>ENA-UOOK01004624-UOOK01004624.1-fermentation-metagenome-genome-assembly--contig:-NODE-4624-length-14570-cov-4.536066_pt1 | contig 14570 bp, 15 predicted proteins | sample MGYA00245777_ERZ724023 | MGnify/ENA primary metagenome ERZ724023 (study PRJEB28704, sample SAMN03018312) | fermentation metagenome | biome: anthropogenic terrestrial biome; feature: soil; material...
TTTTTCCTTGTTCGGCGCAATTTTATCTCGAAAATCCGTCGTTTTTTATTTCTCAGACAAGGCCTAGGAAAAGCGGATGAGCGATGCGGAACAGCAGGAAGCCGGAAACTCGTGATTGCAATGGGAAAAGGGGACGAATGATGGTAATTGATATCCACACATTTCCTGGATTTTTTGAAGAAATATGCCAGGACCCGGAAAAAGTGAAATTCAGAAGGGAACAGTACTTCCTTTATAAACAGCACGTCTGGCCGCTGAGCCTGTTTATCACCCAGCTGAATGCGGCCGGCATCGACAAGGCCGTGATATCAGCCGAAGACGTTACGACAAGGGCGGGAGCGGCCATTGTTTCCAATGAAGAGGTAAAACAGCTGGCGGACAGGTATCCGGGGCGCCTGATCGGTTTTGCAAGCGTCGACCCGAAGCGTAAGGATGCGCTGGATGTCTTGGAGAAAGCCTTTACGGAGCTGAATCTGGCGGGATTGAAGCTGAGCCCTGCGATGCAGCGCTTCATGCCCGGCGACCCGCTTCTGGACCCGGTTTATGAAATGTGCATCCGATATCGTAAGCCGATCCTGTTCGAGGCGGGGATGACCTGGGTCAAGGACAGCCCTTCCAAATACTCCAATCCGCTGGTGTTCGAAGACGTTGCCATCCGTCATCCGGAGCTGAAGATGTGCCTGGGGCATTTCGGCTGGCCCTGGACGCGCGAGACGGTGATGCTGATTTTGAAATACCCGAACGTTTACGCGGACACCGCTCTGCTGTATTTCGATTCCCCGAAACAGTTTTTCCAGACGACCTTCAATGTTCAGCTCGGGGAGTACTGGATCGACCGCATGCTGTACGACAAGGTGATGTTCGGCTCCACCTATCCCAGAATCGAGCAGAAAAGGATGGTGAAGGCCGTGGATTCCCTGACTCTGCGGCCACTGCAGAGAAAAATGGTCATGGGCCTGAACGCTGAAAAATTTATCGGATTGGAGGGATAAAAGTGGTCAGACATTACGAAACGATCGTAACGACGAAGGACGAATATGACACGGCCTATATCGGCGGCATCGTGAAAGGCTTTGTTGCGGATTCCGGCATCAAAAACGGCATCGTGGCCGTCGTTACGGCGCATACGAACTGCGGCATCACGGTGACGGAGCCTCTGCCCTGCATCCTGAGCGATCTGGAGGTTCTGCTTCATAAGCTGGTGGATGATGATGCGGAGTACTCTCATGCGCACTTTTTGCCAACGTATGGAAGGACCTCCGCAAACGCTTACGGGCACCTCCGTTCGATCCTGGTCGGAAACCACACCATCCTTTCGCTGGTGGAAGGAAAGCTGGTCATGGGCGAAGCGCAGGAAGTGGTGTTTATGGAGTTCGACGGGCCGCAGGCGAGAAAGATATTTGTGGACATCGTCGGAGAATGAATACACGGAGAGGAAAAGAAAATGGGATACGATATTGTGACGATCGGCGGGATGCTGTGTGAGATCATGCGCAAGGAGCTGGACAAGCCCCTGGATGCGGCGGCGGATTTCACCGGCCCTTATCCGAGCGGGGATACCCCGATCATGCTGAACGCTGCCGCCAGACTGGGCGCGGGAACGGCGATGATCGGGGTCGTCGGAAACGACGGGTTCGGCCGGTGCATCACCAACCGCCTGGAGGAAAACGGCGTGGACTGCTCGATGGTCCGCATCCACCCGGACGCGGCCACGGGCGTTGCTTTCGTCTGCTATTATTCCGACGGAAGCAGAAATTTTCTGTATCATGTCCATCACGCCGCCCCGGGGATGATGTCGCCGGAGGACGTCGATCTCGAAAAATTAAAAGGGACCAGGTGGATGCACATCACCGGATTCACGATGTCCATCGGCAAAGGCAGCGCAGAGGCCGTTTATAAAATCATCCGGGAGCTGCCGCCGGATACCGAGATCAGCTTTGACCCGAATATCCGGGCGGAGGCTCTGGGGGTAGAGAAGATCAAAGAGCTGTGCAGGCCCGTCATAGAGCGCGCCAGCCTTATCTTCCCGAGCAGGAGCGAGGCCAAAATGCTTACCGGCGCTTCCACGGACGACGGTGGATGCAGGCTCTGGGCGGCTCAGGGCAAACTGGTGGTCTTGAAAAACGGGGAAGCGGGCAGCAGAATCTATGACGGGGACCGGGTCGTCGACGTCCCCAGCTTTCCGGTTGACGAGATCGATCCGACCGGCGCCGGGGATACCTTCTGCGGGGCGTTCCTGACGGCACTGTGCGAGGGGAAGAAAATCGAGGAATGCGGCAGATTCGCAAATGCCGCCGGCGCGATGTCGGTGCGGAAAAAGGGGCCGATGGAAGGCGCTCCTTCAAGGAAAGAACTGGAGGAGTTTCTCAGAAGCCACTGAACGCTTTCCGGAAGCCCGGAAATTTCGTTGATTGCGGCCTGAATAAGGATCCTCCGCCGCGTGCGGAGGGAAATGTAAAACCGCGCTCATTCATTTGGATTACTGGAAAATTTTTTGGAAAGAGGTGTCTGATATGGACGGCGCATATCAAGAGAAGCTGGAATATATCGGCGATTTAAATCAGCTGATGACGTTAAAGGAAAGCGTCTTGACGGAGGGCTTTCAGGATGGCGTCCGGATGATCGAGATCGCGAACGGCGGAAATCTGTCCGTCACCATACTTCCGGGCAGATGTATGGATCTGTACCAGGTCCGCTACAAGGGAAAGAACATGAACTATCTGGCCCCGTGCGGGATCTGGGCGCCGGAGTATTACGACGCGCGCGGAACCCAGTGGCTGCGGAGCTTTTTCGTCGGGATGCTGACAACCTGCGGCCTGCAGCATTTCGGGAATCCGAAGGTGATAAACGGGGAGGAGCTCGGCCTTCACGGAAGAATCTCCAACACGCCGGCGGAAAACATCCGGTATGAAAGAGGGGCCAAGGATCAAAGCCCGACGGTCACAGTGGAGGGCACCATGCGGGAAGGACGTATTTTCGGGGAGAATCTGACCCTGCACCGAAAATATGAATTCGGATATGAGGACGACAGCATTTCGATCACGGACACCATTACGAATCATGGCTTCGGAGACAGGCCGTTCGTCTACGCGTATCATCTGAATTACGGATATCCGCTTCTGGAAGAAGGAACGAAGCTTTTTCTGGACACGCTTGAAACGAAGCCGCGCGAAGAAAACGCGGCGAAATATTTCGCCACATGGAAGGAAATCGAGGCCCCGCAGTATCCCTACCCGGAAAGGTGTTATTTTCATCAGGTCAAACGGGACCCGCAGGGAATCTGCCAATATACCCTTTTCAACGAGAAGAGGAAACTGGGAGCGCGGGTCCGGTACAGCGGAATCGACCTGCCCTTTTTCTGCGAATGGAAAATGCTTGGGAAAGGGGAATACGTCATGGGGCTCGAGCCGATGAATATTTTCCTGGACGGCCCCAAAATCGGGGAAGAGGGCTGCATCGCGCCGGTCCTCGGCCCGGGGGAAAGCAAAACATACCGGATCAGAATCGATTTTATCGATCAATTATAAAGCCGGTTAGATTGATGCAAGGGGGTAAAAAGATGAAACGGTCGAAAATCAATCAAAGAGATGGAAGCGCTCGCGAAAGAGCATGGATTCGTGCTGCCGCCGTTCTGCAATTGGACACCGGAGGAATGGAAGCGTAAAAATCACGAATACGACGAGATCCGCGACAACATGCTCGGCTGGGATATCACAGACTGCGGCTTGGAAAACTGGGACAAAATCGGTTTTGCCCTGATCACGCTGAGAAACGGCAATCAGAATGACCCGAAGTATAAAAAAGTGTACGCCGAGAAGCTGATCATGCTGAAAAACGGGCAGCGCTTTCCGCTGCACTTCCATTGGAAAAAAAGCGAGGACATCATCAACCGCGGTGGCGGGATGCTGATCATCCACGTCTATAACGATAAAGGGGACGGAAGCCTTTCGGATTCCGATGTTTTGGTGAATTCGGATGGAAGATCTTACTATGTCCCGGCGGGCACGGGCATCGAGCTGAAGCCGGGGCAGAGCATCACCCTGTGGCCGCACCAGTACCACGATTTTGATACGGTCCCCGGCACGGGCGACATCTTGATCGGGGAAGTGTCCATGTGCAACGACGATAATCTGGACAACCGGTTTTATGAGGAGATAGGACGTTTCCCGAAAATCGAAGAAGACGAGCCGCCTTATCGCCTGCTGTGCAATGAATACCCAAAAGCGGAATAAACAGAAGACAAGGGGGGTCAAACCATGAAACTGATCGTCGACGATGCCGATCTTGAATCCATCAGACAGATATACGAATATTTTCCGTGTGCGGGCGTGACGACCAATCCGTCGATTCTGCTGAAAGCGAAGCGTCCGCCTTATGAAGCGCTGAAGGCGATCCGTGAGCTGATCGGGCCGGATGCCGAGCTGCACGCACAGGTTGTCGGCGCGAAGGCGGAGGATATGGTGAAGGAAGGGCACCGCATCTGCGAGGTGCTCGGAGGAAACACATTCATTAAGGTCCCTGTCACAAGGGAAGGCCTGAAGGCGATTAAAATTCTCGGCAAAGAGGGGTATTCCGTCACGGCGACCGCGGTTTATACCCAGATGCAGGCCTATCTGGCGGGGCAGGCCGGCGCGGCCTACGCGGCGCCTTATATCAACCGGATCGACAACCTGGGGGCCAACGGCGTAAGCGTGGCGAAGGATATCCACGACATTTTCCGGAGAAATAATATGAAAGCAGAAGTGCTGGCGGCAAGCTTCAAAAATACGCAGCAGGTGCTGGAACTCGCCAAATACGGCGTGGGAGCCGCCACGGTAAGCGCCGGTGTCATAGAGGGCTTCCTGAAGCTGGATGCGGTGGCCTCCGCAGTGGACCGGTTTACCTGTGATTTTTACGAGCTTTGCGGAGAAGGAAAGACTATGCTTTAGGAAATCATCTGCCGTCAATGTTAAAATTTGATTGTTCGCATCAGAATTTTATTGTGCCATTTTTATCATGATGCGCTGCGGCAATTCCATTTCAGATCACAGCAGATGAAGGAGCTTCCCCTAAAAGGGAAAAGGAGTAAACGCTGGCATCCCATTGGAATCGCCATGGACAAAAGAGTTTTCCTTTGTAAAAAATGTTTGTTTTGGCTTCATTTTGACAAAGCAGAAACTCTTTTTGCTTTTTATTAAGGTCATCGGATGAATATATTTTTTCTGCCCTGTCAGGCCTTGCTTTCCGCCATAAAAAGATTCACCGGATGGCTGATTTGAAAAACAATATCATGATAAAGTATAATTATCGCATCTTATCCTGATTTTGATTGGAGCAAGACACGAAAAAGGTATTTTCAAGGAGGCTTCTGTATGTCGTTGACAGGTTCAGCAGAAATATTAAAAAAGGCACAGGAAGGACATTATGCAGTCGGAGCGTTTAATGCGGAAAATATGGAAATGGTACAGGCCATTATAGACGCGGCGGAAGAGATGAATTCCCCCGTCATCATTCAGACGACCCCGGGGACGATCAAGTATGCGGATACCGATTTGTTCCGCGCGATGGTATCTGCAAGGGCGAAAGATTCCAAAGTGCCCGTCGCCCTTCATCTGGATCACGGCGACAGCTATGAGCTCTGCGGACGGGCGGTCGCGTCCGGATATACTTCCGTCATGATCGACGGGTCGAAATTGCCGTATGAGCAGAATATTGAGCTTTCCAGACGCGTCGTGGAGCTGGCGTCCGGAGCCGGGGTCCCGGTGGAAGCCGAATTGGGGACGGTCGGCGGGAAAGAAGACAGCAAAACGGTGGCGGACCGGGATGTCCTTTATACCGATCCGGGGCAGGCGCGGGATTTCGCCCGTCAGACCGGGGTCCAGTCTTTGGCGGTCGCGATCGGGACGGCGCACGGCTTTTACAAGGGGGAACCGAAGCTCGACTTCGGCCGCTTGAAAGAAATCAGACAGGTAGTCCCGATCCCGCTGGTGCTGCACGGCGCCTCCGGCCTTCCCGATTCCGCCGTAAAGCAGGCGGTCGGGCTTGGAATCTGCAAGGTCAACTTCGCGACGGAGCTTCGCGTCGCCTTCACAAAAGGCGTCCGTTCCGTTTTGGATTCGGATGCGAAAGTATATGATCCCAAGAAATACAATGCGTCCGGCCGGGAGGAAGTCAAAAAGCTGGTGATCCATAAAATCAGGGTTTGCGGGTCGGAAGGGAAAGCCTGAGACCGTCCTGCTTCAGATTACATGGCTGAAATGTCCGTCTTCCCCGCTTAAGGCGGGAAGACGGACATAACCATCCGGAAATTTAATTGGAAATAAAATATCGGAGCGTGTTGTCGTTTGAATTATTATTTGAAAGAAATTGAGGTGACATAATATGAAAAACGATGAACTGGATGAAAACAGTATAACGATCCGGGTAGTGATTGCGGATGATGAATATAAAGTGTGCCAGCTGATTTGTCAGCTGATCGATTGGGAAGCTTTGAATATGAAATTGGTCGGAACGGCATCGAATGGAATAGAGGCATTGAAGATCGTCGAAGAGGAAAAGCCGGATCTGGCATTGACGGATATCAGGATGCCCGGATACGACGGCATGGAATTATTGAGGCGGGCCCGGAAAATAAATCCCGACATGGAATTCATCGTCATCAGCGGATATTCCCATTTTGAATACGCCCAGGCGGCGATTCAATGCGGCGTATGCGATTATATTCTGAAGCCGATCAACCGGGATTTATTGAATACGACATTGCAGAAGGTCCGCCAGCGCTGCCTGGAAAAACGGTCCCTGCGGATTCAGGTGAAGCAGAAGGCGGCGGATGTGGCAAGGCTGCGAAAAACGTTTTGGAACGACATGGTATTGGAACGCTCTCCTAAAAAAATAGAAGAGATCAATCAAAAATATCATTACCATTTTGAAAACGGAATTTTTCAGTCCTTTATGATACTTGCGGATGTCCAGGGCGACAGCGGAATCGATCAAATCTATGAAAGTCATGTTTTTGAGCTGATGCCGCTGAAGACCCTGGTTTATCTGCAGAATTATGTTCAGCCGTTTTGTCTGGAACTGGAGACCTTCTGCCAGAACGGAAAAATATACGGAATCATCAATTATCTGCCAGAAAAGAAAGAAAAAATCCGTGAGGAGTTTAAAAATTTTATTCATTCCCTGCGGCTGGACCTGAGCGCTTTCGAGTATCTGCGCTTTCATCTGAGCACAAGCAATCCTTTTGACACGATCGAGGACCTTTTGAAAGCATATCATCAGTGCGAGAGGGCAATGGGCCAGCGCTTACTGACGGAAGAGGACAGCTTTTTTGAAAAGGTTCCGGCCGATGCGGAATATGACGAGGATACCATCCTGAAAAATTTCGGTCAGAAAATACAGCAGGGGCTGGACCTGCAAAGGAAAGATCAGATCAAAGACGCCGTTCTGGAGCTGGAGTCCATGGCGATGGAACGGGGGCTGAACGGATGCCAGATCTTTGCACTGGCTCAGAAGGCGTATCATTTGTTCCTTTTGACGAGCATCGTTTTCAGCGATCTTCATTTTAAAGACAGGGAAAAGCTGGAAAATGAATTCAACAGCAAGGCTTTCTTATGCGGCAGTGAAAAACAGCTTTTTCTGTTTCTGACGGAAAGCTGCCAAAAGGATCTGGAAGACGCGTGCCAGTGGATCGACCAGGAAAAGATCAAACCGATTTCCCAGGCGAAGCAGTATATCCGGGAGCATTATTCGGAAGCGCTCAATCTGGATCACGTCAGTTCCCAGGTCGGCTTCAGCCCAAGCTATTTCAGCACGATGTTCCGGAAGGAAACGGGAAAGACTTTTTTGGAATATCTGACGGATGTCCGAATTGAAGAAGCAAAGAAGCTATTGAGGGAGAGCCGCATTACCATTGAGCTGATCTGCAATATGGTGGGCAGCAATGACAGCAAGCGCTTCTCCAAAACCTTCAAAAGAGAAACGGGAATCAGCCCGAAGGAATATCGAAATCTGTATTCATAATAAAGGATGCCATATCAGCCATGAAAAAATTTCTTTCCGTACGGTTTGTTTATTTTGGCGCGGCCATAGGCTGTCTCGCCTCGGTGCTTTCCCTGATCGGCCTCCTCGCGGCCTGGCGGACAAAATGGTTTGTCCCTTTCGCCATAGTTCTAGCACTGCTTTTCTGTGCTTTGCTTCTGGCCTGCTTTTTTCTTTGGAAACCGTATTGTGAAACGACCCGTATCATCAAGATCTTTGCCGCATCCCTGTCGACCAAAGAAATCGATCGGATACAGGTGCATTATAATCCCCAGATGAAGCTGCTCGGGGAGCATCTGAAAGAGAGCATGAAGATGTCTTCCGCTTTTGAGCTGAGCAAACGTCAGGCACAGTATCAGGCCCTGCAAAATCAGATCAATCCGCATTTTTTGTACAATACGCTGGAAAGCATCAGAAGCGAAGCCCTGTTGGCGGGCCTGGACAGCGTCGCCGATATGTGTGAAGCGTTGGCATGCTTTTTTCGCTATACCATCAGCAATATGAAAGATCTGGTTGCGATCGAGGACGAGATTCAGAATATCCGGAATTATTTTTATATTCAGCAGTACAGGTTCGGGAGCCGGCTGAAACTGGTCGTTGATTGCGACGAGGAGGATCGCGACGTCGTCGTCAAATGCACGATTCCGAAGCTAACGCTGCAGCCGATTGTGGAAAACGCCATCATCCATGGAATCGAGCAGAAAATCGGGGAAGGGATCGTCACCATCAAATTCATTTTGACCGAAACGCGCGTGATCATAGAAGTGATGGATAACGGCGTTGGTATGGATGAAAAAACGCTCGAAAAGATCAATGAAAATATGCAGGATCGTATTTTGAATCATAAGGACGGAAGCGGCATCGCCATCGCGAATGTCAATAACCGCATCAAGCTTTTGTTCGGCGAGGATTACGGGATCGTCGTCTATTCGACGGTAGGGGTCGGGACGGATGTCGAGATCGCGCTGCCCCGCACCATGGAACGAAGGAAAGAATTTTTGCGGGATGAAACGGAAGGCGCAAAATGAAAAAAGAAATCCTTCGGATGGAACATATCGTATGCTCGGAGAACGGGTCGCCTGTATTGAACCATTTCAGCATGCAAATATTTGAAGGAGAAATCTATGGCCTTTTATGTTTGGAGCAGCATGGAATCACAAAAATGATCGAACTGATTTGCCGAAACCAGCCGATCCAGTACGGCCAGGTGTTTTTTGAGGAGAAGCTTGTCAATCATTTTGAAAACAACAGCCGTTCCAAAAACCGGGTCACATTGATCGGAAATAAAAGCTGCCTGATCGACAGCCTGTCTCTTGCCGATAATCTGTTTGTCATCAGATCCGGATTCCGCAGGCATATTATCCCGGAGAAAGCCATTCGGATTCAGACAAGAAAGCTGCTGAATGAATTTCAGATCAGGGTATCGCCCCTGTCTTTGGCGGAAGAACTTACGACGTACGAGAGGCTTGTTGTGGAACTGCTCCGCGCGATGATTGCGGGCAACCGCCTGATCATTCTGTGGCAGGTTTCGGATTTGTTGAGCAGCGAGGAGCTGCTCCGCTTCCATGAGCTGATCCGAAAGCTGGCCCAAAAAGGGTATACTTTTTTATATATTTACAATCACCATGAGGTGCTTAGGGCCGTCTGCGACCGGATCAGCGTTTTTGAAAACGGGCATATTGAAAAGGTCTTTTTTGAATCCGACGGTATTGAGGAAAAAATAAGAGATGTGTTTGCCCGTTATTCTTACGATAAGCTGCTGCAGTTGAAACCGGATGCCCAAAAGAGCTTTCCCATGTCCCCCGTTTTGGAACTGAAGCATATCTGCACGGAAAATATGAAGGATTTTTCTTTGTCGGTCAGGCCGGGAGAAAACGTCCTGATTCTGGATCAAAGCAATACGATCTTATGGGAGCTGTCTTCCATCTTTTCAGGGATCAAACGGGATTATGCCGGAAAAATAGAGCCCGAAAACCTGATCGGAAGCTATCATATCGCGGTGATCCCAAGAGACCCCACTTCCAGTTTGCTGTTCCCGGATCTCAGCTATCTTGACAATCTGTGCTTCCCGCTTTCGGAGAAAGTTCCGTTTTTCTGGCAGAAGCAATCGCTGCGGAAAAGCATCTTGAAAGAATTTCGCCCGGAATTGGGGGATCTTCTGGATCAGCCGCAACTGTATGATCTGCACAGCAGGGACTTGTATCAATTGATCTATTACCGGTACCTGATTGTAAAGCCCAGGCTCATTATTTGCATGCAGCCGCTTTCCGGAGTGGATATGTATATCAGGACTTATATTCTGGAAATGATCACAAAGCTGTGCAAAGAAGGGATCGCGGTTTTAACATTGAATACGGAATTATACGATACCTTGTATACGGCGGACCGTATCATACAGGTCGAAAACGGACGCATCATCAACGAATTCCTTCGGGATGAGTTCGAAAAGCTGCGGACCATCAATAAGGGATTGTATCCCGACTGAACACCATGGAACTCCGCCAGCTTCTATTTCCGGCAGGAAGATTTGCCGGTTGCCGATGTGTGGCGGACCGTGTCATTGAGGCTTTGCAGACGATTGGTTTCGGAAAGGAACATCCATATCGATTTTGTCCCATTTTCCACCGAATTCGATATCCAGAAAAATGAGCAGGGAGCCCGGGCACGATTTTTTCCGTGCCCCGGGGTCCCTGCAGTTTTGTCCAGAATATCAGGGAGAAAAAGCATACACGGCCTGCGGTCGGAGCAGGGGTCAAAGATTAGAAATGAACGTTAAAATCATATCATATACAGTTAAAATACTATTTAATACTGTAATCGTTGACTTTCGGATGATTCTGCCCTATAATGTCTCTGAAAAAGGAAGGGGGCTTTCTGCGATGGATCACGATATTCTGAATCTGGAGCAGGCGATGGAATTGTTGGGGGTCAGCGAAAAAACGCTGATCAAGCTGCTGCGGGAAGAACACATTCCCGCCCGGAAGATCGGGCGGGAATGGCGGTTCAGCCGGCAGGCCCTGATCGACTGGCTCGCGGCTGGAGACTCCATCGACTATATCAATCAAAATGAGCTGTACCGGGTTTCCAGGGATACGCCCGGCGATTCTCCGGAGCTGTTCCGCAAAATCGGCGAAGCCTTGTCTGAGGTGGAGGAGCACGGCAACAACATCAGGGCCGTCCTAGAAGAGCTCGGCCGGGATATCTTCATCCCCGAAAACGCCACGCTGCGGGTCAGTTACAAGCAGCAGCGGGAGGTGGAAAAGCTGGAATTCAAGATTTTCTGGGACTTGCGCGAGGGTTCCAGGCTGGAGGCCAACCAGAAATATATTCCGGCCGGCCGCCAGGGCGGCGGAAAGATCCTTCCGTAATTAGAACAAGGAGAAAAGGGGAGAGGCTTTATGAAAAAGATCCCGAAAGGACTCCGCATGATTCTGATGATCGGCTGCTGCGGAGCCCTGACGATTTTCAGCTCCACGATATCCAAATCGCCGATTCTGCCGATCTTCGCCAAAAGCCTGGGGGCGGACGGCGCGCAGATCGGGTGGATCGCTTCGGCCTCCACGGTCCCCGGAATCTTGATCAGCTATGTCGCCGGGGACCTGGCCGACCGTTTTGGCTATCGGAAAATCATGATCGGGTCGCTGCTTGTCTTTTCCAGCGCGCCGTTTCTGTATCTGCTTGTCCAAACACCGTTGGAGCTGGGGGCCGTCCGGTTTTATCACGGCTTTGCGACCGCCGCTTTCGGCCCCGTGGCGATGGCTGTCGTCGCGGCCTTCAGTCCGAAAGACCATACGGGGCAGAACCTGTCCCTGTATTCCTCGGCGACTTTGGTCGGCCGTGCGCTGGCCCCGGCCGCGGGCGGCGTCCTCTATCAGTTCGGCGGGTATTCCTTCGTCTATCTGACCGCCGGAGCAGCCGCGCTCATTGCCCTGGCGTCGGCCGCCTGGTTTTTTCGCAGATCGGAAGATGAGAAAAATGCGGCGCCTGTCCGGCCCGGAGACGGCGGCGGCGAAAAAGTCCCGTTTTTTCGGAAGCTCTGGGGCGTGCTGAGCTATCGGCCTTTATTTTTTGTGGGGATGCTCGACGCCTGCTCCTATTTCGCCTACGGCGCGTTTGAAATGATTTTTCCGCTTTACGCGGAACAGCTCGGCATGTCCAAAACGGAAATAGGCCTGCTGCTGGGGATGCAACTGGTCGGGATGATTCTGTTCAAGCCGCTGTTCGGCCGTGCGTCGGACCGTCTGGGCCGCCTGCCCATGATGATCGCCGGGCTGCTGACCTGCACATTGGCCTTTTTCCTGCTTGCCGTTTTGAGATCCGTTTTTGCGATGATCCCGTTGATCCTTGTTTACGGCCTCGGGTTCGCCCTGATCACCGCAAGCACCAGTGCTTTGGCGGCGGATGTCGCGCGGGCGGGCCAGCTGGGTGCGTCGCTGGGAATCCTGAGCACGCTGATGGATGTCGGTCAGACCTTCGGCCCTCCTGCGATCGGCGCGGTCAGCGATCTCTGCGGCTACAACGGCGGCATCGGAATGCTGGGAATCCTGTTCCTGCTCGCGGCCGCCGGGTGCGTTGCCGCTTTTCTGAAACAGCGCAAGGCAGATCGGATCCGGAAGTGAAAGGTCAAAAAAATTTTTAAAAAGCGGCGTGTGTTGTTCAAGGATAACACACGCCGCTTTTCTTTGGCCATACAGCCCGTCCGGATTCATGATTCCGCTTCTTTGGAGGCATACTAAAAAATAAAAAAGTAGGTGATCAAGAAGGTGATCGAAAAAAGATATGTCTGCCGGAAGTCCCAGCCCGGCACCTGGATCGTGGGGTCTTACGACCCGCAAGGCAATCTGGTGGAGGAAAGCTCGTGGAACAGCGCCGCCGAAGCGGTGGAGCATCTGCATCATCTGCTGAACAGCAGAGAAGCGGGAGAGGGCGGCGGGGAAGACACAGCCCCCAAAGCGTAGAGGCGTGCGCCGTTCTTTTGCAGAATAAAAAATCCCCCGCCTGAAAAGACGGGGAATCGCTTGTATGAGTTGTTCCGGCCGGCCGCTTTGGGCGGGCGGGGAACAGCGTGGAGTCCCCTTTTATTCGGCGGCTTCTTGCTGCGGCTCCTCTTCCTTGTCCTTCTCTTCCGGCGCTTCTTCCTTCACCTGCTTTATGACGGCGTAGGTTTCGTTTTCCGGATCCAGCACCTTGACGCCTTCGGGAAGATGGAAGTCGGCAGCCGTGATCGTCTTTCCGAGCTCCATGCCGGAAACGTCGACGGTAACTTCTTCCGGCACCACGGCGGCTTTGCCCTCGACCTCTATGACTGCTTTCTGAATCTGAAGCTGAAGAAGCTTGTGCTCCAATTCGGCATGACCCTGGATGACGATCGGCAGGTGGGCCTTCACCAGCTGATCCCTTGCGACCAGTTGAACCGAAACATGAAGGATTTTGGGTTCGACCGGGTCGCGCTGAATCTCTTTGAGAAATCCGTATTTTTTGTCATTGTCAAAGTCGATCCACAGCTTTGCATGCTCGCCGTGCTTTGCAATCACCTTGCCGATCGCGGTGCCGTCGAATTTTACGGGGACCGAGGCGGTTCCGGGGCCGTTCAGCACTCCCGGAATGAAGCCTTCGCGTCTGACCTTGTTCGGTTTCTCCGTTCTCGCATCCGCCTTTAAAACAATTTCTTCCATTTATAATTGCTCCTTTGCTTGATCTAGGCCTTGTTTGAAGAATAAAAGACTCGTTCCTTGATCCTTCAAACAAGGCCTAAGTAATTGCTGATATTCGCTTCTTTTAGTCTATACCAATCGAGCCGAATGGTCAAGTCCCGGACATTTGAAATCCGTCCAAAAGAGCTGAATTTCCGCTTTCCCTTTTACGGGATTGATTCGAAGCTGTCATTTACACTTTTTCCGGATCAGAAAAACCGCCGCGATTGCGGAAACAACTGCGAAAAACGAAACGACAAAGGTTTGAAACGTATGCACGGAATCGTCGGAAACCAGAATGGAAGTCGGGCCATCCGCACCGCCGATGATACCGACTGAAACCGCGTCGCCATTACCGCCTGACAGCAAGGATAGAAGAAGACGCCGGGGCAGTGAAAATTTCCTTTTCATTTATTTTTCTCCTTTTCCGGAATTTTACGCGTCCTTCCGGTTTTCTTGATTGTAACCTCGTTCTCAGCGATTTGTCAAGAAAATCCATCCGAGACGGAAAAGGCACCCGAAGGTGCCTGAAAAAATGTAGGATGCGTTGCCCGTTCCGCAGCTGCGGTTTCCTGAAAGGGAAGACACGATCACTCCGTTTCCGGCTGCCGGCGGCTTGCGGCGCGGTTTTCCTGCAGCTGCTTCCACAGCCGGTAGCCGCCGCTCAGGTTTCTCACGCGGGAAAACCCGCTCTGCAGCAGAATGCGGGAGGCGAGATATCCCCTCAGGCCGATCTGGCAGAACACGTCGATCTCCCGGTTCTTCGGCAGCTTCTCCATTTCCTCCCGCAGGCTGTCCAGCGGGAAGTTCACGGCGCCGGGAATGGTTCCGCCCTCAAATTCCGCTTTGGTGCGGGTATCC
>ENA-UOOK01004626-UOOK01004626.1-fermentation-metagenome-genome-assembly--contig:-NODE-4626-length-14568-cov-4.361331_pt1 | contig 14568 bp, 13 predicted proteins | sample MGYA00245777_ERZ724023 | MGnify/ENA primary metagenome ERZ724023 (study PRJEB28704, sample SAMN03018312) | fermentation metagenome | biome: anthropogenic terrestrial biome; feature: soil; material...
GCGCTTTTGCGCATGTACACCCGCTATGCCGAGACGCAGAAGTGGAAGGTAGAGGAGATCGACGCCGCCGAGAACGAGGTCGGCGCAGAGAAAAGCCGAGGCGGCGGCCGCGGCGTTCCGGGTGAAACAGGGGATTTCGCATCGTCCGGCGACCAGGTCGCAGACCGAGCCCATCGTGTTCTGCAGCGAGATCGCGGCCGCGTCGCAGGCTTGCCCGGCCGTTCCGCCGGCGGCTTCGACCACGGCGGCCGCGGCCATGGCCCCGGCCGCTCCGATTTCCACCTGGCAGCCGGCGATCTCGGCGGCGAAGGTCGCCCGGCGGGCGAAGACGAGGCCGATCGCTCCGGCTGCGAACAAAGGCCGGAGGACATCCGTTTTTCCGGCCCGGCGTTTCTCGGCGAGGGTGGCGGCCACGGCGGCCAAAACGCCGGCCGAGCCTCCCGTCGGGGCGGCGCAGACGACGGCCCCGCTGTTGACCGCCTGCATCACGGCCATGGCCCGGGCGGCCGTCCGGACCGCAAGTCCGCCCGCCGGCAGCGATTTCCGTTTTTCCGCTTCGAGAATCCGGGCGGCGGCCGGCCGGAGGAACTGAAAGGGACCGGGATCATCCTCGGGGTCATGCCGGAGGCCGAGTACGGGGAGGAGACCGCCACGCTCGAGAGCGGCGACCTCCTCGTCTGCTACACCGACGGCGTCACCGAGGCGATCAACGCGAAGGAGGAGCAGTTCGGGGAGAGAAGGCTGACCGAGACCGTCATGGGCTGCCGCGGCCTCACCTCCGGGGAGGTCATTGACCGGATCCTTGATGCGGTCACGCAGTTCTCGGGCGATGAGCCGCAGTTCGACGACCAGACGCTCATCGTCCTGCGGGTGGCATGATGGCGGAACTGACCGTGCGGGCCAAACTCCCGGCGCTCGCGGCGATCGCCGACTTCCTCGCCGAGACACTCGCCGAATGCGGCGACGAGATGGTCTTCGCGGTCCAGCTCGCCGTGGACGAGGCCTGCAGCAACACCATCCTCTACGGGTATCCCGGCGGGGAGGCCGGGACGATCACGGTCGCCTGCACCGTGGAGGGCGAGACCGTCTCGGTGATCATCACCGACGACGGCGTCGCGTTCGACCCGCTCTCCGCCCCGCCGCCGCTCCTCGACACCCCCGCCGAAGAGCGGCCGATCGGGGGCCTCGGGGTCCACTTCATCCGGACGGTGATGGACAGCGTTGCCTACGCCCGCCAGAACGAGAAGAACGTCCTCTCGATGGAGAAGAGACAGCCGGCGTCACCCTGACGCCGGGAGGAGCGACCCGAGCACCCTGGGGAGGTCCTCCTTTGCCGTGACGACCACGGCCGACTCCTCGAGCATCAGGTTGACCCGCTCGTGGCGCCCGACAGCCCGGAAATCGGTGCGGAGCGCGACGATTCGCTTGTTGAGGGCATAAGCGCACCCCATCTCCCAGGATGTCCCCGAATCGGCATCGGCGCCGTCGATGACCGCGACGACGATATCGGTCTCCTCGAGCGCCCGGAGGTGCCGCGCAAAGATGGTCCCGTTCTCCTCCCGGCACCGGGTGTGGCTCGTATCCCCCACCTCCTGGGGGAGGTAGACGTCGAAGAGGTGCGCTTCGAGGAGGTCGCGGAGGACGAGGTTGTAGGCCTGCTCCGCTTCCGTAAAGAGCGGGCCTGCGAGGTAGACCCGGTAGCGGGCGAACTCCTTCACGTCGACCGCCGGGATATCCGGGAACCGGGCGAGGAACGCTCCCCGGCCCGGCTGTTTTTCGGACGAGCGGTAGGTCGCCGTCACCCCGCAGGCCGGGGAGGAGTCCACTCCGACGATGGCGATGGGCGGCTCGCCGCGCTCCCTTATCGCGGCGCGGACCTCCGCTTCGAGCCGGTCGAGCAGTGCGGCGAACTCCGGGGTCGCGAGCCGCTCCAGGAACGAGCCCGGTTCCCGGTCGGCGCCGAGGTAGATCGTCTCCGGGCAGGGGAGCGGGACCATCTCGATCGAGAAGCGCCGGCAGCGTTCTACGGCCCGGCAAAAGCAGTTCAGGTCCTCATCGGTCGTTATTCCGCGGGCGCGGCACGCGGGGTTCTGGATACAGGGCGCGATGAGCACGTACATTGATACGATCTCGACGGCGTACCATAACAAGACAGATGATACCGCTCTACGCCTATCGGGACAACACCTGCGACCCCCGGAAGTGCACGATGAAGAAACTCGAACGGCGCGGGATGGTGAGGATCGTCACCGCCGTCGCGAAGATCCCCCGCGCGACCCTCCTCCTCGACCCGACCGCAGAGCAAGCGGTCTCCCCAGCCGACCGGCACCTCCCCTCGATCACGGCGCTCGACTGCTCCTGGGAAGTCCTCGATACCGGGGCCGTCGCCTCCTGGCGGAACCGCCGGGCGCTTCCTTACCTTGTCGCCGCAAACCCGGTGAACTTCGGCCGGCCGTTCCGCCTGACCTCGGTGGAGGCGATGGCCGCGACGCTCTACATCCTCGGCGAGAAGGAGCAGGCGCACGATCTCCTCGCGGCGTTCGGGTGGGGGTTGCGCTTTCTGGAGGTGAACGCCGATCCCCTCGAGGACTACGCAAAGGCGAAGGACAGCGCCGAGGTCGTCGCCCTCCAGGCGCTGTACATGTGATGCGCCCCTCCGGATCCCCGGGACGGGATCCGCCGGCATGCTCTCCTTCGTAGTGTGATGCCACGGCCGGGGGTGCAATCCGTCCGCATAGGCGGCACGTTTTTATGCTGATAGCCTTCTGTTGACAGCCAGGGAAGGAGGTTACCGGATCATGGACACCGAACGAGAGAAGGTGCTTCTCGCCGCGGCCCACGCCGTGACGTTCAAGCCCGACTACATGACCGTCGACAAACTGGAGGCAGCGAGCCGGGGGCACGGGGCGCTCGTCATCCCCGCGTTCGCCGCGGCAAACTCGCTTGCGGAGGACATCTTCTGCAACATCGGCGCACCGGAGATGCACCTGATGAGCATGACGATGGTCGACGCCTCGGCCCCCCACCTGCCGCTCGATTCGATCATCCGGAAAGCGGTGAATGAGGCGAAACGGGGTGGGGCGGAGCCGGCGAACACAGCATTGATCGTCGCGACGCTTGCCTACTTCTCGGGGAGCTGCGCCCGCGCCGGCGTGCCGCTTGGAAACCGGAAACTCGGCGCCATCGCCCGGATGCACGCCGGCGGCGACCGGACGAGCGCCATCGCCCTGACGACGAACAAGTTCACCCACCGGGTCCCGGCGTTCCCCGCGTACCTCGCGATCTACGAGGCCTTGATGGACAAACGGCTGACCCGCCTCGACGGCGCGGTCCTGCCGCCGTTCGTCGCCGGCGGAGGCGTCATGGGCCACGCCGCCCTCGGCGAGGACTATAACATCCCCGAGCTCGCCAGAAACGCCGCGAAGGTCGGGACCGAGGCGATGATGCGGAGCATGGAGGGCGCCGGGACGACCCCCTACCCCCTCTGGCCGGCCCTGATCGCGTCGGCGGTGACGATGGAACTCGTCCACCCCGACGCCATGCTCGGCGAGGAGTTCGGGAAGTTCGGCGAGGTCGACTCAGCCTACCTCGCCGGGAGGGGGGCCGTCGAAGCGGCGGGGCTCCCCGAGAAACTTCACATGCGGGGGACCGGGGAGGAGTACGACACCGCCCGGATCGTCGGCGACTTCGGCCTGATCCTGAAGGATGTCGGCGGGCCATCGGTGATCGGGTCGATGGTGACAAACGAGCTCTTCGCCGGGTTCCAGGAGGCCGCCGTCATCGGGGCCGGGTTCTCCGGCGGGCCGGTGAATGTCCCGCTCGGCCACATCGCCGGCGACATCCTGCCGGCGCTCCGTCTGCTGCTCGCTAACCGCGGCGACGTCGAGGCGACCGCGGCGGCGATCCGGGACTACAAGATGCAGTCCTTCATCGACCCGGAGCTCGCCCTCTGTGCCCTGAACACCATCGTCCGGAAGGCGGAGGTCGTGAACCGGGGCTCGGTGACGGAGGCCTGCATCCGGGCAAGCGAGCCGGTGCGGGACCGGGCGATCTACCGGCGGGCGGTGAAGGCCTACGAGATGCTCAAGATGGGCAGGTCGGTTGAGGAGGCGGCCGCGGCCCTCGATGCGGAGAAGAGGGGCGTCGTCGAGCGGCGGGGCTCCGCGGTCCTCTCCGGCTTCACCGGGAAAGAGATCGCGTTCCGGTTCACGGAGATAGCAGCCCAGGCGCGGAGGACCGATCCGTTTACGGCGAAGTTCTGGGGGTTCGACGCGAAGATCTCCTACGATATCGCCATCGACGGCAAGGACTACCACATCGAGAACCTCACCGCCCGGGTGATCCCGGAGTACGCGCTCGAGGGAAAGGGGCGGGATGACCCCAACATGGGCACCGCCATCTTCGTTGGCGCCGTCCTCACCCAGGAGCTGCAGTACAGCGGGCACACCATCCTCAACGTCACCGTGCCGGCCGCGGTCGCGGCCGCGCTCGGGACCGACCCGAAAGAAGCCGCGAAGCAGGCGGCGAAGGGGGCATACCTGACGAGCGCCATCGCCGGTACCCGAGAAGCAGCGGTACGGGTGGCAGAACTCGCGCGGACGGTTCATTCGAGCCTCAACGAGCCGGTCGAGGGCATAGCGTGAGGACCCGGCGAGGGGCATGAAGATCCTCGTCATCGACCCGAAGTGCGCAGGGATAGCGGGGGATACCCTCCTTGCGTCCCTCATCGACCTCCTCGGTGAGCCCCACGCACTCGACGCGCTCGCGGACGCGATCCGGAGCCTTGATCTCTGTCGGGAGTTCGGGTACGAGGCAGAAACAGTAGAGGCCGGCGGGATCGCGGCGACCTGCCTTGCGATCGAGGTCAGGGGGGAGGGCGGAAAGGACGCAAACGAGATCCTGGATGCTGCTGCCGTGACCGCAGAGGCGGTAGGCCTCTCTACAGGCGCGCGTTCACGGGTGCTTGCCGTCGCGGGCGACCTCACCGTTGCCGGACAGACCGCAGCCCCGGTGGAGACGATCTTCTCGGTCGTCGGCACGATGCTGCTCCTCGACCGGGCCGGGCTCCTCGAAGGGACGATCGTCTCGACCCCCCCGGCACTCGGCGGCGGGACCATCAGGACAGAGTACGGGGAGATCCCCGGGCCCGCCCCGGCGACGCTTGATATCCTCGCCCGGCACCGGCTCCCGGTCGCCGCCGCACCCATCGACAGAGGACTGACCACGCCGACCGGGGCAGCCCTGCTTGCCAACCTTGCAGCACATGCCGTGACTCTCTACCCGGCGATGGTGCCCGTTCTCGTCGGTTACGGCACCCGGGCCGCTCCAGAGCGATCAGGCTTCCTCCGGGTGGTGGAGGGAGAGAGCCTCCCCGGAGGGGAGGACCGGATGGTCATGCTCGTGACAAACCTCGACGACGTTCCCGGCGAAGTGGTCGGCTACGCGGTCGAGCGCCTCTTTGCGGAGGGGGCAGTAGACGTCTTCGTCACCCCGGCGTTCGGGAAGAAGAACCGACCGGTCAGTGTCGTCTCGGTGATGGCGCCGGCGGAACGCGAGGACCACCTGGTCCGGGTTCTCATGGAGGAGACCGGAACCCTGGGGGTGCGGGTGCACGAGTTCCGTAAAGTGGTCGCGGACCGGCACAGGGAGGCGGTGCCGGTCAGTCTCGGCGGCAGGGAGTACCCCGTCAGGGTGAAGACCTCGACGGTCGGCGGCCGCCTGATCGCAGAAAAACCCGAGTACGACGACCTCGCGGCAATTGCACGAGAACTGAGCATCCCCCTCAGGTCCGTGGACGAGGAGGTCAGGTTGCACCTATCCAAACGAAGAAGAGGGACAGGACAGCGCCAGAGGGTGGTGCAGGAGGGTGGAGTCCCACCCGACCTCCCGTATGCAGCAAACGCCGCACGCGACGAGTGAGTGCGGACACTTCCCCGCGGGGAAGGTCCCACTCGCGTCTACAGTTCTCTCATGTCACCGGGGTAATAGTTCCCCAAGCTATTAGATGATGCACTCGATATTTATACAATTCTATTTCATATTGTTCATAAACCCCTGATTTTGCCGTAATTATCCGGAGGCCTCTAGAATTGCCTCGCGTCTCCGGAACAATTCTTGCACCCGGTCCCCGGATGGTGAAATAAACTATACGCTTGCGGCGTATCGCAAGAAAAATCGTTCTTCGTTGTCAGCCGCCGGGCTTACGCTCGAAGAAATGCGCCCTCGATCATCGCATGATCGTTGTTGAAGAAGTTATACGGCCGATTCCTGACGCAACCGGAGACGCTCTGGAGACCGGCTGCGGGGCTGGCGCTTTTCCTACAAACAGTCCCGCGGAACCCGTCATACTTAATAAGGTTCCCGTATACCTTCGATTATGCGAACAGCTGCATGTATCACCGCCCTTCTCATCGCCGTCGCGGTGCTCGGGGCAGGCTGCACGGAAGAGAGCCAGCCGCTTCCGGGGGAGACGAGAGAGTCGGTTCTTCAGGAGGCCGTCGCCGGAATAAACGGCGAACTCGCGTCGGTAAGAGCCTCGGCAGGCGAGAGTGCCCGGGTGCTCGGCGAGGCCGGACTCACAAGCGCCGCAGGGAAGGAGGCAGTGCGGCAAGCGATGCTGAACCACCCCTATACGGAGTCGACCCTGGTGGTGACGAAAGACGGCATCGTGGCCATGGCTGTGCCCGACCGCTACGCCGGCACGGTGGGGAGCGACATATCGTCCCACCTGGAGACCGGGCGGGCGGTTCGGGAGCGGGTGCCGCTCGTAAGCGAGGTCTTCCCTCTTGCAGAGGGATACACCGGGGTTGCGCAGAGTTATCCGGTCTTTGGAGAGAGCGGGGAATACCTCGGGTTCGTGAGCATCGCCTACCGGCCCGACGCCCTCATCGGCCGGGCGGTCGCGCCCCTGACGAACGGCCCCCCCTATGATATCCGGGTGATGCAGACCGACGGAGTCGTGATCTACGACACGACGCCCGAAGAGATCGGGAAGAACCTCTTCTCGGACCCCGCATACCGGTCCCCCGCACTCCAGGAGGCGTTCTCCCGTATCGCCGCCGAGCCCTCCGGGTCGCTCGAGTACTCGTTCTGGGACACGGATTGGGCGCGGAACGTGGAAAAAGAAGCGGTATGGGAGACCGCCGGCATCGACGAGGCGGAGTGGCGCGTCGTCATCACATGAAGCCCGGATGGGGAGTTCGTCCCTGAGGAACTCTCTATCTTCGCCTACGACATGAACGGCACCGTCCTCACTCTTCCCTTCCAGCGGGGGTTCGGCGGCTCCGGCGTATACGCCGGGGCATAACCCCACCTTTTCCGGCTCACCAGAACCCGGGCACCAGGACATATATCGCCCAGTCCATGTACTCCCGGCCGTAGCCGAAGTACTCGTCCTGGATGCGGCGGAGGTAGTCGGTCATGAAGTCGCGGTCGGGGTGGTCGGGGTTGTCGCCGAGCCAGGAGAGGACCGCCTGCCAGATCCCCGACTCGTAGCGGTCCCAGTCGTCCTCGCTCGACCGGATGACGGCAGCGACGTCGAGTCCGGCCTCGCGGGCGACACCGAGGATCTCGTAGCCGGTCAGAACGTCGGGCCACTCGCGGGCGAACTCGGGTGGGGTGCGGTCGGACCGCCAGCAGCGGTCGCCGATGACGATCGTCCCCTCGTCGTGGACGAGACCGAGGAGGGCGTCGAGCGTCGCCGAAAAGCCGCCCCGGATGTGCGACGCCCCGATCGAGGCGGCGCAGTCGAACGGCTCCTCGGGGACGTAGTCGCAGGCGTCCATGCACCGGACGGCGATCCGGTCGGAAAGCCCCGCCGCCCGAAAGGTCTCCTCAGCCCGGGTGCAGGCGTCCTCGCGGGCCTCGATGCCAAGGCCCGATATGCCGTATTCGTGGCCCCAGAGGGCAAGGATTGTGCCGTTCCCGCACCCGGTCTCCACGACACGGGACCCCTCCCGGAGCCCGGCCGCCCGCCCGGCGGCGAGCACCTTCTCCGGCGTGGTCGGGTTCATGATCGCGAGCGCTCCCTGGGTTATGCTGACAAGCTCGTTCTTCTCCATGATCGGCGGTCCTCCGGGCCTCTCGTACAGGATACGCCTCCCCCTCATAAAGTCCTGCGCACCGCTCCGGCCTTTCGGCAGGCCAACAGCCACCCCGTTCATCACCGGAGGGGCGCCCGGTCCACTGGGGTGCAATCCCGACACGGCGGGAAGGGTATATATACCTGATTGGGGTGTTAAGTGCCAGTGATCGTATGCAGCCGGAGCAGGATATCCCGGAAAGGATCCTGCGGACCCTCAAGTTCCGGCCCAAGGGCATGACGATCACCGAGATCGCACGTGCCCTTAAGGCAAACCGGAACTCAGTCTCAAAGCACCTCGAGGTGATGCAGGCGGCGGGCCAGGTCGAGGCACGGCTCGTCGGCAACGCCAAGGTCTATTCCGTCGCACAACGGGTGCCCCTCTCGGCGTTCCTCTGTTTCACGAAGAACCTGATCCTGGTCCTCGACGCCGACCTCACGATCGTCCAGGCAAACGACCAGTGCCTCAGACGGTTTGGGCGTGCAAAAGACGAGATCATCGGGCAAAACATCCACGAGATGGCGCTACCCGTCGTCTCCACCCCCGAAGCGCTCGCCGTCGTCGAAGGACTCGAGCGGGAGCAGGTGATCACCGACATCTGCCACCGACATGACGGCGGCAGGGAGTCCTTCTATCATATGCAGGCGATCCCGACGACGTTCGAGGGCGGGGAGAAAGGGTGCACGCTCGTCCTCGAAGATATCACCGAGAGGAAACAGTACATCCGGAACATGGCGTTCCTCGCCCGGACCGCGATCGACCTCGTCGATCTCCAGCCGGTGGAGGATATCTACGGCTACATCCTCGACCGGATGCGGGAACTTGTGCCGGGTGCATACGGCTATATCCTCTCCTACAGCGAGGCCGACCACCAGTTCGCCATCCGGGCGGTCGCGGATGAGGGATTCCGGGAGGGGCTCACGGAACTCCTGGGAAGGGACCCCGTCAACCTGGCCTTCCCGGCCACCCGCGCCTTCGACGCCCCCTATCACCAGACTCCCCTCTCGCTGCGGGGCCTGGAGGAGTTCGTCCTCCGCCCCGAACCATCCTCATGGTCGTTCTATGATCTCTGTTTTCGGGCGATCCCGGAGGAGGTCTGCGAGGCGATCCTGGAACGGTTCGATATCGTGAAGTTCTGCTTCATGGGACTGGTCTGGCGGGATCACCTCTTCGGCATGACAGGCATCTTCCTTCCTCCGGGAAGAGAGGTTGAGAGCCGGGAGACGGTTGAGTCGTTCGTCCGGCAGGCATCCATCGCGCTTGCCCGGCGCGAGACCGCCGAGCAGCTCCGGCTGAGCGAGGCACGGTTCCGGGGCATGCTCGATTCGTCCCCCTTCGGGGTCGCGCTCATCGACAATGAGAGACGGTTCGCCTACGTCAACCGTCGGTTCGTCGAGATCTTCGGCTACGAACCGGATAGGGGGACCACATCCCCCGAATGGGTCCGGCAGGTCTTTCCCGACGATGGTTACCGGCAGGAAGCCATCGACGCCTGGCATGCGGATCTCGAGCGGTCGGTCCCGGGCCAGGTCCGGCCCCGGACGTTCACTATCCGGGACCGGGACGGGGCGAAGAGGACGATCCTCTCCCGCGCCGTCACCCTCTGCGACGGGACACAGTATATCACCTGTGAGGATATCACCGAGGAGGCGCGGGCCTACCGCCTCCTCGTCGCGGATATCGCCGACCTGCGGCGGCGAGAACAGAAGCTCCTCATCAAAGACCGGGCGATAGCCTCCACCCGGCGGGCGGTCGCCCTCCTCGACCCTGATGGCGTGGTGACCTACGCGAACGCCGCATACCTCGCCCTCTGGGGCTACCCGGTCGCAGATGAGGTGCAGGGCTCGGATTTCTCCCGGTTCTGGGAACGTCCTGGCGAGATCCGGGAGATCGTCCGGACGGTCGTTAACGGCGGAGCCTGGCACGGTGAGCAGACCGCCCTCCGGAACGACGGCACGAGGTTCCCGGTGGACCTCCTCGGGACGCCGATTGTGGCTGAAGGCGGCAGGGTGATCGGGATGATGGCGGCCGCGACTGCCCTCGGGGCAGGAGCGTGAGCACGGGGGTGCGGGTGGTGACGGTTCGACGGAACCGGTTCTTCGCACCGCCCGCCAGCCCCGAAGGGTATAAAAGTCTATGCCCGGCACTGCCGTTCCGCAGTACTGCACGGCGGTTCTGACGCGTAAAGGCTTATTTTACCTCCGGAACACTCCGCACCTGTACCAGGAGGTGAAGAGATGCAGAAGACCATCGAGAGGAGAGAGGTAAAAGAGGAAGAGACTGCACAGGTCCGGGAGCTGATGCACGTCATGCTCAACGCCGACACCTACACCAGCCTGCAGGCGATCGGCGCCCTCGGGGCCATCGGGGCCCCGGCAGTCGGGCCGCTGGTGGAGACCCTGCTTGCCGTCGACAGCGATGCACGCTGGGTCGTGGCGATGGCGCTCGCCCGGGCCGGTCCAGAAGCGGTCGAACCGCTCATCGGGGTCGTGCTCGTCGCGGACGACGAGATCAAGAACCCGGCTGTCTGGGCGCTCGCCGAGATTGGCGACCCCCGGGCGGTCGACCCGCTTGTCGGCACCCTCCGGACCAGCCGGTCCGAGTGCTGCCGGGCCCTGACCGCTGCGGCCCTGCTGAAACTGGGCGACCCGGCGGGCATCGCCGAGGTAGAGAGGGTGTTCGAGCAGTCCGGCGAGGCGTTCACGGGCCTTGCAATGGAGGCCCTCGAGGGGACGTAAACCGCCCCCCCGCCGAAACACACCTTTTTTGCCGCCTCCGGGGGCGGCGCGGATGAATAACTACTAATAGGGCCGCATATCAAGAGATCGGTATGCAAGGGCGCCATATCCTGCTCCTGATCCTCGTTACCGCGGCCGTCGTCGCCGGAGGTTGCACGGCGCCGGAAGATCCCGCGAACGCCCGGCCGGTCTCCTCCACCCCGTCGCCGGTGCCGACAGAGGTCCAGGCAGCGGGAGCAGGCCAGCCGGCACCCACCCCAGCCGTGCCCGCCGGGGCGGAGAAGACACCGAAGAGCGTGGGATTCGTCGACCCGCAGACCTACCATATCGCGACCCCGACACCCACGATCGGGACCTCAGCGCGTCCCGACGACCTCCAGGTCTCCGGGAGCATGGTGAAGTACGCAGCGGCGGCGTCCGATCACCCGCCCGGTCTCCTCGCCACCGAGGTCTACCACATCCCCTTCCCCTACTGGGCCGTCAACGTGAGCGCAACCCCGATGGGCGAGTACCCCCGGCTCACGATGGAACTCTACGAGAGAGACGACCCCAACCGCGTCGTCAAGGCCGTCCAGTACTCCCGGAACGACTTCCCGTACTCTGATGGGAAATTCCAGAAGAAAGAGGAGCAGTTCACGATCCTCGAAGGCTACGGGGACTACTACTTCGTCGTCCGTTCGGGAGCCCTGAAGTCGCTCGAGATCACCGTTTTCATCCCGGAGAAGTACCTCGTCTAGGCAGGAGGTGCCTCTCCCCCTTCCTCCGCGGCACGGAGTTCCCGGTCGTAATCCCCGATCGCAGTGACGTACTCTCGCCACTCCTGATCGGCCCGGGCAAGGTTCTCTTTCGCCGCGGTGTAGGCGTTCGCGTCGTAGGCGGCCGCGGCCGACGACCAGAGGGAGAACGCACGGTTCAGGTGGTCGAGTGCCCGGATGTAGGCCGACTGAGCCCCGGCATACGCTTCGGGGACCGCATCGGCCCCGATGATCCCCCGGTGGTAGGCCGCGACGGCCCTGCCGTGCTCCGCGATGGCCGCAAACTCCCGCATCGAGGCATCAGCCCCGGCGACCGACGGGCGGTCCGGGCGGGACCCCAGGTGGGAGGAGACCATCCCGGAGACCCGGGAGAGGTCGGCCTCCGATGCCGCCACGTGGCTGCCGAACGCCGCAACCTGTCGCTCTTCGGTGTAGGCGGTGAAGAGTGTCCACCCGATAAAAGCGACGGCCACCACGAAAGCCGCCACCCCGACGGCGATGAGGGCCTTCCTCCAGCCGATCGCGACCTTCGGCAGGTTCGGGATCTTCAGGTCCACGGTCTCACGCTCCTTTCGCCGGCAGGCGAACCGGGCGGATGCGGTAGTCTTCCGGTGTCGGGATGCAGCGGAGGGGGATGACCTGCGGCGTCTCCGACTTCACGCTCGGGATCGGGCTTCCCTGGGTATTCCCGATAGGAAACGGTCTTCCCCGGATCACCGGGGAGGTGGTCGAGAGATTCTCCCGGGTAAAGGCCGTCCCCTCGACGTAGTAGTAGTGCTGCCCCTCGTACGTGAAGTACTTCGGCGTGTACTTCGCGTAGTAGGGATTGAACCCCTCCATCCGGATGCCGAGGGCCATGTGGTCCGAGTAACCGAGCAGCACCGTATCATACCCGAGGGCGTCGAGGAGCCCCCCCATCAGGATCGCCGCGTCCTCGCAGTCGCCCTTCCCGTCGACGAGCATCTCGACGGGGTATTTCTGGTATTCGACGCCGCCCGCGACCTGCCGGGCATGCCGGGGGAGAACCCCTTCGATGTAGGAGTCCGTGCTGTTGTCGGGTGCATAGGGGATCTGCTGGACGAAGAAGACGAGGTCCATCAGCCGGAAGTACTGCTCCTCCGGGTTCGCGGCAGGGGGAGCGATCCGGCGGGCAAGGTCCTCGAGGATCGGCCTATCTGCGTCCGCAATGGCGTAGCGCCCCCAGGCGAGACGGTCTCCGATCCGCGGCGTCTCCCGGTGCTCAAGGAAGAGCACCTCCGGGACCCGGACCTGCATCGTCTGGACGCCGCCGTCAATCGCCGTCCAGCGGAAAGTCCGGGTGCAGACCTCGCCGTCCTCCGGGAAGGGCGTCGCCGTCGGCGACGGCTCGGGAGGGACGTAGACGGGTGGTGCCGGGATCGGCACCGGTCCGGAGGAGCTGAAGCCGATCGGCTCCCCGAGCAGGGCGGGTTTCACTACGAGGGCGACGACCAGGATCACGAACCCGCCCGCGAGAACCGGGATAACGTCCTTCCACTCCATCTCCGGGGCTCCGCCGCATATGGCAATAAACTATGAGCGGTCGGCCGCTAAAAACCTTAACTCACGATACCGGCCGGTCCCGGGGGCCCGCTTCGGGAATGCGCAGGCAAGCGGTCTCAGGGCACCCCGAAGCCAAAAAATGCGGCGATGAACCGTATTGCGGCATAGAGGAAATAGAGGCCGAAGACCAGTTTCAGGGTCGCCGGCCGGAACCACGTGACCGTCGCGGCACCCACCTGGGCGCCGGCGATCGACCCGGCGGCGAGGATCAGCCCCGCCCCGACGGCGACGTAGCCCTCCACGAGTTTGATCCCGCCCCCGACGACCGCCATCGGTATCATGGACGCAAGCGACGTCCCCATCGTGACGCAGACCGGGGCGCCGAAGAGGTAGAGCAGCCCCGGGACGAGGGCATAACCTCCGCCGAGCCCGGTGATCCCGGTCAGAACGCCGACCCCGGCCCCGAAGAGGAAGTGGCCGGGAGGCGTGCCCCCGATGCACTCCGGCTCCGGACCGGAGTGCCGCTGGAGCCCCTCGCGGATCATCCCGATGGACGGGGCGAGGAAGACCAGCCCCAGGACGAGCCCGAGGAGGCGGGTCTGGTCGACGAGGAAGGAGAAGAGCCAGGAACCGAAGAGGACGCCGAGAAGCCCTCCGGCGGCTATCCAGACCGCCACCCGGCGGTCGAGGTTCCCCCGCACCAGGTGGCCGACGGCGCCGGAGAGCGAGGTGAAGATAACCACAAAGAGCCCTGTCCCGATGGCGACGGGCTCCGAGAACCCGAGGGCGAAGTACATGACCGGGAGCATGATCGTCGACCCCCCGACCCCGATGAGGCCGCCGAAGACCCCGGCGACGACGCCGACCGCGAGGAGGATGAGCACGGCAGGGAGGTCGAGCGTCGGGTCGACGACGAACGCCGCCCAGAGCATCGCCACGACAACGGCGGAGAGCAGCGCTGCCCGGGCGATACGATTCTCCGTCATCCTTCCGGACTCTCGTCGCGGAGCACCGGGCAGTGTCCTCTCGCTTCAGGCCGGATCGCTATCGGACGGGACGGCATACACCCTTATGTAGCCCCCGTTTCCCCATGAACCTGCCGGAACCGGTCAACGGGGGATGCAGACCTCCTCGGTGGCACCGGGGTAGACTGTGGACTCGTACACCACGGTGGCACCCTTCTTCATGTGCTTGCCTACAGTGGTACTCGATCCGGCCAGCGGCGAGAAATCGGGAATGTGCGCCGCGTCGACCGGGGTCGGGACGGCGACGATGAGGAAGTCGGCCTTCGCCAGTTCGGCCGGGTCGGTGGTCACGGTGAGCCGGGTCGCGGCCCTGAGGTCGTCCGCCGAGACTTCGCCGGTCGGGTCGCAGAATCGGCGGTAGTTTTCGATTTTTTCCACCGAAAGGTCGTAACCGATGGTCGTCATCTTCTTGCCGAATTCCACCGCCAGGGGCAGGCCCACGTAGCCC
>ENA-UOOK01004627-UOOK01004627.1-fermentation-metagenome-genome-assembly--contig:-NODE-4627-length-14564-cov-21.712868_pt1 | contig 14564 bp, 4 predicted proteins | sample MGYA00245777_ERZ724023 | MGnify/ENA primary metagenome ERZ724023 (study PRJEB28704, sample SAMN03018312) | fermentation metagenome | biome: anthropogenic terrestrial biome; feature: soil; material...
CCTAGTTGTGAATTGCTTTCAGAATTTAGTACCTTTGGTATCAGCAACAACAAATAAGTGGTCTTTGAAATATTGCACTAAAGTTGTGAATTGCTTTCAGAATTTAGTACCTTTGGTATCAGCAACAACCGAGCTGGTGTCGATGGTGTCCCCATTGATGTTGTGAATTGCTTTCAGAATTTAGTACCTTTGGTATCAGCAACAACAAGTATAGATTGTTTGCCTCATACATCTTCGTTGTGAATTGCTTTCAGAATTTAGTACCTTTGGTATCAGCAACAACAGCTAGTCCGCACCGATGCCAACGAAGCCAGTTGTGAATTGCTTTCAGAATTTAGTACCTTTGGTATCAGCAACAACCTACAAACTACACTCACAAATCAGTGATAAGTTGTGAATTGCTTTCAGAATTTAGTACCTTTGGTATCAGCAACAACCGAGGCGATATTAGACCCGAAAACGGGCGGTTGTGAATTGCTTTCAGAATTTAGTACCTTTGGTATCAGCAACAACCTTTTATCTCCGTGATTGAATACCCAAGTCGTTGTGAATTGCTTTCAGAATTTAGTACCTTTGGTATCAGCAACAACAGCTTCCATCGCTTCTGCCAATTCAGACACGTTGTGAATTGCTTTCAGAATTTAGTACCTTTGGTATCAGCAACAACAGGTGACACGAATGCTATCCTGGCACGTGGTTGTGAATTGCTTTCAGAATTTAGTACCTTTGGTATCAGCAACAACCTATGCATTTGACACGTCATTTTCAAGGATGTTGTGAATTGCTTTCAGAATTTAGTACCTTTGGTATCAGCAACAACTCGGCATGAATTTCATTGCAATAGGTAGCAGTTGTGAATTGCTTTCAGAATTTAGTACCTTTGGTATCAGCAACAACTTCCGCAGGCCGCGCTGACCGAAAAACGGTGTTGTGAATTGCTTTCAGAATTTAGTACCTTTGGTATCAGCAACAACGACTCATCAAAATAGGGCTTATTCCGACAAGTTGTGAATTGCTTTCAGAATTTAGTACCTTTGGTATCAGCAACAACCTCGATTTGAAAATAGGTGATGAGTGGGAGTTGTGAATTGCTTTCAGAATTTAGTACCTTTGGTATCAGCAACAACATGAAAGGGAGAAAGGTATCGAAAGAGAGCGTTGTGAATTGCTTTCAGAATTTAGTACCTTTGGTATCAGCAACAACGTAATAATCAATTTTAAAACAACAAAATTAGTTGTGAATTGCTTTCAGAATTTAGTACCTTTGGTATCAGCAACAACATGGAGGTATTTGTTCAGACACGTATGGCAGTTGTGAATTGCTTTCAGAATTTAGTACCTTTGGTATCAGCAACAACGTATTAATGAGGATAGATATAGAGATATTAGTTGTGAATTGCTTTCAGAATTTAGTACCTTTGGTATCAGCAACAACAACATCTCTGAAGTGTGATGCCCTCCACCAGTTGTGAATTGCTTTCAGAATTTAGTACCTTTGGTATCAGCAACAACTCTAAATTCATTACTGTCAATAAACCACACGTTGTGAATTGCTTTCAGAATTTAGTACCTTTGGTATCAGCAACAACTCCAGATTTTAGAGCTGTCTATGTAACCCTGTTGTGAATTGCTTTCAGAATTTAGTACCTTTGGTATCAGCAACAACCTCCTCCGGTGCATTCGTGGCCAGTACTTAGTTGTGAATTGCTTTCAGAATTTAGTACCTTTGGTATCAGCAACAACCTGCATGAATGATGCGGATACGCTGTTTAGTTGTGAATTGCTTTCAGAATTTAGTACCTTTGGTATCAGCAACAACGTAATGCTGTGTTATTGGATGAGGCAATGCGTTGTGAATTGCTTTCAGAATTTAGTACCTTTGGTATCAGCAACAACTCTACCCTACCTGTTATGATGTTAGGTTCAGTTGTGAATTGCTTTCAGAATTTAGTACCTTTGGTATCAGCAACAACGAACTATTGCCGTTATAAAAATCTATGATAGTTGTGAATTGCTTTCAGAATTTAGTACCTTTGGTATCAGCAACAACAGTACAGTAATTGGGCACAGGCAAGACAGGTTGTGAATTGCTTTCAGAATTTAGTACCTTTGGTATCAGCAACAACTAGGCAATATACTCAAAGCACTGCCGCTCAGTTGTGAATTGCTTTCAGAATTTAGTACCTTTGGTATCAGCAACAACACAACCGGGCCTCTTGGTGCTGGAGCATCAGTTGTGAATTGCTTTCAGAATTTAGTACCTTTGGTATCAGCAACAACAGGTTAACACGGATATATCAGGGATTGAAGGTTGTGAATTGCTTTCAGAATTTAGTACCTTTGGTATCAGCAACAACCGTAAGCCTGTCTTAACATCATCAACATAGGTTGTGAATTGCTTTCAGAATTTAGTACCTTTGGTATCAGCAACAACGTGTTTCGTGGGTGTTCAAATTAAGAGAGGGTTGTGAATTGCTTTCAGAATTTAGTACCTTTGGTATCAGCAACAACCTTCTGATCTCAATTCGACTTGTCACAAATGTTGTGAATTGCTTTCAGAATTTAGTACCTTTGGTATCAGCAACAACTAATTGTCTCATTCTATAAATCCCGATTATGTTGTGAATTGCTTTCAGAATTTAGTACCTTTGGTATCAGCAACAACCATTGATCCCGCATTAAGCATAGTCCCCTACGTTGTGAATTGCTTTCAGAATTTAGTACCTTTGGTATCAGCAACAACTCTACTCATTTTTCATTCTAAAATCTTCCTGTTGTGAATTGCTTTCAGAATTTAGTACCTTTGGTATCAGCAACAACATATCATTGACTGTACCCATATAGCCACTCGTTGTGAATTGCTTTCAGAATTTAGTACCTTTGGTATCAGCAACAACGACGTGGTCTATAACCCCGTCAATATCCTTGTTGTGAATTGCTTTCAGAATTTAGTACCTTTGGTATCAGCAACAACGATTACAAAACAGGTGCACTACCTTTATAGTTGTGAATTGCTTTCAGAATTTAGTACCTTTGGTATCAGCAACAACTAGTTATTCAGTTCAATCAATTGAGCCTTTGTTGTGAATTGCTTTCAGAATTTAGTACCTTTGGTATCAGCAACAACTAGCACATCTACAAGCAATAGAGCTGAACAGTTGTGAATTGCTTTCAGAATTTAGTACCTTTGGTATCAGCAACAACCTAAGGCAGTAGCAGACATAACAGATTATAGTTGTGAATTGCTTTCAGAATTTAGTACCTTTGGTATCAGCAACAACGATTAAGCATGTTGTTGGGTGAGATAACCGTTGTGAATTGCTTTCAGAATTTAGTACCTTTGGTATCAGCAACAACATTGGGATAATGCAGTAAAGTGGGATGGCAGTTGTGAATTGCTTTCAGAATTTAGTACCTTTGGTATCAGCAACAACCTGTAACCTTTGGTTGCAGTACATTAAACAGTTGTGAATTGCTTTCAGAATTTAGTACCTTTGGTATCAGCAACAACCAGAAACATTTCCGCATCCTCTCATTTCAAGTTGTGAATTGCTTTCAGAATTTAGTACCTTTGGTATCAGCAACAACCAAAAAAAGCTGTTGGGTTAAGCAAAAACTGTTGTGAATTGCTTTCAGAATTTAGTACCTTTGGTATCAGCAACAACAGACCTGGAACTGTTATGCAATGAGAAATTGTTGTGAATTGCTTTCAGAATTTAGTACCTTTGGTATCAGCAACAACGAACCATACACAATTACAGTGACTCAGGTGTTGTGAATTGCTTTCAGAATTTAGTACCTTTGGTATCAGCAACAACGAAAAGATATTCATTAAAGAAGTTGTATTTGTTGTGAATTGCTTTCAGAATTTAGTACCTTTGGTATCAGCAACAACCTTCATATCAAAATGTGCAGGCGTGAGGTTAGTTGTGAATTGCTTTCAGAATTTAGTACCTTTGGTATCAGCAACAACCATAGAGTTTGCCGACATAGCATTTGCAAAGTTGTGAATTGCTTTCAGAATTTAGTACCTTTGGTATCAGCAACAACTTTTCCGTTTTGGTATTTTCTTCAATTTTTGTTGTGAATTGCTTTCAGAATTTAGTACCTTTGGTATCAGCAACAACACATCTTCTACAGCATATCGTGGAGACCGGGTTGTGAATTGCTTTCAGAATTTAGTACCTTTGGTATCAGCAACAACTCCCTGAAACAGTAGGTCAATTCACAGGATGTTGTGAATTGCTTTCAGAATTTAGTACCTTTGGTATCAGCAACAACACGGAATGACACAAAAGCAGGCCGACGGGAGTTGTGAATTGCTTTCAGAATTTAGTACCTTTGGTATCAGCAACAACGTAAAGCGAACGGACCTCTCATCAGAAGATGTTGTGAATTGCTTTCAGAATTTAGTACCTTTGGTATCAGCAACAACCAAGGATGCGCAAGGCTTATCAGGCAAGGAGTTGTGAATTGCTTTCAGAATTTAGTACCTTTGGTATCAGCAACAACTATCACAATTTCAATAAGCATCCGATGTTTGTTGTGAATTGCTTTCAGAATTTAGTACCTTTGGTATCAGCAACAACTATAAGATTTTAAATCTTGACGGTGTAAGCGTTGTGAATTGCTTTCAGAATTTAGTACCTTTGGTATCAGCAACAACATAAAATCAGTAGCAGGCTCATTCGATGTGGTTGTGAATTGCTTTCAGAATTTAGTACCTTTGGTATCAGCAACAACTACTGTAGAAACTAAACTTTTTACAGAACCGTTGTGAATTGCTTTCAGAATTTAGTACCTTTGGTATCAGCAACAACCTGATGCATTGAACATCATCAATTCAATCGGTTGTGAATTGCTTTCAGAATTTAGTACCTTTGGTATCAGCAACAACTTGAGGAAGTTGTAGAGAAGCCAGAGCCTAGTTGTGAATTGCTTTCAGAATTTAGTACCTTTGGTATCAGCAACAACAAATCGAACCGTTACCACGTGTAACCAATAAGTTGTGAATTGCTTTCAGAATTTAGTACCTTTGGTATCAGCAACAACTCGCAAAACATAACAAGATATTCGATATCAGTTGTGAATTGCTTTCAGAATTTAGTACCTTTGGTATCAGCAACAACCCGCTTCGTTATACTCTCTCATCCGTTGCTGTTGTGAATTGCTTTCAGAATTTAGTACCTTTGGTATCAGCAACAACGGCTTGATGGTAGAGGTACATCTCAATATTGTTGTGAATTGCTTTCAGAATTTAGTACCTTTGGTATCAGCAACAACGCAAAACCGAAATCATGCATCATTATTGCAGTTGTGAATTGCTTTCAGAATTTAGTACCTTTGGTATCAGCAACAACCAATAATAATGCGAATATATGGAAGTAGGAGTTGTGAATTGCTTTCAGAATTTAGTACCTTTGGTATCAGCAACAACTGGCGGTTGGTTTTGGCAATAATGCACCTCGTTGTGAATTGCTTTCAGAATTTAGTACCTTTGGTATCAGCAACAACATTGTAACCACCTTGATAGTCAATGAAATAGTTGTGAATTGCTTTCAGAATTTAGTACCTTTGGTATCAGCAACAACATTCTCCCTTGCAAAAATGCCGTACCTTGAGTTGTGAATTGCTTTCAGAATTTAGTACCTTTGGTATCAGCAACAACAATTTGCGAGCACGGGCGAAAGCAGCGTGTGTTGTGAATTGCTTTCAGAATTTAGTACCTTTGGTATCAGCAACAACGATTGGGATTTTTTTGCTACTGAATGGTGGGTTGTGAATTGCTTTCAGAATTTAGTACCTTTGGTATCAGCAACAACACAGCTTATATGGGACCAAACAGCAGATGCGTTGTGAATTGCTTTCAGAATTTAGTACCTTTGGTATCAGCAACAACAATCTTTTCGTTGATATTTTTTCAGGTATTGTTGTGAATTGCTTTCAGAATTTAGTACCTTTGGTATCAGCAACAACATCACAATGATATTCACGATACCTCCCACCGTTGTGAATTGCTTTCAGAATTTAGTACCTTTGGTATCAGCAACAACAGAATTCGTTGTTAAATTTGCGAGCACGGGGTTGTGAATTGCTTTCAGAATTTAGTACCTTTGGTATCAGCAACAACAGAATTTGTTCAGGGAGATGAATTTGTACGTTGTGAATTGCTTTCAGAATTTAGTACCTTTGGTATCAGCAACAACTGAACGGGTGTCACATACGTTTTACCGTCAGTTGTGAATTGCTTTCAGAATTTAGTACCTTTGGTATCAGCAACAACTTCATCCCCTCGCTCCATCCTAAGTCCGTAGTTGTGAATTGCTTTCAGAATTTAGTACCTTTGGTATCAGCAACAACGTCAGGGTTAAGGTCGTTCAACACCTGCGTGTTGTGAATTGCTTTCAGAATTTAGTACCTTTGGTATCAGCAACAACTGATTTATAAAAATGAGCCATCAACAAGTGTTGTGAATTGCTTTCAGAATTTAGTACCTTTGGTATCAGCAACAACATATTCAGAATGAATGAGCTAAATGTACCAGTTGTGAATTGCTTTCAGAATTTAGTACCTTTGGTATCAGCAACAACATTTCATCGAAGTAGCCTGTTGCACCACTTCGTTGTGAATTGCTTTCAGAATTTAGTACCTTTGGTATCAGCAACAACGGACAGCGTTGTGAGAGTTTTCAACGACATGTTGTGAATTGCTTTCAGAATTTAGTACCTTTGGTATCAGCAACAACTGAACAGAAGCAAACCAATATTGAGGATGAGTTGTGAATTGCTTTCAGAATTTAGTACCTTTGGTATCAGCAACAACGTATTCTATCCTCATTGCCTTTGTCTTTGTGTTGTGAATTGCTTTCAGAATTTAGTACCTTTGGTATCAGCAACAACATTTGCATTTGTTACTGATACTCCACTATTGTTGTGAATTGCTTTCAGAATTTAGTACCTTTGGTATCAGCAACAACAGAAGTTGTTATAAAGGTAAGGTTTTCCCTGTTGTGAATTGCTTTCAGAATTTAGTACCTTTGGTATCAGCAACAACTTAGCGGTGCGGTTGCCTTGCTCAAATTTCGTTGTGAATTGCTTTCAGAATTTAGTACCTTTGGTATCAGCAACAACCCTATACCGTAAGCTTTGAATACAGACATAGTTGTGAATTGCTTTCAGAATTTAGTACCTTTGGTATCAGCAACAACTAATAAAATCATTGCCACCTGAATAATCGGTTGTGAATTGCTTTCAGAATTTAGTACCTTTGGTATCAGCAACAACTGGATGTGTGTATATCCATAGATTATCAGCATGATAAGCGGTTATTTACGATTAAAAATTGACGTTGCTGCTAACAGAAAAAATCCTGCCATTTGACAGGATTTTTTTCCTATTATGTCATCCTAGAACAATTCTAATTGTTGGTAGGGTGTTTGAACCTCCTTTTCTTTTTTCCCAATAAACAACTCAATATTGGCAAACTGCTTGTCTGTTATACAAAGAATACCAATCTCTCCTGCAGGTGGTAAAAAACTTTTTACGCGCTTTATATGCACTTCCGCATTTTCTCGACTTGCACAATGTCGAAGATAAATTGAAAATTGAAACATTGTAAAACCGTCCTGGATGAGTTTTTTACGGAAAGTAGCATAAATCTTTCTATCCTTTTTTGTTTCTGTAGGTAAATCAAAAAAAACCAAAATCCACATAATTCTATATTCACTAAACCGATTCATTTTGCAGTTTATTCGAATGAAGGGTATTTTATTTTTCGGAGAGTTCCTGAAAAACATTTGTACAGAGAGGCAGTTGTCTGTCCAACGGCAATCATTAGCGGACTTCGCTGATCATCAATAATTACATCAAGAACCGGGATGTTAAGCAGTTTGAATTTTATTTCCTGAGAAAGTTCTTCAATATTAGTCTCCTCTGCCACAATATTACAAACAAGTTTATCCACAAATGGGCGATAAGGTTCCATGATATCATCTGCCAAACAATAGGCATTATATTTATTTCGGTGATGGATACCAAATGTAGGCAGTAATCCACTTGCGACCAAAGATCGTGCAACAATAGCTCGCAAAATCGCATAACCGTAGTTTAGCAAATTATTCGGTGGCATTCCCTCACGATAACGAGAGAAACATTCAATTTCGGTGAATAAATTTGCCCAATAGTATACGGCTGCTCGTGCTTCATAATTATCTGGATCGCCACTTTTTACATCTGTAGCCCAAGCCTTCATATTTTCAATAATAGTTTTATTTTTATTTGATAATACGTAAGATTGATTTCTAATCTTAGCCTGCACTGTCTGCTGCCATAACTGTTTTTTTAAAGGTAGAGAAGCGTTAATCTGATCGCGGAATCGCTCGGTTTGAGTTTTGTTACCCGATAGCGGTAACATTAAGCCCACCGGAATTCGTTCACGGTTACAAGTGATTAATGCGGAATTGTTATCCAGCAATGCTTCAATAACACCTTGAGTTATAGTAATCCGTTTATTGTCAAGAATTACAACGCCAATATCTTCTATCGGAATCGATTTTTCTGCTTGTTTTTTTAAATCATTTGGAATAGAATCATTCTTTTCGACCTCCGGTATTTTTACTATTAGCTGCTTGTTTCGCAGGCTCAGGTAAGCCGGATTACCGAAATATAGAGTTTTTTTGATCATTGACTCAACTATTATTGATTCTGAATCTGTTTAATTAGCTTGGTTACATTTCTTAAATGATCTCCTTTGGCGATAACTTGCTAATTTTTTCTGCATCTATCTCATTTACCTCATTTTGTCCTGTGAATGCCTGTAATTCATTTGAATATAAATATGCAATGGATTCTTTGAGAATATTTCGGTCAGGAAAACTCATACGGTTAATTCCCTCACCAACTATTTTTATTATGTTCCCAAGGCGATCTGTTTCAAGCTTCCAACAAACTGATTTTATTTGTATTGGTTGATTGTTTTTGTCGATAATGGTATTGCCATCTAAAAAGTCTTGCTGTCTTTCACTCTTACTGTTTGTCCCATTTTCGTTTTTTATGATCTCTGAAGCATTTGTACTGGGGACGAAATGACCTTCTCCTCCAGTGCAACTAACAAATTTATAAATCCTTTTTACCTGATTTGTGTCTAAATTACAAAAATCTACCCTTTCCGGATTCGCCTGTTCTTCAACAGATGGAATATAAACCAAATCATTAGGAGAAAGTGAGAAAAGGTATTTTCCTTTCTCTCTATTTACAGGAATTAAAGGTGTGACATCTTTCTCCTGTCTTGATAAAGTTGCTCTCCATTTTTGATGTTCAACAACCTCATTCAATGGTAGTGTCTCATAGTTTCGTTTACCATCCTCATTCAAATAAATAGCAAAAAAGAGATTGGTATCTTTGGCCGCTTCAACAAATTTCTGTTTGTTGTTTCCAGTTGCTCCGACATTGAATTTTGCACCAAATTTTTCAAATTTCCTCACTTTATATATTGGAGCATGCTTTTTCCCTCCGTTTAAATCGAGAATATTCTTATTTAGTTCTTCAATACCGGTTGGAGAGAAGGCCAATGACTCTGGTGTGACAGGTTTTCCGTTTTCATCCGGCAAACCTTTATATTTTTTGAGATGTGCGAGCAATATCTTTCTGATTCCTGTATCTGTGATGCTTTCAATATTTTTTTCATTGAAACTTTCATCTAATTTTACCCTGGAAGCAACCAACATTGTATTCTCTTTATCGTTGGTGAATGTATAGATATCGACTTTCGAAATATCCTCTCCAGCCCATCTGTTGCCTAACCCTTTAAAGTATTTTTGAATTTGTTTTTTTTCAAATCCCTCAGATATAAGCTCTTCAATTTTTTTTCGTAATGATCTGTTGACTATATCCTTTGAATTATCCAAAGCTGCGGATAGATTTACTGTTTTTTGCATTTTTAAATTTACAAGTGCAGAAAAAGTTTCTTTATGTAGCGGTTTTCGAATAGCCCAATGGTCACCTTTAGTTTGTTCAACAAAAACTTTTTTCATTGTTTCATCAGGTTGTTTTACCCACTTCTGATAATAATTTACTGTTTTGTTTATGACACGATTATTCTTTTTAAAAGTGACAACAATACGATTTAGTTCCTCTTTTGCATTCTGAGTGAATGTTTCCCAAGGTTTAAGAAATTCTTTTGCTACTTTTATTCTTTTTCTTTGCAGCTCACCATTCAATACCGTATTTACCTCCTCCTCTTCAATTATCCTTAATTGATTCCGTAAATCAAAACGTCTGGGCTTTGATTTATCTTTTCCGTTTGCATTGTCGTTATTGATATAATTAATGTGGTTGCGGCTACTGCATGCAACCACCAATGCGTCCAATGCATGATGTCGATGATCGATACGCTTTTTGTTTAACTTCAATAAATCAGGCTCTATTGTGTTAATTTGAAAGACCACTTTCCCATTTTTATTTTCCCAGGAACCATACTTTTCACAACCTGCCATTCTGTTTAATCGCTCAAAACGAGGAGTTATAAGGCTATTCCAAACATCATTTAATCCCCAATCTTGTTTTAGCAGGGCAGTAACTCCACCCGTAGATGCAACAACATTCTTGGCGATAGCTTCTTCCTCGTCCTCTTCGCGTACAATATTCGACAAGAGCGTTTTTACTACTTTACTTATATATCTCGTATCGTTCAGCTGTCTTTCAGTAAAATCTTCAGGAATCTCCTCCAGTAAAAGTTTCCTTAGTTTGGATCTGTTGTTTCCAAAATAGCGCTTTACATTTGCTTCATATGCTTCCGGAGAGAGCAGGGTTACAAACCTCCCGTGACTTAATTCAATCTTTAGTTCTCTGTTATTTTTTATAAATGAATAAGCAAGCTGATTGTCTTTGAGGGAGTTTACTTCCGATTCACAAATAATCTTATTACTCAGGCTATCATCAAAAAATTTAGCTTTTGGTATAATATGCTCAATCTCGTAGGCTGGAGTGAATAATTTTGACAAGGGTATTATTACTCCGGTGTAGGGTGATCTATATCCCTGTTCAAGCCACAACTTGTATTTTTTTATGTCAGAAGAACTGGGCTGGTTTTTCTTACGGATTTTATTTATTTCGGATTCACTCACCATTGAGTACGTGACATCAGGATTTTGATAAACACCTTCTTCGTAAATCTTCAATATCTCTTGTTGCATAGGTGAGTAGGGACGAACATTTTCAATTTCATCGGCGTTAAATAATTCAATGAGTAACAATTTAATCCGGATATTGGTGTTTTCATTTTCGGTGATTCTTTCGGAAACTTTCTTCCGTTTCTCAACTGGTTCTTTTAGACTACGTCCCAGTTCAACATGAATTTCATCAAAAAACTTTTCTTTTCCCTCTCCATAATATTCCCAAATTTCCCTAACGGTTTGCAATGTTTCGTTGATTATTTGTTCTACTATTGGATTGCGTAAAGAATGTTGTTTTAGAAGTTCAATGTCTTGTGCTGTCTTCCAATATTTAACATCAGAAGATTCGGAATGACGATTATAAACAATATAACTCACTAACCATAAGGGAAGATTCTGGAAGTCTTGTTCTTTCTTTAAGTCGACCGCTTTTTCCCGTACGCGATTTTTTATTTTTTCATCATATTCACCGGTTAATATCTTATCGATCTTTTGTCTTGTGCTTTCGTCAATTGCCTCCCAATCCCACCATTTGCCAAAACGCATCAATGGTAATACTTTTTTAATTGCTTTGGCTGAATACGCCCCATATTCTTTGTCAAGTCTTGGATATTTCTTGAATTCATTAACGAACCCTTCTGGAAGATAGTGTCTCTTTGCAAATGAATTTAAAGCACTATCAATCTCAGCTTTATCTTCTACAGAATATAATATGTGCCAGAGATGTGTCTCTATATCTTTGTCCAACACGTTGACGTCAATCCCTGTTTTTTTAAATCTTTTCAGGATTTCACCGCGTGTTTCATTGAGAAGATATTTTTTATCTTCTACATAATTCCAGCGATAATATGTATCCAATCCTTGCTCCTTGTCCTTCTTAAAGAGTTGAAATTGTCTTTCTCCCAATCTCATTTTAATTCTTTCCTCCAGATTGAATGGGACATATTTCAAAAATGATTTTTGATCAATTTCGGTCTTATCATTTAACCATTCGAAGAGTTTCTCTCTGTCAGCTGTTGTCGGTAAGAGTTCATTCGTGATATCAACCTCGTTTATGTCCTCCTTACTGAAAATTCGTAAGTTTTTCAACCATTGCAATAACCGGAATTCTTGATACAAAGGATGACTTTTTGCAATACACTTCACACCTGTTTTTTCAACAGTACCATCTTCTTTCTTGAAATATCGGAATTCGAAAGAACAGTTACTAACAAGCGATTTTTTACTTTTTAGAGGACGTTGATAAAAAATGATATCGTCAAGAAAAAGATAAGTAAAATCCCGGTTGGCTATATTATTTCGATGTGCTTCATTATTCGTATATAATTCTTCAATACTGCTTTTGTATAAATCTCTGTCTCTTAGTTCCGGATGAAACTCTTTTTGTTTTTCAAGTATCTGCTTTAATTCATTTTTATAAAACTTACGCTCAATGGTTCGTATCAGTCTACCTCTGATTTTTTGACTGGGATTTTTTAGAAGAGTGTCATAGATATATTCGCCCACTGTTTTATTTGTACTCTCAATGTCTTTTTCAGTTTTTTGTTTAATCGCAATCCAATCTTTTTCCGAATTAACAGTTTTATAGCTACGACTAATTTCACCAGAAACCAAAACAGAGGTAGTCACGATGAATTCTTTTGACTTACCAACCCAATCCTCCGTTTTTGTTATCCGTTTATCATATTTCCAACCATTGGTAAAATATATATCATATAGTATTGCTCCTGAACCTTTTATTTTCTCTCCGGAATCTACAACTTTATTAACTTCCAAAATTTCAAAAGTTATTTCTTTGTTATCTTCAACCTTTTCATCTTCGCCTCTTAACTGATAATAACCGCGTTTTTGATTGAAATTCAACAATATCCAAGACAGTTCCTCTTTTTTTATTTTTTCGTTTAAAGCTTTCTTTCTAAGGTAATATATGGTCCAGTCATACGGTATTTTGCTCTCTGAACCATTGGCTTTAAAATAAAATAATTGCGGTTGGGTTATCCTAAAATCATCCACCATTTCCTGGAAACTATCTTTAAATATAAAATCATATTTCTTATTAGATATTTCCTGATAAGGCAGGTTAGGTTCTTTATCTTTTTTAAACTGACCTGGCCGATTTTCGAAATCGATATTTTCAGCATAGTGTGTTGGTAAAAACCCAAGAATATTAAGCACACGATGAAGCCTTTCACGACGAAGTACATCTCTTTCATAGAGACGGCGTACACTTCTAAATTTTGTTCTATCTGCTGTAGCTGAAACTGGATTGCCTCTTTCAAATTCACCTACTTTAGCTGCATCCATAGGTATGATGCGACTTCCCATACCCAAAATTTTACCTTTTTTCTCGTCAAAACTATGTTCAATAAGCGCCCATCCTATCGAGTTCGTACCCAAATCAAGACCTAAGATTTTTTTTTCCATATGTATTTTATTAAGATAGAGATAATTCAATAGCAGCATTAGAGCAATTCCTAAATATCAAATTTCCAGACTATTTCAAAGATAAACTATTTACTTTTCCAAAAGTAGAACAGAGTTATATTATTGTTAACGATGTTAAGGTAATTATTTCACCCGATATAATTTTAAGTTGGGTTGTAGATGGATCAACATATGTTGGAGGAATTAAATTTCATATATCCAAAAGTAACATATTTGATTATGAGAAAGCTTCATTTTCTGCAAATATGGTTCGTTTATATCTTGAGGAAGTTCTAAACAATTCATTTGGACAGATCGATGAGAATTTCTGTCTGTGTGTGGACGTATTTGGATTCAGAGTTTGTTCTTCACCAAAAAATGGATTGAGTTGTAACGTAAAACTAGATAAGGCTTGCGCTGAAATACATAATATGTGGGAAACCGTTTAATTTTTTGTAATTTGGTTCTGCCTGCCTCCTTGTAAAGTTACTATAAATGGCTATCACAATTTAACACATTCCGCGAATAAGCCGTAGGATTTATCACTAAATCATCTCCTGCGAAGCCAACACACCAGGGTCAGCAGGACACCCAGCAGGATGCTTGCCGCCAGTAGCTTTCGGGGGATGGGGGAGGGGGGAGATGTTTTTTCGTTGCGCTCACTCTTCGCGCGGGTCTGCTGATGAGCCGCCACCTTCAGGCTGCTCTGCGCGCGGGCAATGTTTTCCTGCACACGCAATTCCTCGCTCTGCTGCCGTTCGGCCGACAACATCACCTTCTCTGTGCGGCTGTTGAGGAGGGTAATCACCTCCCGCAGCACCGGCCGCCGCCCCGTCGCCGGGCCATCTCCATGTCCTTCCACTGCAGGCTGTCCCTCAGCACCCATACGGCCGAGCTGTCCGTTTCTGTCGCCCTGTTCTCCGTCACCACCCGGCCCGGTTTGCAACCCGCCAGCAGAAGGGCTGTAAGG
>ENA-UOOK01004628-UOOK01004628.1-fermentation-metagenome-genome-assembly--contig:-NODE-4628-length-14555-cov-8.240552_pt1 | contig 14555 bp, 10 predicted proteins | sample MGYA00245777_ERZ724023 | MGnify/ENA primary metagenome ERZ724023 (study PRJEB28704, sample SAMN03018312) | fermentation metagenome | biome: anthropogenic terrestrial biome; feature: soil; material...
AAACCCCCATTTCTTCGGCTACTTCTTCAACACGCATAAACATTGTTGCTGCCATTTACATCATCCTTTCTTCGGGCGATAGCCCATTTTAATTGTGATCCGCTGCTCCCGGTTCGTATTTGTGGGGGCAGTTATTAAACAATTTGTCTTGCCGTTCTCCCGCTCAGACTCTGACAGGCAACCCTACCCGGCGCTGTGTCGTTTGTTCTTTTTCTTGGTACGCTCGCTCTTGATAGGGTAGAAAATCGGCTTTGTCAAGAGTTATTCGCCTACTTCTCCGAAAAAGGTATCTGGCGGACGGTCATTCAATTTTACTAAGCATAATTGCTTAGTTCTATATCATTATACTAAGCAATTATGTTTATGTCAAGCGGTTTTCAAAAGAATGTTAAACAATTTTGTTTTGTTTATCTTGACAAGAGCTAAACTTTTATGTTAAAATGCAGAAAAGCACATATGTTAGGAGCGAAAAAGTAATGGCGATAGGTGAAAGAATCCGTTTTATTCGTAATTTAAGAGGAATGACGCAAAAGTGGCTTGGCATTGCTGTGGGATTTCCCGAAAAGACAGCAGACATCCGTATGGCGCAATATGAATCCGGCACAAGAACACCGAAGGAGGATTTAGTCAAAACCCTTTCAGGCGTTCTTGAGGTTTCTCCATTGGCTTTAGGTGTTCCCGATATTGATAGCGAACAAGGACTTATGCATACGCTGTTTGCCCTTGAAGATTTATATGGGTTGAGAGTTGATACCATGGACGAAGATGTTTGTCTGCGCCTTGATAAAGGCAAGTCAGCAAGTGCATCTTTATCTGAAATGCTTACTACTTGGGCTGAACAAGCAGAGAAATACAAATGCGGCGAGATAACCAAAGAGGAATACGACCAGTGGCGGTACAACTACCCGAAGTTCGATACAACTGGAGATTTCCACAAGTTGCCGTCGCAGGAACTCAGCGATGTTATGATGGATGTTTTCAAGGACAAGCTGAAAGATATGTAAAGCAGGGATTATTTATATTAGCTTGAGAGGACTAAACAATGCAGTTATTAGAATTTACAAAAGATATACAACAACAAGTTATACGGTTTTTCGAGATATGCTTTGCAGCTTTGGGTTGGGGTTATTCACCGAATGGCAGACACATTGACACAGCTGATGTTGAAAAGCACTATATGCAGAGTGGTCGTTTTTGGTGCTTATTTGACAATAATGTTTTAATTGGCACGGTTGCGGTACGAACAATAGATTTTGAAAATAAAATTTTTGAGTTGAAACGCATGTTTATTCTTCCGAAATACCAAGGAAAGGGTTATGGTAGACAATTACTGAAACATGCTATTGATTACGCAAAAGAACAAAAATATAGCACAATTTGCCTTGATACACGAAATGAACTTGCTATAGCGCAGCATTTGTATAAGAAACATGGATTCAAACAAATTGATAAATATAATAACAATGAATATGCCGACGTTTATTTTGAGCTAAAGTTAACAGATTGCGAGAACACATTATGCGACATACATGAACACAAACAACAGAAACATCACGACTTATCCTGAAACGGTTTACTATTGACGATTTTGCGAGAAAAAAAGAAACAAAGCAAACCCAAGGTTATGAGCATTTTCTTCAATAATGTCAAACCAAAAGATATGTAAACGCAAAAAAGGCATTACCGACTGCAAAGTCAGTAATGCCTTTTAGTATTTATTAAGATAATTGTACCTGCAAACCGCTTGGAACGCATAATAAATGCGTTCCAAGCGGTTGCTATCATTTTGCTATCAAATCGGAAAATTCAAAGCCACAAACCCAGTAATCATGCGGGTTTATAGACTTCGTTATTTACTCCCACTCGATCGTAGCCGGCGGCTTACTGGTGATATCGTAGCAGATACGGTTTACATGTTTTACTTCATTTACGATACGGTTGGAGATATGGCCGAGGATATCCCAAGGGATTTCAGCAAATTCTGCAGTCATAAAATCTGTGGTTGTTACGGCACGAAGAGCTACCGTATAGTCATAGGTTCTTTCATCACCCATAACACCGACACTGCGGAGATTCGTAAGGACTGCAAAGTATTGTCCAATTTTTTGGTTTAGACCGGCTTTTTCAATTTCTTCGCGATAGATATAATCCGCATCCTGCAGAATCGCAATCTTTTCCGGTGTGATATTGCCAATGATACGTATGGCAAGACCGGGACCGGGGAAAGGCTGACGGAAGACCAGCTTGTCCGGAATTCCAAGCTTCAAACCGGCTTTTCGAACCTCGTCCTTAAACAGATTACGCAGCGGCTCGATGATTTCTTTAAAGTCTACATAATCAGGAAGTCCGCCTACATTATGGTGGCTTTTAATAACCGCTGATTTGCCAAGGCCGCTTTCAATAACATCCGGATAGATGGTACCTTGTACAAGATAATCCACGGTACCGATCTTCTTTGCTTCTTCTTCGAATACACGTATGAATTCTTCGCCGATTATTTTTCTCTTCTGTTCCGGCTCCGTTACTCCTGCTAGTTTATCGTAGAAACGTTGCTGAGCATTCACACGGATGAAGTTTACATCAAATTGTTTTGTAAAGACTTCTTCTACCTCATCTCCTTCGTTCTTACGAAGCAATCCATGATCAACAAAGATACAGGTAAGCTGTTTGCCAACAGCTTTGCTTACCATAACCGCTGCTACGGAGGAGTCAACACCACCGGAAAGAGCGCATAACACTTTTTTATCACCGATTTTATCTTTTAAGTTCTGAATCATCTGCTCTGTAAAGGAAGCCATTTCCCAATTACCGGAGCATTTACATACTTGAAATAAGAAGTTATGCAGCATCCTCGTACCTTCTGCAGTATGAAGAACTTCCGGGTGGAACTGTACGCCATAGAAATTTCTTGTTTCGTCCTCAATTGCTGCAATCGGGCAGGACTCGGAGCTTGCTATTACTTTAAATCCGGGAGCAGGCGTCTCTACATAGTCGGTATGGCTCATCCAGCAGATCGTATCCTCGGAAATTTCGTAAAACAGCTTGGAAGCAGTATTTACATGAACTTCTGTCTTTCCGTATTCTCTTACTGGTGCCTTCGTAACCTTACCACCTAAGGAATGCGTCATCAGCTGGCATCCATAGCAGATGCCAAGAATCGGGATTCCCAAAGAGAAAATACCAGGATCACAGGCAGGAGCATCCGGTCCATAGACACTGGCAGGTCCGCCGGTAAAGATGATCCCTTTTGGTGCTAATTCTTTTATTCGATCAAGGTCTGTATAGTAGGGTAATACCTCACAGTATACGTTACATTCTCTGGCTCTGCGGGCAATCAGCTGATTATATTGTCCTCCGAAGTCCAGTACAATAACCATTTCTTTTTCCACTTCTTAACCTCCTATAATATCCGATACATCGGTAAATTGTGTATGTTTATGAAAATGCAGATTTATAATACAACATATTTTATAATTAAGCTAGTCTTTCTTCGGGTTTTTTCGTTTGTTCTCTACTATATACAAGGAATAAAGATAAATTCATGCAAAAACAGGAAAATATACTCAAATTACAAATATGATAGGGGTGTGAACAGTAACTTAAATATGTGAAATATGTGAAAATAGATATTTACAATAGTACCATATCATGGTACTATTATAGAAGATAATAACAATATATGGTGGTTTTAATAAAACCAGAGAAATATCCGGCGTTCTGCGGATTTACTGGAACGAAGGATTATATAAATTAGCTTTTTATTACTCCCCAACGGGTCCTGCCTTATTAACTGACGAAGGCAGGACCTATTTTTTGGTAATGACGGAGCGAATCCATGTGAAATTGCCAAATCGTTTTTGACAATCCTGTGTTCCCATTGTATACTATCAAAAGCACAGGAATCATATTCTCGGAGCTCGGAGGCATATTTATGGAAGATAAATTACTGGCAGCAGGGAAGAAAGTCAAGCTGATCGTCAGTGACATTGATGGCACTTTACTTACCTCAGATAGAAAACTAACAGGGGAAAATATCGCAGCGATAAAAAAGGCGAAGGAACAGAATATCAAATTTACCATCTGCACAGGCAGGGTTCCATCCATGCTGGGGTATTATATTAAAACATTGGAGATTGATACCCCTGTGATTACCTTTAATGGAGCTGTTGTTTGGGATCCGGTACAGGATAGAACGATTTTTGATATCCCTATGGATGAGGATGAATTGAAGGGACTGCTGGAAATATGTAAATATTATCAGATGGATTATGGTGCGATGACCATGGGCATCAATTATTTTTCAAAGAATAGTTTTCGCATTGCCCATTATCAGGAATATAATGAATTTGCAAAATCACAGGGAATGTCGATCATGGAAGTGGATACTTTTGACGAGGATCATCACTGTCTTGATGGAATAAAGGTATATAAACTTTTAATAACGGATAAAGATCCGAAACGGATTAAAATATTGGAGGATCATTTGCATACATTAAAGAAAACGGGTTATACAACTTCCGATGTTGGATTGTTGGATATTGCGGAAAAATCCGTTAATAAGGGGCTGGGCGTTCAAAAACTTGCCCAGACCTTACATCTGCAGCCGGAGGAAGTGTGCACGATCGGGGATTATGACAATGATATCCCAATGCTTACGTATGCCGGCTTTTCCGTCGCAATGGGAAATGCGCTGCCGTATGTGAAAGAGCATGCTCTTTATGTAACGGCAACGAATAACGAAAGCGGCTTAGCACAGGTAATGGAAAAGTATATTCTAAGATAAACTTTTTACCTACAAGATTTATTTAATTATGAAAGCAGCTTAGGATATCCTTGACCTCTTGCGTAGTAAAAGCGGTAACGGCTTTCCCCGCACATTCTTTTGCTTTTTCATAGGAGGTATTGCGAATAATATTTTTTATATTAGCGGTTGCACCGGCAGACATGCTAAATTCATCAAGACCGAGTCCAAGCAGTAGGACGGCAGCCTTCTCATCTCCGGCAAATTCCCCGCACATGCCGACTTCAATTCCTTCTTTATGGCCGGCATCGATAATCCGCTGAATGCTCTGCACTACCGCAGGATGGAAGGAATCATACAGCTTTGCTATCTTTTTATTACCCCGGTCGACAGCAAGTATATATTGCGTCAGATCATTGGTACCGATACTGAAGAAATCAACATGTTTTGCAAAGTTTTCGATACACAGCACCGAAGCCGGAGTTTCTACCATAATACCGACCTTGATATCCGGATCAAAAGCAATACTTTCCGCAGCCAATTCATTTTTGCAGATGTTTAAAATAGTGTTGGCTTTTATTAATTCCTCCAGGGAGATGATCATAGGATACATGATTTTAACCTTGCCAAAGGCACTTGCCCGTAAGATAGCACGCAGCTGCGCTTTGAAAACATCCTCCAGATCCAGGGAGATCCGGATGGCTCTCCAGCCAAGGAAAGGGTTTTCTTCCGGTTCAAACGTATAATAGGGCAGGGATTTATCACCGCCGATATCCAAGGTGCGGATGATCAGCTCTTTCGGACAGAGCATAGCCGCCTGCTTGTATACTTCAAATTGCTCTTCTTCCGTAGGAAAATGGGTATTCTTCATATATAGAAATTCGCTTCGAAACAGTCCAATTCCTTCGATTCCGCGATGCACAGCTTTTTTTACATCTTCCAGATTACCGACATTGGCATAAACCTTTACTGTTTTGCCGTCTAAGGTTGTTGCAGGAAGGGAACTCAATGCTTCCAGTTCTTTTTTATGCTTCCGGTATTCCTCCTCGAGAGCCTTATATTTCTGAATGGTTTCTTCATCCGGATCTAGGATAACCTTGCCATTTGAGGCATCTAATATAAGAAAATCATCGCTTTTGACTTCCTCCATTAAGCCCTTTACGCCAACCAAAGCCGGGAGCTCTAAGTTTCGCGCGATTATGGATACATGGCTTGTTACACCGCCCAGCTCCGTTGCAAAGCCAAGTACAAAATCCAAGTTAATATTTGAAGTATCCGAAGGAGATAAATCTTCTGCAACCAGAATCACCTTATCGTGGATTCCTTCCAGTACATTTTGCGTTATTCCTTTTAAGGAACGCATCAAACGGTCTCGGACATCTCTTACGTCCGCGCCGCGCTCCTTCATATATTCATCCTCCATGCTGTCAAATATGGCGGCAAATTCTGCGGTGGTATTCTCTAATGCCAATTGAGCATTTTGGGATTCCGATGTTATCTTATCTGTAACACCTGCATAAAGTGCGGGGTCCTGAACCATTTCAAAATGGGCGGCAAAGATATCGGAGGTCTTGGCAAGCTCTTCTAGCTGTGCGGTTGCTTCCCGAACCGCTTTCTGATATTTCGCAATTTCTGTATCTGCATCTTTCGATTCGATCCGGTAAGTATCTGCGCTAAGATTATTTCTGTTAACTACAAAAGCTCGCCCCATTGTAAATCCACCGGAAGCTGTTTTTTCAACTATAAAAGTTTTCATATGCCCACCCCTTGTTCATATTCGTTTGCAGTTTGCAAGTTACATTGTACTCATTCCTGCGTTTTTACGCATGCATCCCCATAAATAATTATTATCACTACTTACTTGATTATATCTATAATTGGTAAAAATATCAATTGAAAATTATGCTTTAAGATATGAATTTCTTTCTTTTGGGAGTGTATTGCAAAATCAGCTGCTTTCGATTATAGTAAAAATAATTAAAATGATGGATGGAGGTTGGAAGTATGCTGGAACAATTGAAGAAAGAGGTATATGATGCAAACATGGAACTGCAGGAAAAGGGGATGGTTATCTATACCTGGGGAAATGTCAGCGGCATAGACAGAGAGAAGGAACTGGTAGTCATTAAGCCAAGCGGTGTGGATTACGATAAAATGAAACCGGAAGATATGGTAGTGGTAGATTTGAAGGGAAATGTTGTAGAAGGAAATTATAAGCCCTCCTCAGATACCGCGACCCATCTTATCCTATATAGGGCTTATCCTGCGATTGGAGGGGTTGTACATACGCATTCTACCTGGGCAGTGACCTTTGCACAAGCCGGGATGGACATACCGGCGCTTGGAACTACCCATGCGGATTATTTCTATGGTGATATTCCCTGCACCAGAGAATTAAGCAAAGAGGAAATCAGTGGAGATTATGAGGTCAATACCGGTAAAGTAATTGTAGAAACGATAGGGGACAAGGATCCGATGGCCGTTCCGGGAATTCTGGTGAAAAACCATGGACCCTTTGCCTGGGGAAAGACACCGGCAGGCTCTGTTTATAATGCCGTAGTTATGGATAAGGTTGCGGAGATGGCGTACAAAACCATGACGCTGAATCCCAGAGTTAACCGCGTATCCCAGTATCTGCTGGATAAGCATTATTTCCGCAAACACGGCGCCAACGCTTATTACGGACAGGGCTCGGAGGACCATTAAAAATAAGACAAACCGGCAAGTTCGCAAGGCGAAACAATTTTTGATTGCTATATGGAGTTGCTGCAATACAATATGAACGCTGCAAGAGGGTCTGTGGTCTTCCTGTAATGCACTGTTTGAAAGACAGATTATTCACTTTGTGTGTCATAAGCGAACAGATTTGTATAAACAAATGTGTACGATTATGGCATACAAAGTGAATGAGATGTCTTTCGACCTGTGTGTGAAGGAAGATTACAGACCCTCTTGCAGCATTGCAGCAATTCCATGAATCCACTGCTTTACAGCTGTGCCCTCTGCCCTTTATCGCCGCGTTTCCTGTTCCGTACTTTCTTGGCGTTTAGAACCTTATCCTCATACTCGAAGGTCTCGGTATTCGGATCAAGTGCGGCAGCAAAGCATATGGTATCCTCTTTTTCCAGCGTTATCGCTTTCACGCCGCGGCCGGTTTTCTTCATTTCCGGTACCTGAGATAATGGGAACCCAAGGGATAATCCTTTTTCAGTCAGAAGGATAACCTTTAAAATTCCGAATAGTACATCGCTGGCAGTCAAGAGGCGAATGCTTACTACTGCATCCCCCTCCTCCAGTTTGGTTGCATTTATCTGGGAACGGTTCGTTTCAAATTCCGCACCGGATACTTGTTTAATAAATCCGTTTCTGGTTACAAATAGCAGCTGGGATTCAAACAATTCCTCGAAGGAAACATATAAAATTACGGTTTCCTTTTCCAGCTTACATAGATTGTGAATGAGGGTGCCTTTATCCTTGACCTTAACTCTCGGTATATTTTCTGCTTTTACCTGGAACATATTGCCCTCCGCGGAAAATACGCAGAGCTTGTCCGTGCTCTTCATCGGTATCATATGGACAAATTCTTTCAGGTTATCCTCAGAAGCTCTGCTATAGCTGGCGGCATCAATGGATTTGGTATATCCAAAGCGATCGATCAGGACATAGATGTCCTCCACCTTAACTTCTTCTACATATTCTGCCGCCGCGGCATTTTCCAGCTTCGTTCTTCGCGGGGTATGGAATTTCTTTTTATATTCCCGCAGCTGTGCTTTGATTACTTTAAATAATTCCTTTTGATCGCCCAGAATCTTCTTATATTCTTCAATGGAAGCGGCAAGGGAGTCATTTTCATCATGCAGCTTTATGATTTCTAATCCGATTAATTTGCTGAGCTGCATAGCCAGAATGGCTTCTGCCTGTCGTTCTGTAAAGTTTAGCTTTGAGGCACTCTGCTCGGATTTTTTTGATTTAAAACGGATTCCCTCCGTATTACCGTTGATCAGGCAGTCCTTCGCCTGCTTGATGGAGCTGCTTCCCCGTAAGATTTCGATGATCAGATCAATGACATTGGTCGCCTTGATTAAGCCTTCTACGATTTCCTGACGCTTTATGGTCTTATCCAGCAAATACTCATATTCTTTGGTGTAGAGCTCTGCCTGAAAATCTACAAATTCTCCGATCATACTTTTTAGATTAAAGATAACCGGCTGCTGATCTTTTATGGCAAGTAGATTCACACTGTAGGTATCTTCCATAGGTGTTTTCTTATATAGACCGTTGAGCAGGTTATCGAGATCCCGGTCTTTTTTGACCTCTATTACGATACGGATTCCTTCCTTGGAGGATTCGTCCCGGACATCAAATATTTCATCAAATACCTTATCCTTCATCAGGGATACAAGGCCTTCCACCAGCTTTGTCTTGTTGCCTGCAACGGTGTAGGGAATTTCTGTTATTACAATATTTTTCCTGCCATTATCACCGTTCTCTATCTTGTGGTTTGCGCGAATCCGTATCTTCCCTTCACCGGTCTCATAGATTGCAGCAAGTTCCGCCTGATTGACAATGGTTCCTCCGGTAGGAAAGTCGGGTGCCGGGATATAGGTCATTAATTTTTGGATTGTGATATTCGGGTTGTCGATATAAGCGATGACACCATCAATTACCTCATCCGGATTGTGCGGGGGGATGTTGGTAGCCATACCGACAGCGATCCCGGTCGTACCGTTAATGAGCAGGTTCGGGATTTTCGCCGGAAGAACGGAAGGCTCCTTTTCACTGTTATCAAAGTTGGGATCAAAATGTACCAGTCCCTTTTCCATATCCCCCAGCAATGCCATTGCACCCGCGGAAAGTCTTGCTTCCGTGTAGCGCATAGCCGCGGCGCTGTCGCCGTCAATGGAACCGAAGTTGCCATGGCCGTCAACGAGGGGAACCCGCAGAGCGAAGTCCTCCGCCATATGCACCAGGGCGTCATAGATGGAGCTATCTCCGTGTGGATGGTATTTACCCATGGTATCGCCGACAATACGCGCGCTCTTTCTATGTGGTTTTGCAGGATCCAGTCCCAGCTCCATCATGGAATATAAAATTCTGCGCTGTACCGGCTTTAAACCGTCTCTTACATCGGGTAATGCCCTGGCGATAATAACACTCATGGCATAATCCCGGTAGCTGTTTTTCATTTCTTCCGAAAAATCCAATTGTATGACCTGATCGGTATTATTCTTCATCTATTCTTAAACCTCCGTGCTAACCATCCACTAATCCAAAAATTATAGTGACAATGATTGGTATTTTTAATATTAGATATCAAGTTTTGCGTATTTCGCTTCTTCCATAATAAAGGCCCGTCTGGGAGGAACATTGTTGCTCATCAGGGTGGTGGTAACTTCGTCCGCTTCTATCGTATCACTAACCGATATCTGAGCCAATACTCTTGTCTCGGGATCCAGGGTAGTCTCCCAAAGCTGATGCGCATCCATTTCTCCGAGGCCCTTATAGCGCTGCAGTGTTAAAATTTTATGTCCGAAGTTTTTACGGAATTTCTCCAGATCAAAATCGTTGAACAGGTATTCTGACTTTCTGGAGTTTTTACCCTTCCCGGACCCTTCATATTCAACACGGTACAACGGGGGCATGCCTCGGTAGATCTTGCCTTCCAGAATCAATTGCGGCATAAACCGGTAGAAAAAGGTCAGAAGAAGGGTACTGATATGCGCACCATCGACATCAGCATCGGTTAGAATAATGATCTTGTCATAGCGGAGCTTGGTGATATCAAAATCATCGCCGATACCGCAGCCAAAGGTTGCAATCATGGTTTTTATTTCGTTGTTTAATAAAATTTTATCTAAGGAAGCCTTCTCCACATTCAAAATTTTTCCGCGAAGGGGAAGAACTGCCTGTGTTTTCCGGTTCCGGGCCGTCTTAACGGTGCCGCCTGCAGAATCTCCCTCCACAATGTATAGCTCGCATTCTTCCGGTTTCTTAGAGGAACAGGAGGCAAGCTTACTTCTGGTGTCTACGTCACTCAGCTGCTTAAGCACAGCATTTCGTGCTTTGTCTCCTGCCTTTCTTGCATTGAAGGATTTCATAGAATTATCCAGGATTGCCCGCAGCACTTCAACATTTTTATCAAACCAGCGCTGCGCTTCGGTGGAAAATACATCCTCTACGGCAGTCTTTGCATCCGTATTACCGAGCTTTGTCTTTGTCTGGCCTTCAAACTGAGGATCCGGATGCTTGATGGAGACGATAGCGACAAGGCCGTTACGGATATCTTTACCATCGAAGTTTTCATCCTTATCCTTAAGAATATTCAATTCACGGGCATATTGATTCATGACCCGGGTTAATCCGGATTTAAAGCCGGTTACCAGGGTGCCGCCGTCAACCACGTTGATACAGTTACAGTAGGAATTGATCTGTTCCGTGTAATTATCGGTATATTGCAATGCGATTTCCACCTCAATATCCCCGCTTGTCCCCTCCAGATAAATGGGTTCCTCGTGGAGTACATTCATTTCCCTGGTCAGATAGGATACAAAACTTTTGATCCCGTATTCCTCAATATAGCTCTTAGTGATCCCGTTTATTTCATCGGTATAGTTGACCAGTAAATTTTTATTCAGAAAAGCAATTTCCTTCAGCTTCTTTTGTATGGTTTCGGATTTGAACTCCACCGTTTCGAAAATGGTATCATCCGGGTAAAAGGTTACTTTTGTTCCGGTGTCTGATTTATTGCATTTGCCTACGACAGGAAGTAAACCGTTTTCCAGTTCAACGACCGGATGTCCTCCGTTTGCGTATTCATCACGATATATTTTTCCGTCCCGCTTGATCTCGATAATCATTCGTTTTGAGAGCGCATTCACAACAGAGGCGCCGACACCGTGAAGGCCCCCCGATACTTTATAGACAGAATTTCCAAACTTACCTCCGGCATGGAGTATCGTATAAACGACACGTACGGAAGGAATCTTCTTTGTTGGGTGGAGATCGACCGGAATACCCCGGCCGTTGTCTTTTATTTCAATACCGCCATCTTTTCTAAGCTTAATATCAATTTGTGTACAGTAACCTGCTAAATGTTCATCAATCCCATTGTCAAGGATTTCCCAGACCAGGTGATGTAAGCCCCTCGGTCCGGTGCTGCCGATATACATACCCGGACGCTTTCTTACGGCTTCTAGTCCCTCCAGGACAACAATTTGATTTCCACTATATTGTTCCATGGTAAAACCCCTTTTTCTCTTATTTTGGCTGTTATAACTTATGTATGATATGAGTGAAAAAGCCTTCCTAACAAATTGACGAAGTTAGTTTTATAAATCGGCTTTTGACACTTAAATCATATATGCTAATCGAATTATCTCGAATAGTATAACATATTTTGTAGAAGATTTCTATATATATTGCACTCATACGTTCGATTGGAGACTGTGCCGAAAAATAATTTGAATTTATCATAAAATGATGTATAATAGGGACAATTATTCATAAGAAATAAGTAATATGGGTATTTTTTGTTATAGGAAGATAGAAAGGAACGGGAATACAATTGGGTCAATTTCGCTATGAAACGCATTTACATACAACGGAAGCAAGTGCTTGTGCGCATGTAAGCGGGAAAGAGCAAGCCAGAAGGTATCGGGATGCAGGGTATACGGGAATCATTGTGACGGATCACTTTTTTAATGGAAATACCTGTGTTCCGGATTATCTGCCCTGGGAGCAGCGGGTCGACTGGTTCTGCCTGGGATACGAGAATGCAAGAGAGGAAGGAGACCGTATCGGATTGTCTGTGTTCTTTGGCTGGGAAGCTAGATTCGGCTCTACGGAATTCCTGATCTATGGTCTGGATAAGCAGTGGCTAAAAAGCCATCCGGAGATCATGTCCTGGTCGGTAGAGGAGCAATATCGGAGAGTACATGAGGCAGGAGGATTGGTGGTACATGCCCATCCTTTCCGGGAAAGATCCTATATCAAGGAGATACGGCTGTTCCCGAAGGCGGTGGATGCGGTAGAGGCGATCAATATCGGAAATGGAAATAAAGAGTTTGATGATAAAGCGGCAGAATACGCTATGCAGCATGGGCTCTTAATGACGGCAGGAACGGATTCGCACGGAATCGAGCATAAACGGAGCGGGGTCACTTTTAAGCATAGATTAGAGGATATCAATGATTTTATTACAAGCATTCGGGCAGATGATTATGAGCTGATACAGGGCTTGCCTGTTTGATTAGGAGGTTTACTATGAAAAAAACATTTGTAACAAAGGCACAATTAGATGAAATAACGAAACAATATCCAACTCCTTTTCATATATATGATGAAAAAGGGATTCGGGAAAATGCCCGGAAGCTGAAGCAGGCTTTTGCCTGGAATCCCGGATTTAAAGAGTATTTTGCAGTGAAAGCAACGCCCAATCCTTTCATCCTTACTATATTGAAAGAGGAAGGCTGCGGAGTGGATTGCTCTTCCTATACCGAGCTTATGCTGTCCGAGGCTTTGGACTACAGCGGTCATGACATTATGTTTTCCTCAAACGATACTCCTCCCGAGGATTTTATAAAAGCAAAACAGATGAATGCAATCATCAATCTGGATGATTTTACGCATATTGATTTTCTGGAAAAGACAGCCGGGATACCGGAAACCATCTGCTGTCGTTATAATCCGGGGGGTATATTTGAGACGGCAAACGGAATCATGGATAATCCGGGAGATGCAAAATACGGTTTTACCAAGCAGCAGATGATCGATGGATTTAAGCTGTTGATGAAGAAAGGTGCGAAGACCTTTGGAATTCATTCCTTTTTGGCAAGCAATACGGTTTCCAATGAATATTATCCGGTTTTAGCCAGCATCCTATTTGAACTGGCAGCAGAGCTGCGGGAGAAAACCGGAGCGAATATTAAATTCATTAATCTTTCCGGCGGCATCGGTGTCCCATACCGTCCGGAGGAGGAAGCAAATGATATCCTTGCGATCGGAGAAGGGGTTCGAAAAGCTTATGAAGAAATCCTGGTACCGGCCGGCATGGGAGACGTGGCAATCTATACGGAGCTGGGCCGCTTTATGCTGGCGCCCTATGGCCATCTTGTGGCGAAAGCAATCCATGAGAAGCATATCTATAAGGAGTATATCGGATTGGATGCATCCGCGGTGGATCTTATGCGGCCGGCAATGTACGGCGCCTATCATCACATTACGGTAATGGGGAAAGAGGACGCTCCCTGCGATCATAAGTATGATATTACCGGTTCTCTTTGTGAAAATAATGACAAATTTGCAATTGACCGGATGCTTCCGAAGATTGACATTGGTGATCTTCTTGTCATTCACGATACGGGTGCGCATGGCTATGCGATGGGATACAATTACAACGGTAAATTAAAATCCGCAGAGCTGCTTATGAAGGAAGATGGCACGGTACAGCTGATCCGCAGAGCAGAAACACCAAGGGATTATTTTGCAACCTTTGATTTCTGCGATATTTTAAAAAAGATGAAATACAAAAACCAATAAATTTATTTCCTTGCAATTTTCGTTTTTACAGCGAATATTTTCTATCTATTGATGATAAGATATAATGTAACTTTTGAGCAGAAAAATGCGTTACTGTTCACATCTGGGCAAAGTCTATCCTATGATTTCGACAAATGTATCCGAAAAAATACAGAGCCAAAGTACCAACGAATGCAAATACTCCTGATCGGATATCATTTGTCGAAATCATATCATGAACAAAAACATGTTCATGATCTTTAGCTCCGATCGCATGCTCACCTACGCTTTTATTATA
>ENA-UOOK01004629-UOOK01004629.1-fermentation-metagenome-genome-assembly--contig:-NODE-4629-length-14552-cov-8.506588_pt1 | contig 14552 bp, 14 predicted proteins | sample MGYA00245777_ERZ724023 | MGnify/ENA primary metagenome ERZ724023 (study PRJEB28704, sample SAMN03018312) | fermentation metagenome | biome: anthropogenic terrestrial biome; feature: soil; material...
AAAAAGCGCGGCGCAGCGGCCGCAGTCTTCTATTTCGACTCGCCGGTTTCTAACGCTGGGCGGCTGGCGCAGCGCGTGCGTGAGGTGCTAAGCGGATTTCCATTCTCAGTCAGCGCATACGCAGAGCCGCATGTTGACAAAGTCCTTTCAGTTAAAAGCAATGTTGTAAGCGGTGATTCCGTCATAATCAGCCACTGCAAAAGCTGGATAAACCTCACACGTGAAATCCTTGCCGATGAGATTCCGGACTATCCGTTTGCAGACCTCTCAAAGCCTTAACATTTTGCCAAAAAGCACCAGCTTCACATGCTTCCACATTAAAGTTTTTGCTTGACAAATGCTTAAAACGGTTTTATACTAATCAGCATATTAATTAGTATTCCTAATTGTTAGAAATGCTAATTGTTTTTAATGGGAGGAATGTTATGGAGAGCAAAGAAGAAGCCGCCGTCAAGAAGCTTTCCGGGGCATTTATGCAGTTCAGGTACCTTTACCGCTTCCAGAAAAAGCACTGCCGTGAGCATCCTGCAGGCCATATAATGCTTAGGCCCAGTGACGTTATGATGCTGCTTACTATACATGGCCTGCAACAGAAACATAAGAACGGCATCACAGCTACAGAGCTGAGCAAAAACATGGGAATAAAAACGCCGTCCATCAATGCTGTGCTCTCCGTCCTCGAAAAAGGCGGGTTAATATCACGCTCAACCGATCCGGATGACAGGCGCTTTGTGCGGATACTTCTGAGCCGCGAAGGCAAAACGCTTACGAGCTATTACCGGGCCCACTACGAAGAAGAAATAAACGGCCTCGTGTCTTACCTCGGCGCTGAAAAAAGCAGCCAGCTCGCCGACTTAATGGATGAAGTCTACAGCTATTTCCGGCAGAAGGAAAAATCGCAAAAAAGCGTAGCCGGAAAATAAAAGAGGTTCTGTCATGCTAAAAATTTACCGAAATCTTAAGCCATATATTTTCCATATCATCGGCATTGTCGTTCTTGTTTTCCTTCAGGTGCTGGCAGACCTTTACCTGCCAACCATCATGTCCGACATTATTAACGATGGCATCATAAAAGAAAATGTCGGCTACATCATGCATGAGGGCCTTTACATGCTCCTCATCTCCGGCATTGGCGCCGTATGCGCCGTGCTGGCAAGTCTGCTGAGCTCACAAGTTTCGGTAGGGTTTGGCAGGATTATGCGCAACCAGGTCTTTGAGCATGTGGAAGGCTTCTCAATGACTATAGACTCTCCAGTATTCACATCCACGCTTTTACGAGGGGCAACGCTGGTAACTTTAAAAGTACCAAGACCTTTAATTTTAACAATTTTCTCTTTGCAAAGTCCATCACCAATCACCTCAAAAATATCAGTAATGAACTGGTCAGAGGCAGTCTTGTCTAGACCAAACTTGTCAATCAAGACTTTGGCCAAATCCTTATTCCCTATCTTGCTCATAGTCAACCTAATAATTAAGAGTCCTTCAATGCTTCTTTAATGTATGCAACAGGTCTGAAATTGAGAATAAGTTTGGGTGGTACAAGCATGCGTTGCTGTGTGCTAGGGTTTACAACGATGCGCTCCAAGCGCTTTTTTACTTCAAACGTTCCATAGTTAGTAATCTGTACACTGTCGCCTTCTGCGAACTGAGACCCCATAGAATCGATGACCTCTGTCACCATTTTCTGGGTGTCTGCCTGCGTGTAACCTGCTCGCTGAGCTAGGTCTGCAATAAATTCTTTGTTGTTCATACCTCTCCGTATAAGTCAAATTCATCACTATCGATAATCTTCACATCATAGAAACAGCCTTTACGTAACTGACGATTTGCTAGAATAAGCACCTCAGGATCGACTTCTGGCGAACTGTATTCGGTACGGCCAACATAGTAATCGCCTTCTTTTCTGTCAATGATCACTTTGAATGTTTTCCCGACTTTAGCGGCTTCTATCTCGGCACTAATATCTTGTTGTAAGGCCATCAATTTATCGAGGCGATGCTGTTTCACGTCCTCGGGAACATCATCCTTGTAATGCTGTGCCGAATAGGTGCCCGGTTCCTCGGAGTAAGTGAATGCCCCCATACAATCAAAACGTGCTTCACGCAGAAAGTCAAGCAACTCTTGGAAGTCTTCTTCTGTCTCTCCTGGGAAACCAACCATCAGTGTTGTGCGTAGAGTAATACCCGGAACACGTTCACGTATAGTACGAATAAGCTCCAAAGTCTCTGCTTTAGTCACATGACGAAGCATTCTTGTAAGCATGTTGTCTGAGATATGCTGAAGCGCTATATCCAGATAATTTCATACATTAGCATTATCACGCATCACATCAAGCAACTCGATGGGAAACTGATTGGGATAGGCATAATGCAAACGAATCCATTTCACTCCTTTTATATGAGCCATTCTATCGATGAGTTCAGCAATTCTTGTTTCACCATAGAGATCTCGGCCATAGTAGGTCAGTTCCTGCTCAATAATCTGGAACTCCTTTACGCCTTCGTCTACTAATTCCTTTACCTCATCCAAAATGTCATCTATTGGTCTTGATACATGTTTACCGGTAATTAGGGGAATAGCGCAATAGGCACAGTGCCGATCGCAACCCTCAGCAATTTTGACGTACGCATAATGATGTGGAGTTGTTAGTTTGCGGCTGCCACTAGCACGCTCACGAGTAGCAGCAAAGTTGACAAGCTCTCCGTCTGTCGTTCTTGCAGGTCCCAAATCCTGTAAAAGTTGCTTATAATTGAACTTTCCATAGAACTTATCCACCTCGGGAATCGATGTTTCTAAGTCTGATTTATAACGTTCTGAAAGACAACCCATCACATACAAACGGCTCAACTTACCCTCTTGCTTAGCCTTGACAAATTCCAAGATGGTATTTATACTCTCCTCCTTAGCACTCTCAATAAAGCCGCATGTGTTGATGACAGCTATTTCTCCCTGTGGTCTCATGGAGTCATGGGTACAGTGATAGCCAGCATTTTCAAATTGCCGCATAAGTTGTTCAGAATCCACAAGATTCTTCGAACAACCCATAGTGATGAAATCTATATAATTCTTCTTCATTAAATCGATACAATATTTATCAGAATACCACTTGAATAGTGGAGTTATCTCGTTCTTTTCAATATGTGTTTCAATTTGATTTACACTTTAATTCAATTTGATTCACAATGTGTTTCAATTTGATTCACTATCTCAGATGACTTGATTTTCGTTGTCAAAAGCAATAGACGAAGTTCTGCGAAACGGTCGAAGGTATGATTAGGAAGGGAGCTTGTATATCTATGAGCATACTTCAGCCTCATGTAACCCCAACACTTAATGTGTCTTTTCTCTTACTTGACCCCTTTGTGTCTTTGGCTGATTTATATCTGGATCTGCTCTAGAATTGAAGGAATAACATCAAAACAATGAGTCAACAAACTCCTTGCGATTGAACAGTTGCAAGTCTTCCATCTTTTCACCAAGCCCAATATACTTCACAGGCACCTTGAGTTGGTCGGAAATACCGATGACGACACCACCTTTCGCGGTTCCATCGAGCTTTGTTATAGCTAACGATGTAATCTGCGTTACTGCTGAAAACTGCTTTGCCTGCTCAAAGGCATTTTGTCCAGTACTGCCATCAAGCACCAACAACACCTCGTCAGGCGCAGTGGGCAGGACCTTCTTCATCACATCCTTGATTTTCTTCAGTTCGTTCATCAATCCCACCTTGTTGTGTAGACGACCAGCAGTATCGATGATAACTACATCGTTTCCCTTAGCCTTAGCTTGTTGAACGGCATTTTTAAGGCTCAGATTCTCTCCGATAATCTCACTGAATATATCTTTATCATCGTCTATTACATTATCCTTTTCTTCTTTTATAAGGAAATTTAAATTATTTACCTTATAAAGTACAGGCTTACCTTTTAGCTTTTCTATTCTTCCATCCTTAAATAATTTGTTTAGATCACTTGATACATTTGTTCTTTGCAGCCCTAATATATCTGCTATCTCACTGGCAGATATTCCTTTTATTTCTCCTATTTCCTTATATTCCTTCATACAGATTTTTAATACAATTTCATAAACTTTTTCAATTCTCTTCACCTTTTTCACCTCATTCTTAGGTTTGCAATCGGCAATTCACATCTTGATTATACCTTATATTTCTAAATAAAGTTAATTATTTTAGTTTTGCTCTATAATGTATTTTCGTTAATTTTGAATATAATATGCTCAGTTGATTAAAACTATACATATTATAATTTTTGGAGGATATATATGAAAAAGAACAAATTCTGTATCTTTATATTGTCTATAATAATTCTTTTTCCCCAAAATATATTTGCAATAAAAAAAACAGAATCAAATGTATTGTTAAATGAAACGAAAGAAGATTTTGATATACCCGAAATCTCCGGTAAGGTTGACAATCTTCCTTGGAGAAATGAGGAAGATTTTTTAAAAGCAAAAGAAAAATACGATACTCCCATTCTAATGGCAGGATTTTGCGCAGTTTTAAAAAACCCTCTCCCAGGCGAGGAATATAATGTATCGTTAGCCGCCAAAGGTATTAAAGGTAAAGTTATAAACCCATCAAGCATATTTTCACAGAATAATTCCATTGGTCCCTATACAGAAAAACGTGGATTTAAAGAAGGAGCTTCATATATAGGGGACAAAATTATAATGACTGAAGGCGGAGGAGTTTGCAAAATAGCCACCACTCTTTATAATCTAGTGGTGTTATCCAATCTTGAGATTGTAGAAAGACACAATCACTCTATGCCTATAAACTATGTGCCCTATGGGCAAGATGCTACAGTGTCTTTTGGTGTTAAGGATTTTAGATTTGAAAATACCACAGATGGAAATATCTTAATCTGGTCTCAGTTAATAGAAAATCGGCTATACATGGCATTTTACGGAATTCAAAAGTCTCCAAGAGTCACTTGGAATCACGAAATTAGGGATATCATAGAGCCTTCAATTAAATATGTGAAAAATGAAAGCCTTAAAAAAGGTGAAATGAAAACCGTTATAGAAGGTTTGAAAGGTGCAAATGTAAAATCAAGTATAACCATCGAATGGGAAGATGGTACTGTAGAAATGAAGAACATGGGAATAAGCCGCTATTTACCTTTACCAAAACTGATTGAAGCTAATTAATAATTTTATTAGTTTATGATTGAATTTTTTCAATTACTTTGGGTAGATATATATAAAGGAAGGTGATATCATGAAAGAAAAAAAGACTGATGTAAAAGATTTGAGCTGCATAATAGAGGACGAACCTCGTGATCCTTCTAAATTAGAAGAACCTATTAAGAGACCTAACGAAGGAAGCTATAGAATGCATAAGGACTCAAAAATAGAAGATACTGCAACTGATGTATATTATAAAACCGAATGTAAAATACCCGATTCAAAAGTGGCAATACCAACGGAGGATGCTGTAATTGAAGCTAAAGAATGGGTAGATGATGAGAACAGGAAATAGCCTTTAGGGCTATTTTTTTACTTTAAAATGCACCGTTAGCTTAACGTTTCATTTATCGTTTAACTTTTAAACGATAAATTTAATTAGGATATGTAATAATTCTCACTCCTTTTCATCATACTAACTGTATCATCTTTGAAAGGATTGGTTGTCCATGGAAAATAAAAAAACTATGGAAGAAGTTATTAAGCAGGCAAAAAAAATTGAGGAAAATAACTTTTCAAATATGGAATATACTTCAAGTATAAGTATGCTGATCAATTCCAATGATTTGGCTCAGCCGAAGGATAAGAAACTATCAGAGAAGTTCAGAAAACTCAATAGACAATTAGAGGATATAAATAAACTTACATCGGATTTATTAGATGATTTGACCAGAAGACATAATTGATAATATGTATAAAAATTGGGCAGACATATTAGTCTGCCCTTGCATTTATAGGCCCTTCCCCGATGCAGCTTCTTTTATTGTCATATCATATTGAGCTTTAAAGTAACTTTCCAATTCATTTACTTCATCTTTGGTTTTTTCAGCTGCTCCGTCAAACCTGCCTGCTTCCTTCATGCCTTCTGTAGTATCCTTATGGTCTCCGTCTTCAACCTTTGCAAGTTCTCCTGTCTCTAAGTCAAAATAATAATAAAATGCTGTCCCCATAGCTGATACGTAATAATATTTTTCCATAGTGTTAGTGGAATAGTCAAATTTATAATAATCGACTGTTTCATTTCCTTCCAAATCAGTCTTTATAAATTCAACATAATTTTCATCTTTATTTATGGATATCTTCAGTCCGGAATCCTCAAATGGACTATTTTCCGTATCTACATAAATTAAAAGTCCATCTTTTTCTTCAAATTTTGTTTCTCCTTTTTCGGCGTCATCATTTTGATCCTTGTTTTCTTCTATTTGATTATCTGTCGGTGGTACATCTTTCTCACCATTATCTTTCTTCCCACAGCCTACTAAAAAGCTCATTGCTAAGGTAAATACCAGTAATAATGCTATAATTTTTTTCATTTCTTTCTCCTTTTCTCTATTTAATTTATATTAAGCAAGCTTTTTACACTTGTCTCAACATCTGTTTTAGATATTTGAGTGATTTTTATATAATCGCTGTCCATCTTTTCCGCTAAATCTTTTGCAAATCCATATTCTATATAATTATCTTCAGTATCTATTACCATGGTCTTAATCCCTTCATTTCTTATCTTTTCTCCTAACTCAAAGGCATCTTGCAAGGGATTGTTTGTTTTTAGCGGAACATTTGCCTTCCCATCGGAAACAACTACAAGATATTGCAAAGAATCCGGATTTTTTATTTTATCAGTCTTAAGAATCTGATAGGAAATATATAACCCTGCTGCCAAAGGAGTTTTCCCGCCTGTTGGCAGATTTCTAAGACATTTTTCCGCTAAATCTACGCTTCTCGTAATATTTAGCATTACTTCGGCTTTATCTTTTCTAAACACTACAATTCCAATATTGTCTCTTTTTTGGTACGCATCATTTAACAAAGAAAGCACTGCTCCTTTTACAGCTCCCATTCTCCTTCTTGCACCCATGGAACCACTTGCATCAACAGCAAACAAAATAGTTGCACCTGTTTGCTTTTCTCTTACCTTTTCTCTTAAATCTTCTTCCTTTATGCATATTGCCAGTCCATTTTTATCTCGATTCTTCTGCTTGGAAGCTGATGCCCTCAAAGTAGCATCAAATGCTATATCTTTTACCTTTTCCTTTGGAAATCTATATTTTATATATCTCCCTTTGTGGGTATTCGTCTTTACTTTAGATCTTTTGCCTGAACCTTCGTTTGAAACTTTGTCCTTAAACTCAATATTTATGCTTAGGGGTTTATTTGTCCCGACTATATCCTCTATGCTTTCTTTCATCTCTTCATTTTCCAAATCCCCTTCTCTTTCCAATTGAATTTCTTGGTTTGAGTTCATGCTATTAGTTTCATTACTTTTATCATCTGAAGATATATCATTCTTCCTATCTTCTATTTTACTATCGTCTAAAGGCTCTGCTTCGGTCTCTAAAATCATAGCTTCTTTCAATCTGTGGGGCAATGCAAATGAAGCAGCTTCCTCAATATCCTTTTTGGTGATGAACTTTCTTTGATTTAAAGCTGCAATTGCTTTGGAGGTTTCAATCAATACTATTTCTCCTCTATGGCCTGCGCAGTTTCCCTCTTCTGCCAAGCTAACTGCAAAGGATAAATTTCCATTATCTATTTTAATATCTTGTATTATTTTTTTTGCTGAATCAATTTTTTCCTCTATCCTGTTATTTTCTTCTTTCCATCTTAATGAAAATTCCCTTGGATTATTTTCATAATCCATGCGCCTTTTGATAATCTCCATCCTATTTTCTATATTAGTTACTCCTTTGACTTCCACATATAGTCCAAACTTGTCCAATAACTGAGGTCTTAAAATACCCTCCTCCGGATTCATGGAGCCAATTAATATAAATTTGGTAGGATGGCTGTAAGATATTCCTTCTCGTTCCACCACATTGACTTCCCTAGACATAACCTCCAATAAAATGTTGACAATATGTTCGCTCAATAAATTGACTTCATCGATATATAATATCTGATTATTTGCCCTATATAGAATCCCTTTTTCAAACCCTTTCTCTCCATATACTATGGCCTTTTTTAAGTCAATACTCCCTATCAGCCTATCCTCAGTAATATTAAGTGGCAATTCAATTACATCTTTAGATTTGGATATATTTGATAATCCTCTAACTATAGTGGACTTCCCGGTTCCCTTTTCTCCGCTTATAAGTACACCGCCTATATTTGGGTTTACAAGGTTTAATATCAAAGCCTTTTTCACTTTATCTTGACCCAATATCGCTGAAAAAGGAAAACAATTATTAAACATAGTTAAATCACAAGCCTTTCGTCTACAATACCGCCTCTTCTATGAGCTCATCTATCTTGTCAAAATCAATTACTCCTTCTTCAAAGGGTTTTCTCCTCATTCTATGGGGAAGCGCTAATTTTGCTGCAACAAATAAATCCTCTTTATTGACTTGAGTATCTCCCCTATAAGCGGCATGGGTTACTGCGGTTTTCATAAAAGTTATATCGGCTCTATGCCCGTCAACTCCCATAGCAATAGCTATTTCTGCCGCCAGCCTTAGACAGTTTTCGGAATAGGTAACTTTTCCCAATATATCCTTTGCATTTTCTATTTTATTTAATAACTCATTTTGACTATCTTCATATTCCTGAATAAATGCCTCAGGATCCTTCTCAAATTTAAGTCGCCGTTTGATAACTTCAACTCTTGCATCAATATCTTTTTCTCCAAAAACCTCAACTACCAGTCCAAACCTATCTATTAGCTGAGGCCGCAAGTCCCCTTCTTCCGGATTCATCGTACCTATCAATACAAATCTTGACGGATGCACATATGAAATCCCTTCTCTTTCAATGGAATTAACACCCATGGCAGCAGCATCCAGCAGTACATCTACTACATGGTCATCTAAAAGATTTACTTCATCTACATATAAAATATTTCTGTTGGCTTCAGCCAAAATTCCCGGCTCAAATCTTTTTTCTCCCTTTTTTATTGCTTGTTCTATATCCAAAGTCCCTACTACTCTATCCTCTGTTGCACTGACAGGGAGATTGATTATTCTCATCTTTCTATGATTAATATTTATATCCTTACCTTCCTTATTCTTGCAGTCTTCACACCAAAAACTGTCATCATTTGGATCACAGGAAAAAACGCAACCCATAATCTCTTCTCTTTCCGGCATAATATCTGCCAGAGCCCTAACAGCGGTAGATTTTGCCGTGCCTTTTTCTCCTCTTATAAGAACTCCATTTAACTTTGGATTGATAATATTCAATATCAATGCCTTCTTCATGTCTTCCTGCCTTACAATTGCAGTGAAAGGATACACAAGCTTATTTCTATCCATTTTTACACCTTCTCTATAATTTTTCTTCTATATTGTCCTCCAGTTCCAAATACAATTCCTTTATCTTTTCAATTTTTTCCTCATCAGCATCCCAATACCCCCTGTTATAATACTCCATCATATGTTCAAGTATATCCATATAGGCATAGGGATTATTGTCTATAAGCCTCTTCCTTAGCTCTTCGTCTTCTACATAAGAGTCATAGACATCTTCATATATCCATTCCTCCACCTTGTTTGTGGTAGCAGCAAGCCCCATGATGTTTTCAAATCTATCAGCAATCTTTTGGACTCCATGGTATTGATGTTCAAGCATTCCATCTATCCATTTTGGATTGAGCACTCTGGTCCTTATACCTCTCCCTATGGATTTTTCAATGCTTTCACTGTGAATCCTATCACCTGTCGTATCAGCTATATATACTGAAGCCTTCTTTCCTCTTACCATTTCCACAGATTTTGATAATCCTCCTATGAATTCATAATAATGATCCAAATCCGTGATCTCATATTCATGATTGCTTCTTATTTGTGAGATTATTTCTACAGTTTTTAGATTTTCTTCATATAGACCTTCTATCTTTTTGCCGCGAACTCTATTGTTGTATACATATTGAAGACTATCAATATAGGCCTTGCCTATTTGCTCTTCTTCCTCCCAATTCTTCGTCTCTATAATATTTGTTATGCCTGTTCCATAGCTTCCCTCTTTTGGTCCAAAAATTCTGGATGCAGCTAATTCTAAGGCTTTCTTCTCTTCATAGCCTTCGTCTAATAACTTTTTATAAATTCTCTTTGTATTTCTCTTAAAATAGCTCTCTTCATCACTTTCATCCAATTGCCATAGGGCTTCAAATATTTCGCTTAGATTCCCAATTAAATTGGGAAACATATCTCTGAAAAATCCACACATATTTATAGTAACATCTATCCTAGGTCTTCCCAATTCCTCTATAGGAATGATGTCAAATCTGGGCTCCCATGTGCTGTTCTTTTCGGAAATCCTCACTCCCAAATAAGCTAAAATTTGAGAAAATGTTTCTCCTTGGGTCCTTGAAGTCTCCATTCCCCAAAGTATAACAGCAGTGGATAGCGGATAAGATCCCTCCTCTTTCTTATATGCTTCCAAGGTATTATTGCATATCTTTTCACCTCTCACATATGCAGTTTTAGTAGGTATAAGTCTTGGATCGAATTGAAAGAGATTGTACCCGGAAGGCAATATATCAGGATGTCTATATATATCTCCTGCCAGTTTTGCAGGATTATATTTTCCATCCAATACCCTCAATAATCCTTTCATCTCGTGATTTTCTCCGGAAGTTTCAACAATTCCCATACCATAGTTTAAGGAATCTATATACTCGTCAATATTTGTTTTGTCTATATATGGGAATCCCTCCAAATTCTTGTTTTCAAAATAAAAGTCCACTATTTTTTCTGCTGCATCATCAATTGCTTTTACAGTTTCATACTGGCAATTGTCCAAAAGCTCATTTAAATCATAACCTTTTGACCTTGCAACCAATTCTCTAATGCTTGTGATGCCATTTCTACTATATCTCAATATGCCCTTTGCATATTCCTTTGATTCTTCCATACTATAACCTTCGCCAAATATATGCAGTCCTTTTGGTATAAGACTTCTTTTCATCCTATATAATTCCGATTCGATTTCATCCAAGTCTTCAGGCAAATTAAGTTTTTCTGATAGTTCTTTGATATCCGATAATATATCTTCGCTGGTCTGCGGAGCTAATGATAGAGATTGATGATAATTGTCTATCAAGGACATCAGTCTTGAATAATCCCCATATAATTCACCCTGAATGAAAACCGGCGGCTGATATCCGATTAAATTTGCATGAGATCTCCTTTTAGCTATAGTTGCCTCTGATGGATTTCCGCAATAGTACAAATATATATGGGGTATATCCGCTAACAATCTATCCGGATAACAATTTCCGCTCATGCCGCACTCTTTGCCCTTTAGAAATTCCAAGGTCCCGTGAGTTCCCACATGGATAATCGCATCAGCTTTAAATTCTTCCTTTATCCATTTATAAAATGCTATATACTGATGATGAGGGGGCATAGTCTTATCATGATATGATTTTTCTACATCCTCATTGGTACCTCTGGCAGGCTGCAAGCCTATGAATATATTTCCATCCACTATTCCGGGAATTAAAAACTCATTGCTGTCGGTAGCCATTATATTCCCCGGGGAATTACCCCATTCTTTTATCATTTCATCATAATCAAAGCTATTTTCTAAATCTTTTTTATAATTTTTATCTGGATATATTATCATTTTGTCGCAAGCATCGCTATATCTCCCCGAATTTACAATTCCTCCTGCTGTAAATCTTTCCATAAGCTCTTTCTTAGTCAAAGGGTCTAAATCATAATTATTTTCATGTAAATTCTTTAATATATTTTCTATTGAATTAAAGGTATCTAAAAAAGCTCCTCCAAATAGATTGCTCTCTCCCGGAGGGTAGTTATAGCATATGATAGCTATTTTCTTATCCTTATTTGCCATATTTTTAATGTGAATATAGGATTGTATTCTGGAGATTAGCTTATCCACTCTCTCATCTATTAAAGTAAGTTCATCCGTCATGATATCAAATTCCGCGTCATACTGCGGTTCACCCATAGCACCAACGGGATATGTCTCAATGCATCCGTCAAGTTCAGGCAGCATAACGGAGATTAAAACTTCCGAACTGCTGGCTCCTTGTATGGAATCCTTCCACTCCTCGACAGTTCTTCTGGACATAAAATATGGATGAAAATAGGGCACATCAATTTCCTTCAGCATATCTACAGCCGCTTGAAAATCGCCTCCCATAGGTCCTGCACCCAACCTAAAAGACATAAAATTGACTATAAGATCTATAGGCTTTTCTGTGGACTTCAACAATATATTTCTTATTTTATCCTCGTTATTTTTATAATCTCCTGAAATTCCAACAGGCAGTACATTGGCAAACTCCTCTATCCTTTTCTTAATCCCTGCAACAGAGGATGATGTATCCATAGGATATGTATGCCCATAAAAAAGCATGGATACAATGGGTTTTGATTTATCATATGGAAAATCCCTTATATATTCATCATAATTTTCATAAAAATACATGTTCTGAGGATTGCATATACCTGCTCCCACCGTCTCTTTCGGGTCAAGAGGCTTGGGCATATTTTTTATATTTCCATAATCTCTCAGCATCAGATACAGCATATTTGAAATATTGTAATTATCCGCTGTCTTAAAATACTTCATAATATTGGAATAATTTCTCATATCCCGCATCTTACCCGGCATTATTTTACCTAAAGTTTCAGCGGTATTTCTCATTTTTGCAATTCGAGCCATATCCACCTTCTTATTATCACTTTTCATGCTTTCAGCAGTAAAACCTCCGAGACGCATATATTCCCTTGCTCCTCCTCCATATGGAACTATATGCCCTTTGCACTCTTCAAGTCCCATATATACATACTCTACCAAAGATGAAGGGCTTCCCATCAAATCTACAAATACCAGATCGCTGGTTTTGATATCTTCAACTAATCTTTTGCCGCATTTCTCATCCTGCTCTTCTATTCCATAATATATATTTAAATCCAACGTTTTCGGGTATTTCTCTTTTATTTCTTTTCCCACTTCAATCAAGCATCTTATTGCAGGGGATGATACAGTTACAAATGTAAGCTTCATCTTAATCCCTCCTAAATGACTCTTTTAGCATAGAAAATAGGCTTATTACTTTCCTTATCAATTATTGTTTCAGTTTGAACATTAAATACTTCTTCAATTACCTGAGATTTTAATATGCTCCAAGAATCTCCCTTTGCATATATATTTTTATCATATATGACGATAACTTCATCCGAATATCTAACTGCGTGATTTATGTCGTGCAGCACCATAACTATTGTTATTCCTTCCTCTTTGTTCAATTTGGACACCAACTCCAGTATCTCCAATTGATGGCATATATCCAGATAAGTAGTGGGTTCATCCAATAATAAAATCTCCGGTTTTTGCGCAATAGACATTGCAAGCCAAGCTCTCTGTCTTTCTCCACCGGATAGGGTATCTATCCGTCTGTTTTTTAAATTTGCAACAAAGGTCTTTTCCATTGCCCATTCTGTTATATCATCGTCTTCTTTATTCAAACCTTTCCACCAATCTCTATGTGCATATCTTCCATATTGAACTAGCTTTTTTACAGTTACATCACTCATGGTTGTATTGTTTTGGTTTAGGATAGCCATCTTTTTGGCTATCTCTTTACTCTTCATTTCAAAAATATCGTCTCCATTGAGCAAAACCTTCCCTTTTTTAGGTTTCAAACTTTTGCTCATCGCACGAATTAAAGTAGTTTTCCCGCATCCATTAGGTCCTATAATGGAATAGATTTTTCCCTTCTCAATTTCTAAATCTACTCCAGCCAAAACATTCTTATTTTTATAGTTAACGCTCAAATCCTTTACTCCCAGAATAATATCTTTCATACATTTACTCCCTTCTCAGCAGGAATAAAAAGAATGGCGCTCCTACAACAGCCATTACTATTCCTACCGGAATCTCTGTGGGACTTAAAAATGTCCTTGCAAATGTGTCACTGAACATTAAAAGTACAGAGCCTAATAGCGCAGTTGCAGGAAACATATATTTATAGTCATTGCCCATTATAAGCCTTATGCTATGAGGGACAATAAGACCCACAAATCCTAAAAGTCCTACAACACTTACAGCACTAGCAGCAAGAAAGGCCGCTAATGCCGTAAATCCTAACCTTGTCGCCTCTACATTCAACCCAACACCTCTGGCGACATCATCGCCTAATACCAGAATATTTAATTTCTCTGCAAATACATTGACTAGGATGAATCCCGCTATTGTATACGGTAATATGGTCCATACTTCCGGCCAACTTCTGGAGGATAGACTTCCATTCATAAAGGTCAATGCTCCATGAACCCTGTCACTATAAAAGACTAAAATTCCTGATATACCTGCTCCAAATAAAGCCGATACGGCAACTCCTGCCAATATTATTCTTGTAGTCTGTATTCCGCCCTTCC
>ENA-UOOK01004630-UOOK01004630.1-fermentation-metagenome-genome-assembly--contig:-NODE-4630-length-14550-cov-39.248017_pt1 | contig 14550 bp, 17 predicted proteins | sample MGYA00245777_ERZ724023 | MGnify/ENA primary metagenome ERZ724023 (study PRJEB28704, sample SAMN03018312) | fermentation metagenome | biome: anthropogenic terrestrial biome; feature: soil...
TGCACTTTTTTAGCTCCCATCAACGTTGCACAGCAATTGTGTTGTTTTCACGCTAATTCTCCCGGGTGCCGGCCAGAATAATAATAAGCAACTGTCCGTCCCGCTCTATAACCTCGTAAGCCATTTCATAATTAACACCATTGTGGTATATGTCGTATCCTATAATTCCTGCGAGGTCTCCCTTTTTAGGCCTTCCTGCAGAAGGATCTGTACGTATGGCTAGTATTGCTTCATGGTATTTTTTCTTTAATTCTTTGTCTTTTAGCTTTTTAAAATACCTCTCCGCTTTTGGCGACACCTTGTAATCTATCATAATTATTCCTCGCCAAATAGCGCCTTGTCTAACTCTTCAGGAGTACGATTATCATAAGCTGTCTTATTCCGTACATCCTTAACATAGTCCTGTACTGCCAGAGGCATGACCCATTCAGGCCACAATCCGACCCATTCGGCGCAAAGGGCTTGACTTTTATTTCCTCTTTAGTATATATACATTAGATAATTACTGTTTACTGGAAGGAGGTGGAAAATATGATGTGCATTGTCGGTGTTTTTGTTGTTCGTAGCCGGCGCCGGTGTACAGCCTGCCTGCTTGTTTCACTGGTACCAGCCGAAGTTGCCGGAACAAGCTAAGTTTTAAAGCAAGCTGATCAATGTTATGTATAAAAATAGAAAGGGGATGACTTCATCAAGTAGTCAGATACATCCACTTTAAATTATGAAAAAATTTTTACGACTTTCTCCATTTTTACCATATTTAGTAGCTTTTAGGGTTGAGACATAGGCCGCTGAATAAAGGATTTGTACTTTTTCTGGATGTAGTATTAATTATATGCTTTGTTTTTATGGACCTTAAATATTGCTTAAAATTGGTATCTTTTAAAGAAAATTTTATCAGATTAATGAAAACGACGAAAACACCGAACAGAGAACAATATTAACAAGATTCTAGCTTGTGATTTATAAATATTATTATGGGAGGATGATTTGAATGAGCAAAAAGTTGGCGAGTATTTTAATTTTACTATTAGGTATTTTGCAAATCGTTATATTTATTAACCCGGCATTTGCCGCAAGAACGTGTCTAAATGTACCAACTTTACAAGGGTCTTATAATTGTGGTGCCGCGTGTGCATCAATGATTACTAATTATTTCAAAGGTGATACTACCAATAGAGAAAAAACAGCATGGAACAATCGTACTACTTATACTTCAAACTGTGCTCTATGTACTGGTAACGATTGGTATGTTTGTACAACTTATTATGCTGTCCAAGATTTAGCAGATGAAGAAGGTGGTGATTATCAGCATTCCGGAGATTTAGCCTTAGGTACTGTAAAGTCAAAAGTTGATAGTGAAACACCAACACCATTACAGGCAATCTTATGCGATTATCAAGGTGGTGGTCATGGTATAGTAGTTAAAGGTTACAATACAGGAAATGATGATGAAGATGATAATATTTTATATAATGATCCATACGATGGATATGGACATTCTAGATCTTTAGCTTGGATAGAGGAAAATTGGGATATACATGGTAAAGCGTATTGGAAATAGGAGGGATTTATAATGAGGAAAAAAGCAATAGTTATTTTAATCGTTGTATTGAGCGTATTTGTTTTAGCATACACTGTAAATGCGAATGTTGATGATACTGTAAATAGTCATAATACGATAGATAGGGCTTTTTTATTACTCAATCAGCAAAGCTTTGATCAAGCACGTGAAAAAGCTGAGATTCAAGATGTTTTGGATAAGAAATTTCCGGAAATAAAAGAACTTTTAAAGCAAAATCATAGAGATTTTAATATTGATAATGAAAGCAATATGCCGGTTAAATATGGAGAACCTTATAAAGTATACAAAATAAAAAATGCTTTTATTAATGATAATGAAAGTATTGAGAAATGTATAGATTCTAGTTCGTATTTTTGGGAAGTGCCTTTATTTGATGGTAATGAAGAAATAACAAATGCTCTTATTATAGATAAAGTTAAAGGGAAATGGAAGGTTGTGGATATCGGACTGAGATTTTCACCTAAAGTATATAGCTCATTCTGCAATAATGAAATAATTTCTAAAAATATAGCATCAGTCCATGAAATAAAAGAAATAAGTCAAATGGTTCGAGTTTCAGATCTCGTATATTATAATGGTATTTTTGTAAAATCAGGTAAAAATGAATATATGCTTCCCTATACTAGTCGTCCGGATCTCCTTAAACTAGAAAATGGTAAATTATATTCTGTTAAACAAGTGGCAACAAAAGTAAATGATATGATAAAACAATTTGAAATTAAAGTATATGACCATTAAAAACAGGAACAAATCTTATCTCAGTAAGAGTTGGAAGTCAAGCAAAAGGCGGAATTTAAGAAGCTGGAGCAGGAACTGGTGGAAAAGGCGCAGGTAAAATAATCCAATAGTATGAGTATACCGCCTTTCAATTGAATTTGATACTATTTGAGCAGGGAAAAGGTTGACAAAAAATTTTTCAATTCTTGTCAACCTTTTTGCCCGCTTATTTGTCTAGTTGTCAGATACCTAATTAGTGGTAGGTTATTGGCATGTGGATTAATTGGCGGCGCAGTGATTATGGAAGCATTCTATTATGGTTTTTAGGGGTCAGATATGGGCCGCTGAATAAGGGTTTGGCATTTCTGGATGCGGTATTTCTGGAACAGTTCGGGTGGGAACAATTATAATTAGGAAGGGGGAGTGATGACTATGAAAAAGAGAACATCCATTATTATAATAGTATGCTGTCTGGCCATTATTTCAATAACATACTTAAGTGCATCGAAATCTATTGGGTCCTCCTTGAATTACGAGTGGGGGCAGAAATGGGAAAAACTTATGGCTGACGACAATGACGAAACGGTTATGTTGGTAAATGAAGTGCCGGTAACGCAGAAACAGCTGAAATCTAAAATGAACTTTCTGGCGGCTCAACAGGCAGATGCTTCTGAAGAAGCAGCCCGGCAGGCGCTGATTAAACAAATTGTTTTACGGCAGGAAGCGGAGAGAAGAGGTATTTCCGTAAGTTTACAGGAAGCGGAGTCATTGGCGGAAACCATAAAAAAGGACCTGTTAGATAATCAGGATACTCCCGGAGCCAAAGAAACCCTTGAGTATATTTCTGCCACCGGACAAACGGTGGATGAGTTTTTTAAAGAAGCGGTTCCCGATTATCAGAAAGCGCTGATAATAGGAAAACTGCGGTCCCAGGTGGCAAAAGAGACCAGTATGCGGTTTAAGTCATTATCTCAGCAAGAGTTGGAAGTCAAGCAAAAGGCGGAATTTAAGAAGCTGGAGCAGGAACTGGTGGAAAAGGCGCAGGTAAAATAATCCAATAGTATGAGTATACCGCCTTTCAATTGAATTTGATACTATTTGAGCAGGGAAAAGGTTGACAAAAAATTTTTCAATTCTTGTCAACCTTTTTGCCCGCTTATTTGTCTGGTTGTCAGATACCTAATTAGTGGTAGGTTATTGGCATGGGGATCAATTGGCGGCGCAGTGATTATGGAAGCATTCTATTATGGCTTTTAGGGGGGAGATATGGGCCGCTGAATAAGGGCTTGTCATTTCTGGATGCGGTATTTGTTATATGCTTGGTTTTTCTGGTCATTAAATATTGCTCGAAATTTTGGCATATAAAGGCAACTCTCAGTAGCATTTGGGAATAATTAGGCTTATTGCCAGACCGAAAACATTTTGGTATTATAAGGTAAGAGTCCGGGCGTTTTGGTTGGGGTCATACCCGTCGGCGGCAGTCAGATATTTGACTGCTGCGGTAAGGGCAGGCGAATGTTATGGAACCAATGCCATTATATATGGTCTTTCTGCAGTCATTTCCGGAGACCCTTATATTGATTTACCTGGGCTTAGCTTTAACCGGAACTGAACCCCCCGACAGAAAAGTAATACTTATAGCCTTGACCGGCGCTTTGTTAAGCTATTTTGTCCGTTATTTTCCTATCCCGCCGGGATCAAATGTATTTATCCAGCTCCCAGTCATAGCGATTTTACTTTTCCTGATAGGCCGGCTTCCGTTATCGCTGGCCCTGGTCAGTACCATATTGGGCTTCTTATGCGTAAGTTCTGCGGAAATGCTTTTTATCCCTTTAGTAGCCGATATCAGCGGGATCTCTATACAAGAGGCTTTAGCCGCTCCCCTCTGGCGCGTACTATTCCCGGTTCCCGAGTTTATTTTTCTTATCCTCCTGATAGTCTACCTCAGACATAACCGAGTCCGCGTTTTTAACCGATTTAATGTTGATATGCCGGATTTAAGAATATACGCCCAGCCCCTGGTGATTTTGAGTTTAGCGGTAGGCCTGGTTGTCCTGGGTTTTTACTGCCGTTTTTATATAAACCCCGAAACCTTCCGGTCCAATTCCATATTAGCGGTTTTGCTGGCGGTGATTCTGGTGGCAGTTCTGTTATCCCTGGCCTTGAGCTGGAAAATGCTTTCTATGGCCAGCAAGGACAAGTTGATGGAGCTTCAGCAGTTTCATATATCCAACTTACAGGAGATGACGCAGATCATTAAGGCGCAGCGCCATGATTTTATCAATCACCTGCAGGTGATATACGGCTTGGCCCGTCAGGGCTATACCGACCAGATAAAGCCGTATATGAATACTCTCTATAAGGACGTGCAGGTCGCTAGCGACGTGCTGCAGCTGGCCGTTCCTGAACTGAGCGCGCTTCTGCTGGTAAAAGCGGGGGTTGCTGCCGGACGCAATATTTCCTTGGAGATAGATCAGCAATCAGATCTGGCGGCGCTTAATGTGCCCTCCATGGAAATAGCCACCGTTGTCGGCAATCTGCTCAACAATGCCATGGAAGCGGTGGAGAACCTCAACCCCGACTTAAGAACGGTTAAATTAAAGATTTATGAGAAACCCGAATTCTATATAATCCAAACCCAAAATCCCGGATATATGCCTCCGGAAATAAAAAATAAGCTGTTTGAGCTCGGTTTTTCGACTAAACCAGGCGACCGGGGAATAGGACTGGCCTCGGTAAAATATCAGGTGGAAAAACATAATGGAATGGTTCTGGTAAGCAGCCACCCGGAAAACGGCACCCGATTTACAGTTTGCTATCCAAGGAGGAGAGGAGCATGAGTATTCATGAAATATCAGAAAAATTTGCCGCTTACCTGGCCCGGGAGCTTGACCGCGACCGGCGGCAGGAATTGCGCATGGCCTATGGTCTGGAGATTCTTTTAGGAGAAATCGTAAAACTGGCCGTGATTATTTCATTCTCATGGCTGCTGGGGGTTTTACCCGAAGTTTTGATTATAACGGTTTCAGCCGGGATTTTACGGCTGGCCTCCGGCGGAGAGCACTGCAGCGAATACTATCGCTGTCTCATAGGCGGCACGGTCTGGTTTCTATTCCTGGGGTGGGTAGTGCATTTTCTTAATGCCGTTCTGCATCAGCCGATCATAAACATCACTGCAGGATTGCTGTTTTTCCTGTCTATGCTCATAATCCTGAAATACGCTCCCGGTGAAACTGAGAACAAACCTATATCCAGTGAAGCTGAGCGTAAGAAGTTCAAAAAGTGGGCGGTAACCGTAATGATTATCTACGGATTTATTATGGCGCTGTTAATTTATCCGGAAGTTTTGAACCCCTTGGTTTTGCCCCTGGCGACAGGCATAATAGCGCAGGCCTTTACCGTTTCTCCGGCCGGTTACGGTTTCATCCATTTTGTAGATAAGGCTTTGGATTTTTCCAGGGGTTAAGCTATGAGAATTCTGATAGTAGATGATGAGCCGACGGCAGGCTTTCTTCTTGAATCCATCATAAAAGAAGTGCCGGGGGTAATAACCGATGTTGCCGCCAGCGGTAAGGAGGCTCTGGCCAAGGCTGCAGTAAATGAGCCCCAGGCCGTATTCCTGGATATTGATATGCCGGATATGAACGGCATCCAACTTGCTCATACCCTGGCCGAAAAATATGAACACCTGGCGCTTGTTTTTGCCACCGCCTATCCCGACTATGCCCTGGAGGCCTTCGAGCTGTATTCGGTGGATTACATTCTTAAGCCCTTCAATAAAGAAAGAATAAAGAAAACGGTAAAGAAACTGGTCAATGCCTCAAACCTCAGCCGGTCCGAAGCCTCTATTCCGATAAAGACCCCCAAACAGACGTTTTTCGTCAAGCCCGGCAATATCTTATACTTTGAAGCCCGAAGCAGCGGCAATATTATAAAGACCTTAAATAGGACTTATACCACCAGAGAAGACATACATGCCTTTGAAATCAGGCTGCAGCCCGATAATTTCTTCCGCTGCCACCGCAGCTATCTGATAAACCTCAAGCATGTCAAAGAAATAGTCCCTTCCGGCCGCACCTTTCAGATTATATTAATTACTGATGAGAAAATTCCGCTTAGCCGCAAACAGGAAAAACTGTTAAGGACAAAACTGCAGCAGCGACAAAAACCTTTATAAAATGACATTAATAACCGGTTATCTCCGGTTATTTTTTTATTTCCGGATAATCTGTTGCTGTAGTATGACCCATTCAGGCCGGAATCCGACCCATTCGGCCCAAAGGGCTTGACTTTTATTTCCCCTTTAGTATATATACATCAGATAATCGCTGCTTACTGGAAGGAGGTGGAAAATATGATGAAGGCAAAAGTATTAAGTGCGTTGTCGGTGTTTTTGTTGTTCGTAGCCGGCGCCGGTGTACAGCCTGCTTGCTTGTTTCATTGGTACCAGCCGAAGCTGCCGGAGTAGAATTTTTAAAATTATAATAGGGGGAACGCACAATGATCACTGGGAAAAAACAATGGATTAGTAAACTGCTTTTCTTGATATTAATCATGTCAGTTGTTGCTCTGCCAATAATGAATGTTTCGGCAGAAAATATTGATATTCAAACCGCTGCTCAGGATGAGGCGAAAAACCAGATTGAAAGTTTGCTAACCAAGGGGTTTACTCCATATTATGACATACTTGGGCTGGAAACAGAAATAACCAGAGTGGACGAAAATGAGGATAGCCTGGACATATATACATTGACCACTATGAATAATGTTCTCAGGGCAAAAGCAGTTACTGAGCTGCCTCATGTGCAAGGGATGCTAAAAGCTGTTAAACTTAATGACCTTAAACAGGATAGCCTGGAAAACACGGTCAAAGCAATCCAAGCTAATAAAGATATTCAGATGGAAGATATTCAGGTTGAAAGAGCGGCTAAACTTTTACAGTTTAAAATCAGGGATGTGGAGCCCTATATTGGTAAGCCGGATGAAACCAATTTTGTTTTTAAGTTTACCGTTAAAAAAGTAAAAGACGGAATTGATCCTGTTACGGCTGTACTTTTGGTAGAAAACATTGACAAATATGTTCCAGCTGAAACCATCATTCCAGAATCAAGCGAAGAGATGATCAATAATGGAATTGAGGAAATTATGACCGGAATTAACGATGTTAGACTGGATAAAACCTATATAGACGATAAAACAGTAAACCCGACATTATATCCTTACTATAATCGAATTGATGCTAGAGATTATGCCAATACTTATACTTCAAACGCCACAAAATATTGCAGTCATGGTAGTGCATTACAAGACACCTCATTTTGGAATACATCAACCTATCCAGCGTTTCTAGGAAATTTCTGCCACAATGATTGTGCTGATTATGTTTCCCAGTCATTAGCCTATGGGGGCATTCCTAAAGATAGTACCTGGACCAGAAGTTCTGCCAATAATTCCTGGACTTATGCCTGGCAGAACTGCAATGGATTAAAAAAATATATGTACGACACCAAAAGCTATTGGGCATTATCTGATTATACTAACGCAGCTGCCGGGGGAGTGATAATGTATAAGAACAGCGACGGTTCATACTACCATACGGTAATGATCGTTAAAAATGACACTGTATCCAGACAGTTTAGCGGACATACTAATGACCGAAAACAGTATGGTTACGGAAATAGCAGTGGTTGTGAATACTATATTTTGTGGTAAATTAAAATGATTCAGCCTGATATGCTGTACGATAGCATATCAGGTTGAACTTAACGGAGGTAGATTATAATTTGGAAAAAATAAAGGTCGCTTTGTTAATTTTAATAATTTTACTTGTATTTTTATCGACTGGCGGATGCTCAAAACTTAATATGAGAGAGAATGATAATACCGGTCCTCAATCAACCCAGGGCCCTGTCGACACGGCCACCTATCAAGGCTTGACTATCCCTTGCTTAATCTATCGGGAGCAAAATAATCAAACTGTGGCGGTAAAAGCCAGTTGGGATATCGGCGCTGGTGCCTTGGATATCAGCCAGGACGAGGTTTTTTTCTTTAGTAACACCGAGCCGGCTAGATTTCCAGAAATATGGGATGGTGCGAATAATATCGTATTAGTCGACTCCTATGTGCCTTCAGCCCAATATAATGCCCACAGTAAACTTGTGCCAAAATCAGATAGCACCCAAGCAATATTTTGGGGTGAAAATATTCAGCTTACTAAAATCCAAAAAAAAGATGGAGAACTGGATAAATACAGGATTGAGGTAAGCCATGACGGGCAGGCGATAAGCAAGGATATTCGTCTGGATATGCAGTATCAGGACCAATCCGGTCAAAGCTATGATCTGAATCCCAATGATTTATCATTTACTTATTTTGATGGGGAAAATGCCTTTTTCGTTTATACACGTTCCATGGATAATGGTATCGGCCTGTTATCGCTGAAATACAATATTCTTACCGATGAAAAGTCATTGACCGAAATCCCAACCCATGATCTGTGTCCGGAGACTCTTTTGCTCCAGAATACAATCGAAAATATTAAAACCAGGTTCTATACTCCAACTTATAATGGAATCGGTGTATTTGATATTGGCCGGAATAAGTTTGAATACATGGAGAACCTGAGCAATGATTGCAACAATTACATAAAAAGTACGGCTAAAAGCGAATTCCATCAGTATATGAATATTTTAGGTGTTTATAATGATATTTTGATTGTTTCTGTACCGGTCCATACAGGGAAAACTGATGAAAGTCTGTATTGCGCCATTAAAGATAATAAAATCATTGCTGCCATTTATAGGCAGGATCAAATCATGAAATTTATGGATGCCAATAAGAAAATTAAGTCTGAAATAAACCTCCAAAAGTTAAAGCTGAAACCCGATATGCCATTAGCCTTTCCGGGAAAGAACGGACTCAATTGGTAAGTATTTGTACATAATTTATATAGGTAATAATAAATACCTAAAACTTACAGACGCCCGACATAAAATGGGTAAAGATTGGAAACTGTCAAGTCCGATATTAAGACAATATCTGTCTTTTTGTTATTCATAAGCGCTGTGTACAGCCAATTTGCTTATTTCCCTGGTACAAGCCGGATACCAGGGGGAAAAGGAGAGAAACCTTGATGTTAAACATTGCCTTTTGCGATGATGATAAGGAGTTTCTACTTAAAACGGTAACTAATGCCAAAGAAGTATTAATGAACTTAAAAATAAACACCCGAATCTATGCATATACTGACGGGAATTATAGAGAACTCAGTCATGAGCGATTACAGCAACGGATTTCTGGAAGGAAACAACAACCGACTCAAGATGATAAAACGGGTGTTCAGTTTTTTACCCTTACAACCGCAAACAGGTAAAGCCGGCTTAGACAGCAGCGATAGCTTATACTTGATTTTACATGACATGCGGAAATAAAAAATATTTGGTATGAAAAAATAAAATAAACTGCATTAGTGGCGCTCCGGCCGACAACTTTAGTATATAATTATTCATTTTGGCATATAGCTATTATAGCCATATATGTTAGAATGGAGGTAAGAAATATGTGCCAAGGGGGTCGGGTTATGCCTATTCTGGCTGTCAGTGAAGCTAAAAACAAATTAACCAGCATACGGCGGGAAGCTCTGACCGGAAAAGAATTTTTATTATCCGATGCCAAACGGAAAGAGGATCAGCCGGTATCGTTAATAGCCACTTCTTTACTGGACGAATTATGCGATGAAAATAAGACTTTTACCTATGAATGGACCGATATCCCCAATAGCGATCAAGAATATTATACCTTATGGAATCATGAAACCGGGGTATATGGAGTGGGAAAAACAAAAACGGAAGCGGTAGAAGATTATATAAGCAATATTGAGGAATACACCGATGTCTATTTTAATGACCTGCCTTATTATCTGAGTTCATCCGGAAATACCAGAAGTCATTACTGGTATTTGAGACGGGTGGCCCGGTGCCGCGGCGACAAAGATACTTTGTATAAAGTGTTGGCTTTAGAGGAAATTGTCGACTGATGGGCTACACCTTTACCTGGGATGATTTAGAGAAAATCTGTCGGAAGCTAAAAATGAAAAGGCAGGGAAAAACTTCGGTATGGAGCGGCAGAGGACCGGATGGCAGATCAAGAACCTGTGTTATACACGCCAAACATAAAGGCAATATAGGACCTGGGCTAATCGGTAAAATAGCCAAACGACAGCTGCTGTTTGAATCGGTGGAAGAAATGTATAAGTTTTTAAAAGGAGATTAATACTGCAGTTATATTACTTAGCAAGGGGAAAACACATAGTTTTATTAAGATACATAATGATAATGGCAAATTTTCGAAATAGGCCGCACTCTTTCAAGTTATATTGAATACAGTCGAGAAAATTCCGCTTAGCCGTAAATGGGGAAAACTGTTAAGAACAAAACTGCAGCAGCGACAAAAAACTTTATAAAATGACATTAATAGCCGGTTATCTCCGGTTATTTTTTTATCCTCGGATAATCTCTTGCTGTAGTATGACCCATTCGGGCCGGAATCCGACCCATTCGGCCCAAAGGGCTTGACTTTTATTTCCCCTTTAGTATATATACATCAGATAATCGCTGCTTACTGGAAGGAGGTGGAAAATATGATGAAGGCAAAAGTATTAAGTGCGTTGTCGGTGTTTTTGTTGTTCGTAGCCGGCGCCGGTGTGCAGCCTGCTTGCTTGTTTCATTGGTACCAGCCGAAGCTGCCGGAGTAGGGAAAGCGTTTCACGGCTGAAGTTGCAAGGATTGCTGATTTAGCCAGCCGATATTTTGCTGGCATGCTAAAACAATTTTCTCAATAAACGATAATATCTCAAGGGGGGTATTTTAAATGGCAAAAACCAAAATGAGCCTGGTTATGATTTTGAGCCTGATAATTTGCTTATTTTTATCTTTCGGGTTTGCCTCTGCTGCGGAATCAATTCCGGAAAAAAGTTTATCGCTTGACTTGCTGGAAATTCAAGATTTATCAAAGGATGTTGATGAGAGTCAAGCAAAACAAACCGATGGAGATGCAGCCATACTGGGATCAGCTCCTCCTCTGACCGATTTGTTTATATACGCGGCGTGGTCGTCGAATTATCCGCAATATGAATATTTTGCCCGCAATCAAGTATCTTCGGTTCAAGATCATGGCGGAGCAGAATTGTATATTGTAACTTACGAAAAAGGCTATGGTAAAAACCGGTTTGCCAGGATGAATGGGGACTTACTTGATATGTATGACTGGCTGTGGTTTGATGACAACGGAGATAATGTTAACGATGGCGTTTATATTTGGTGGGATGCAAGCGGTTATCCATATGGAAATTTTACTTATGAAAGCACTTCGCAAAACAGTCCGTATAATACCATGTCTGATTTTATGTATATAAAATAACTGGGATTGCAAGGGGAGGGGGTTATTGATATGAATTAACTCGGTATGCATCAATAGCCCCGTCCCCATTTCTGGCGGTAAAACTCATTTGAAACGAATGACTGAATCCAATATTTATAGAGGAGATGAGTATCTTGAAGGTTAATGCAAGTGATTATCAACCCAATGTCTATCCAGCCGCGCAGAGCAGAGCGCAGAACAAATCAGACGCCGCTGTTTTTGCGGTCACTAATCCTGGCACCGGGTCCAAAGAGGCGTCTAAAGATATCTGGGCGGAACTGGGCGGTAGATATGACATTCGCCATGCCACTTTCGACGAGTTGTGTGAAGTAGCAGATAAATTATACTCTGCTGGACAGATCTCACTTCTTGATCATGCAATGATTACTTTTGATTGGAAAAGAGCCGCGGACGATTTAAGGAAAGACCATCCGGATGTAGTGGCCGATTTTAATATAACCCCCGCAGATGCGGAGGGGCGAAGGGATTGGATCGCAGAGTTTGAAGCCCGGGCCAAACGTGTTTTTAGCCAGGGAAATGACGGCGGTTATGTACATAATCAGAAACTGGTGGAAATACTCCTGCGGATAAGCCGGGAAAAGGTATAAGGGCGCAGTCTGCCGACAGCTATGTGAAAAGGGCATTTATGAGATAGGAGATGAGTATCTTGAAGGTTAATGCAAGTGATTATCAACCCAATATCTATCCAGCCGCGCAGAGCAGAGCTCAGAGCAAATCAGACGCCGCTGTTTTTGCGGTCGCTAATCCTGGTACCGGGCTAAAAGAGGTATCTAAGGATATCTGGGCGGAACTGGGCGGTAAATATGACATTCGCCATGCCACCTTCGACGAGTTGTGTGAAGTAGCAGATAAATTATACTCTGCTGGACTGATGTCATTTCATGATCTAGCGATGATGACTTTTGATTGGAAAAGAGCCGCGGACGATTTGAGGAAAGACCATCCTGATGTAGTGGCCGATTTAAATATAATCCCCGCAGACTCGGAGGGGCGAAGGGATTGGATCGCCGAGTTTGAAGCCCGGGCCAAACGTGCTTTTAGCCAGGGAAATGACGGCGATTATGTAGATAACCGGAAACTGGCGGATATACTCTTACGGATAAGCCGGGAAAAGGTATAGAGATTATGCCAATACCTATACTTCAAACGCCACAAATATTGCAGTCATGGTAGTGCATTACAAGGCGCCTCCTTTGGGAATACGTCAACCTACCCAGCTTTTCTGCCACAATGATTGTGAGGCATGATCTGTGTCCTGAGACTCTTTTGCTCCATAACTTTATGAATTCTGGTTCTGAATTAATGGCTGGGACTACGTTTTAGATTAGCCTTGAACGCTATCTTTACGACTCTAAATTAATTCATTCCGGCCGCACCTATCAAGTTATATTAAATACAGATGAAAAAGTTCCGCTAAGCCGCAAACAGGAAAAACTGTTAAGGACAAAACCGCAACAGCGACAAAAAACTGCATAAAATGATATTAATAGCCGGTTATCTCCGGTTATTTTTTTATTTCCGGATAATCCTTTACCGCGGGATAACCCATTCAGGCTGGAATCCGACCCATTCGGCGCAAAAGCTTGCATTTCATCTCCGCTTTAGTATATATACTACCAGATAATCATTCCGTTCTGGAAGGAGGTGGAATTTATCGGGTGATTGCCTCAAGTGGCGAAAATCTCCGGGAGCATGGCGTTTAGTTCCTCTCCGTTATTGAGGATTTGGTGATGGTGAACATCCAAGACCATGGGGACCCCGATCTCCTTGGCCAGCTTTAAGACTTCCCCAGCGGTGAAAGAACGGTCGTCGTTCTCCAGGATCAGCCGTTCGCCAACCCTTTCCGGCAAGGCCTTGAACTGTTCCTTGAACCGCTCCAGGGCCAATCCCCGGTCCTGGTATTTGCCTCCCACATGGATCACTAGTTTCGCGGTCCTTCCCAGCCCCATCGCTTCCAGCAGATTCAGATGATAATTTAAATCACGGACGGAGGCTTCTTGCACTTCCGGCTTGGGGCTGTTTAATAAGGTGAAGTGGTCCGGGTGGAGGCCGACCCGCATTTGATGTTCTTTGACGAAATCACCGACGGTTTTGAATTCTTCCGCCAGTTCCGCCCGGTAATTCCAATCCAGGAATTGGGGATGGGTACAAAGGGGGATCAGGCGGGAAGTGAACCGGTAAAACATAATCCCGTCATAGTAGTTGGCTTTTAAAATTCGCAGGGTATTGGCCAGGTTCTCCCGGGCGATTCGGGCCAAACGGCCGATCTGGTTTTGGTAGTCCGGGATTTTACTTAGGTTCTTGAGGGTCACTGTTTTGGAAGGGGAACAGTCCTGCAACCTGAGGGCCATGGCTACATAGCCGAGCCGAATCCGCATCTTTTTCACCCGGGAATAGGTTGCCCGGTTTTAGCGGAAGTTAATTCGGAAAAATGAGTATCCCGGAGATACTTGCGAGTATCTGGAAGACACTCCGGAGTATCCTGGAAATACTCCGGAGAATCTCAAAGATAATCCCGAGTATCCCGAAGATACTTCCGAGTATCATAAAGACACTCCCGACTATCTTGGAGATACTTTCGAGTATCTCGAAGATAGTCTCAAGTATCACAAAAATAATCTTGAGTATCCCGGAGATACTTTTGAGTATCACAAAGACACTCCCGAGTATCCTGGAGATACTTTCGAATATCTCAAAGATACTCGAAAGCGAATTATTCTTTCGTCCTCGCGCAGAGAAAAAGAAAAAGGAGTGTTCCTCACACTCCGTAATTCACCCGGTATTAAGCTAACTTGGTAGCGGCTGTTTCTTCC
>ENA-UOOK01004631-UOOK01004631.1-fermentation-metagenome-genome-assembly--contig:-NODE-4631-length-14550-cov-4.056295_pt1 | contig 14550 bp, 17 predicted proteins | sample MGYA00245777_ERZ724023 | MGnify/ENA primary metagenome ERZ724023 (study PRJEB28704, sample SAMN03018312) | fermentation metagenome | biome: anthropogenic terrestrial biome; feature: soil; material...
CCATGTCGCCGCCCGTTGTCAGCCATACCATTTCTGCGAATGGCTGCGTGATAGCTCCGGCAACAAGATTGATTTTATCCTTGTTGATTGCGCCGGACGGGAGTATAATAACTTTATTAGATAATATGTTTTTCATTGTGTCCTCCTTTTCTCAATGGTGCCCGTGGTGCCCAAATGGTGCTCGGACGTGAAAAATAGTGTTGTAAGAAGTTGTGGACACAAATAACATGAAATGAAAAAAGCCCGTATTTTCAGGCTTTACGGGGTACAAATGACGAGAAGATATGTGGAGATATAAAGGGTTTTTGCTCTTTCACGCCCCTCGAAATCAGTTTGAGGGAAACCTCACGCGGGTTCGAATCCCGCCCTCTCCGCCATAATGAGGCCTTGCCCCCGCGAAGAGGCTTGTCATTGGACAGGCTTCTTTTTGTTTATATGGAACGGAGGGAAAAGCCTGTGCAAAAGACATATACTATTGATGAAATCAAAAAAATCGCGGGTAAAATCGCCGAACGCCATGGCGTGGAGCGGATGTTCCTCTTTGGCTCCTATGCCAGGGGGGACGCAGGACCGGGCAGCGATTTGGACTTCCGTATCGATAAGGGCCGTATTCATGGGTTGCTTGCCCTTGGCGGTCTGTACGCCGATCTGAAAGACGCCTTCGGCCTTCCTGTTGACCTGCTCACCACCGACAGCCTGGATGAGGCTTTCCGGGAGGAAATCGCCTCCGAGGAGGTACAGATATATGGACAAAGCTAAGAAGGATCTGAACATCATCTCATACATCTTTGCGTACTGTATCGAGATTGAGCAAACGGTCCAACGTTTCGGAAATACCTATGAAAGCTTTGCGTCGGACAAGATATACCGCAACGCCGTTATGATGTGCATCCTGCAGATCGGAGAGTTGGCTGGCCGGCTTTCGTCGGAGTTTACGGCGACTCATCGTGCTGTACCATGGAGAAGCATCAAAGCAATGCGGAATATTGCCGCTCATGCATACGGCAGCATCAGTATACCCGAGGGCCGAGGCTATTCAGGCAGCATATATCATCTCCTATCTCGATAGATGTGGATTCCCTGTCGTGAAAATCATTCCTTCATTGACCTTTGCACATTACAACCCCGATGCCGGATGGGGAATGGACTGCCATTCTGTTCGAGTTTGCCAAAGGCCGGGACATTGGCTTTCTGCACAGGTGGCGTGACAACAAACAACCGCTTGTTCACCCAAAGGCGAAGGAACTCGCCAGGCAGGTCGGTATCATGCATCGGTTGATGGATAGCTATCCGGGTGAGCTGATCCCGAAAGGCAGAGAGCAGTACATTGATGAGTTTATCGCGGCCATGCGTCGGGGCGGGCATGACGAGGTGAAAATCCGTGACATGGAAGAATATGGAAACGAGCTTTGGTCGGCGGTTGAAAAGCTGCCTCAAGGATTCTGCCACGGAGATATGCACCCCGGAAACACCGCATATCATGGCGGTACGTTCACATGGATGGACTTTGACCGGGCAAGCTTCTCTCATCCGGCTATCGATGTGGGCTGGCTGACAGATGGAACCGACTTCAATGTTTTTGACAATGGAGCGTTAGACAGGTCCCGTGAGCTTTTTGATGAGATTCTTGCAGGGTACAGCATGGAGCGAACCCTGACCCAAGGCGAAATCTCTGCCTTATTCGGCTGTACCGCCCTGATCCATTTCGACTTGTTTTCATCCTTTGTTGCCAGCAAAAACGGCATTATCAGTAAAGAACAGGTTGATGAACAGCATGGTTGGCTGATGGGCTGGCGGGAACTCTGCGAAAAGATGAAGTAAACACCATATTTTTCCCGCCACACGGGTGGCTTTCCTGCCCGTGTGGCGTTTTGTTGTTTCAAAAACGAACAGACTCATTCAAAAAGATCTTCTATCCTGCATCCCAGCGTTCGCGCCAGGCTCCGCAAGGAGGCTGCCTGTGACTTATTAATATCATTTTGTTTCTGCTCATAAAGCTGAATCATACGCAGGGCAACGCCCGAAGCTTTGGCAAGCTCCTTCTGCGACAGCCCACGAGCCTTCCTCAGACGGCTTAAATTTGTTTCACCCTTCTTTTTCCTTTCGACGAATACTTCTTCTGCCACGGAAACGAACTTATTGACATCCGCCTCATGTAGAGTGGGGTACATATTCAACAGTTCGGTAAAAGGTAAAGCTTTATGGATTTCCTCAAAGCTGTGTCCCGAATACCATTGATAATATGCCAACGCCCAAGCCGCCCAATAGACCGGAGAACGGTCAAAACGCGGCGTAGGAGTTACTTCCACAAACTGGCCGGTTGTAATCAAAATGGCTTCACGGGCAAGCTCGACTCCACTTTTTCCGGCGATATATTTTGGATTGCCTCGTCCGAATTCATCCACAAGTCCGGAATGCAAAAATAGCATAAAAAATTCATCCGGCTCATAGTTCAGGTCGGAAACCGCATAGTCCATCATTGCCGCAAGGGTCTTCTGCGCTTTATTCAGGTAGGATTCTTTGTAGGCGCGGGTCATCGTTCTTCATCTCCTCTCTGAGAATATCCAGCACAAACAGGTCTCCTTTCAGCGATCTAAGGTCTCTTTTCCTGTTTTGATATTCCTGACGTGCAAGATTATCTCTGCTCATCCGTTTAACATGATATTCCCGATAGCTTGCCGTTTCATATCCTTCAAAATGAATCTGCTGAAAAGCTTTTGGAGAAACCAAAACCACTTGCTCTCCAAGAGCTCCAAGACGCATAGCCTCGCTTAAATCACGTAAAGATAGGACTCCGCTGACAAAATCCTCCGCAAAGGAAAAATAGGAATCATCAGCCCGATAGCCTATAATGTAATCCTTTCCTGACAAACTCGGCATAAAAGTCTGGATAATATACGCTCTCGCTTGCAGAGCAAGTGGCGCAGACAGATCAAAAGTACGGTTTTTAAGCAGCAGAGCCAACCAATTCAATATGTGATAGCTGCCGCCGGAAAGATGAAAGTAAGAAAGCCCCTCGGTATTCAGGGTATACTGATTGGCAAAACCGTCCTTTTGCGTCGGGCAAGCCCATTCTTTGGCCAAGTCCAGACTTTTTGTGCAATAAAACCCCTGCCCATAATCATTATATGATTTACCTTTGCCGAGCTCAGGATGGTTCACGATTTGAGGTGATCCATGATATATCATCACAGTGAATTCCTCCCTCTCTATAGTATCGTCATAACGATACTATATTATACAGTCTTAATATATCGCTAAAACGATACTTTGTCAATGGGAATCTTCGCTTATTATTGATTTGTCTCGACTCAAAGATAGAAACCGTCTTGACAGAAGCAGTGATTATGGCTATAATAATATCATATATTAAATTAGGCGAAAGGATGGGATGGCTTTGTTCATTAAACGCCATGCAGATGAAGCGATCCGCAAGCTCTCAAAGATGTTCGGGGCGGTACTCGTAACAGGGGCGCGTCAGGTCGGAAAGACGACGCTTCTTCAGGAAGTCGTAAAAAACGCAGGATATGTTACTCTGGACGATAAAATTCAACTTATGAACGCTGTCGAACAAAGCGGGACATTCTTTAAAGACAATCCGCCTCCCGTCTTTGTTGACGAGATACAATACGCGCCGAACCTGTTTCCGCAAATCAAAATCATTCTGGATAAAGAGAAAAAGAAAGGGCTGTTCTATCTTTCCGGTTCTCAGCAGTTTGAAATGATGAAGAATATCAGCGAGTCCCTTGCGGGGCGGCTTGGTATACTCAATCTGCCGGGACTTTCCCTGCGGGAGCTTTACGGCGTTTCATTCCGCGAACCGTTTCTCCCCACCGACGAATATTTTACAGGCAGGCGAAAAGAAAAAGCCGACATACCTTACGCCGATGTTTGGAATATAATCCATCGTGGCAGTTACCCGGAACTTTGCGCCAACCCCGATTTTGATTGGCAGATGTTCTTTGCCGCATACGTCCGAACCTATATTGAGCGCGATGTGCGTGCTTTGGCGCAAGTAGGCGATGAAGTCAAGTTTATGCAGTTTATGACTGTGGCGGCAAGTTGCACGGGGCAGCTACTCAATGTGGCTTCTCTGGCGCGTGATGTGGGTGTCAGTCAGCCTACCGCAGAGCGATGGCTGTCTATTTTGGTTGCGTCTAACCTGGTTATCCTGCTGACTCCATACCACAACAACATTACCAAGCGGACGGTCAAAACGCCTAAGCTGTATTTCCTGGATACCGGGCTGGCGGCTTACCTCACCCGTTGGAATACGCCGGAAGTATTGAAAAACGGCGCGATGGCGGGAGCGTTTTTTGAAACCTTTGTCATTGGGGAAATCATCAAGAGCTATACCAATAAGGGCATACTGGATTTGCCGCTCTATTTCTACCGTGACAGGGACGGGAATGAGATTGATTTGCTCATTGAGAACAGCGGTACGCTGTATCCAATCGAAATCAAGAAACACGCAGACCCGGAAAAGTCAGATGTTATGAGGTTTTCTGTCCTTGATAAAATTCCAAATGTTAAGAGAGGGCAGGGCGGCGTTGTTTGTTTGTATGACCATCTCGTCACACTTCAAAGGAACGACAAGGTAATACCTTTTTCTTTGCTGTAACCATGCAAATCAATCATATTTGGTTTCTGCATTACTTTCCCGATGTGAATGCTGTTATAGAAGGAGGAGACATAGGTAATGAATCTGTTGCAGTTTTTAAAAAGAGTCGATGAAGAGGCTATCAATATGTCATGGGAACAACTAACTTTTTTCCTGCATGATTTGGCAAGAACTCTGCCGGAGAATAAGAGATTGGAGTTCTTGACAAAACTAAATAATGTGAATAGCGTGAATGATAGCGCAGCTGCAGCGAAAGCTGTATCGGATGTATCAGTTGAATATGGATGGACAAAAGGAGCGAGTCTATAAAGAATACTGGAATAAGTATCAGACCCATTTCATAGAAAGGGATGTATAAATTCCAATTAGCCGGTGAGCAGCCATTATAAAAGCCCTCCCAACTCGTAAGTTCAGAGGAGAGGGCTTTATCGTATCACTCCGGAGGGATAAAGCTTTATGCCGCCTCCTATTCTTCACATTCCCCTTCGTATTGGTGTTCATGACAGACAGAGCCCGTTGATTTCAGCTTTCCCTGTAAATAGCTGATTGCGGCTGTCTCCGCATCACCGGATGCTCCGGTAATCACTTCAATCCCTTTTTCATTGAAGATGTCGATTGCGCTACCGCCCATACCGCCGGAAATGATAACCTCCACACCTTTATCATGCAGGAAAACCGGCAAAAATCCGGGCTTGTGTCCTGGGTTTGGGATAAACTCCCCGTTTTCGATCTGATTATTCTCGGTTTCAAAGATTGTAAAACCCTCGCAATGACCGAAATGCTCCGTTACCATTTTACCTTCACTTGCAACTGCTATTTTCATAATGAATTTTCTCCTTTCAGATTTTTTGGATTCGTTTCGCCTGTGATCAGAAGTTTATTTTTCAGCACGGTTTCTGTCTGCATTATCTGTCGTCCCCTTTCAAATAGTTGTTACGGATATTATCCCATATTGCCGCAATTGCTTTTCCGGCCGGACTGTCCGGATAATTGGCAATGCTTTGGCAGCGGTTTACCGCCTTTACAACCATTTTGTCAAAAGGGATCAGCCCGACAACAGGAATTTTCAGGCTGCTGCAATAGGCTTCGATTTCTTTCGTGTTGACCAGATTCACATCAAACTTGTTGACGCAGACCGCACACCTTATGCCAGATTGTTTTGCGGTGTCAATAATCCGTTTCATATCATGCATGCCCGATATCGTCGGCTCTGCGACAATCAGCACCATATTAACACCGGTGATCGAAGCGATGACCGGACAGCCGATACCCGGCGATCCGTCTATGATTGCCAGTTCCGCACCGGAAGCTTCCTGTACAAGCTGCTTTTTTACCTCCGTTACCAGTTTGCCCGATGCGCCGCTGCCCATCCTGAGCTGCGCAGTGGAAAAAACCTTTTGTTTATTTTTATACAGCGTCAGCTCGCCGGATACGTGATCACACATGGTAATCGCCTGTACCGGACAAATTTCCACACAAACTCCGCAGCCTTCACACTCGAATTCTCCTACCGAGAAATCCCTGATGGCTCCGAAACGGCAGGTTTCCTCACATTGCCTGCAACGAACGCACCTGGAAGCATCGATGACCGCTTTCCCGAATCCGTAGTAATCCATCTTTTTCGGCTCGGACATCTGTGATACAACCAGATGAAGGTTGGGGGCATCGACATCGCAATCAGCAAAAGCGCGGCTGCGGTTAAATTCTATCAGGGCGGCAGCTACCGTAGTCTTGCCCGTACCGCCCTTGCCGCTCAGAATCAGAAGCTGTTTCATAACGCTGCCTCCCTTGTGATGTCTGCCAGCAGATTGCAAAAAAGTTTCTGATATTGCTTGCTTTCCCGCACCACAATATGGCCTTTCGAATTGAGCCTTCCCAGTTCCTCGGCATAGGGTATTCTTTCAAGGACATTGATCTGAAGCTCGGAGCAAAACTGCTCAACCGGATTCTCTTCCGGCAGGCATTTATTCAGCACCACGCCAAAGGGCTTATCAAACAGCTTAACAAGATTGTATACCATGGACAGGTTGTGAGCCCCGAACAGCGTCGGCTCGGCAACCAGCAGGCAGTAGTCGGCTTCGCGGATGCTTTCCATTACAGTGCACGCGCTTCCGGGAGGACAGTCGATTACGGTATCGCCGTCTTTGGGCAGTTTATTCATCAGCCCTTTTATAATCGGCACTCCGGATACTTCCCCTGTGTTCAGGCATCCTGTGAGTACCCTGACATTGTCGGATTTACCTTCTTCAATGGTGCCGATTACCCTTTCTTTTTCGGTGATTGCTTTTACGGGGCAAAGAAGCGCACAGCCTCCACAGGAATGGCACACCTCGTAGAAAATCAGTATCTTATCCTTAACCAGTGCCAGTGCGTTGTACTTGCAGAAATCCACACATTTCCGGCAGCGGATGCATTGATCCATATCCACTTCCGGGACCATGACCGTGACAGGGGTTTTTGAAATTATATCGGGTTTCAGAAACAGATGGCCGTTGGGTTCCTCCACATCGCAGTCCACATATACCGCTTTTTCAGCGACGCAGGCCAGATTCACCGACACAAAGGTTTTACCCGTCCCGCCTTTCCCGCTGAGTACGGCAATTTTCATTCCTTTCCACCCCCATGGTTGTGAAAGCCGGAATGAATTTCAGCCAGCAGAGAAAGCCTTCTGTCTTTGAAGGCCACGATGTTGTCTTTCACAGAGCCATCCTGCGCCTTATACATTTTTACTCCGGCGGCATTCAGGACCTGAGCGGCATTCTTCCCGCAGCGGCAAGTGATAAGGGCTGCGATTCCGCTGTCCACCAATGACTGGGCCGCCTTGATTCCGGCTCCGCCCTGACTTGCGGCGGCGGCGTTATCCACAAATTCACAAGCTTCACTTTCTGTGTCAATCAACGCATAAAAGGGTGTCCGCCCAAAGGAGGGGCAAACAGGTGCCTCCAGAGACTTATTTTCTACCGGTACAGCTACTTTCATTTTACATCCTCCGTTTTCGTTTTTTGATGAATTCTTCCATAAGCAGGGCACATTCAACCAGCTTCAGCGCAAGGGCGTTTCTTTATACTCGTCTGTCTATAGTGCAAGAACGGGGTTTTCTGCTCAAACAATCCTTCCATTCTTAGCGAACATCGCATCGATTTTTTCGGCCGCATCCGTTAAATAATCGTTGCTGAACCGCTCGAATTCCCCTTTGTCGGCAAGCTGTGCCATAACCGGATCGACAGGGACTCTGCCAAGGATATCAATATCCAGGTCCTTTGCGGTTTGCATCAGGTTGCTTTCGCCGAACAGCTTGATCTCCTTGCCGCAGTCCGGGCATTTCACATAGCTCATATTTTCCACCACGCCCAAAACAGGGATGTTCATTTGTTTTGCCATGTTGTAAGCTTTCTTTACGATCATGGAAACAAGTTCCTGGGGTGAGGTCACAATAACGACCCCATTCAAGGGAATCGACTGGAATACAGTAAGCGGAACGTCTCCCGTTCCAGGCGGCATATCGATAAACAGATAGTCCAAATCCCCCCAGATTACGTCCGTCCAGAACTGCTTGACAGCACCCGCAAGCAAAGGGCCTCTCCAGATCACCGGCGCGTCGGCCTGTTCCAGCAGCAGATTGATGGACATGATGCGAATATCGTCGTGTGTGCGTTCAGGGAAAATCCCCTGTTCGCTTCCTTGCGCTTTTCGGGTTATGCCGAACATTTTGGGGATGGATGGTCCCGTAATATCCGCGTCCAAAATTCCCGTGCGGTATCCTTTTCTGTTCATCAGAACGGACAGCATGGCGGTAACAAGCGATTTCCCGACGCCGCCCTTGCCGCTGACGACTCCGATTACCTTCCTGATCGAATTCAGCTCATTCGTTTTTTCTAAAAAACTTTTTGGATTCTTTTCACATCCCTCGCAGGATTCCTTGCTGCATTCGCTGTCGGAACAGGCCTTCTTTTTTTCTGGCATCAAACTTCAACTCCTTTATTGATAAATTCTGATGTTTCGCAGCGCAATGATTTCCTCTTTCGCCTGAAAGAATATTCAATGATAAAAAGGCAGGAGGCAACTCCTGCCTTTTTCCAGAGGGTCATTCATAACTTCCAAATAGATATTAGCTTATGCCCATAATCATTATATTTTAGTTTTGAGCATATGTCAATAATTATTTCATATCGCAGCCCCATATTTATGCCCCTCTCCATATCAAGGAGCAACAAGGAGTAATTAAGAAATCTCACGTCGCCACCGCTTATAATGAACAGTAAAAAGAACAACCGCCAGGATCGCTCCCAAAAGGCAGGTTAAGGGCATATTGAGCCAAAGCCCGTCCAGACCGAAAGAACTAAGGGCAAACAGGAACATAATGGGAAATATAAGCGCCATTGAAAGAGAAATTGTCGTTGCGTAACCGGCCTTTCCAATTGCCGACATATAGCTCTGAGTAGCCAGAGATATCCAACGCGTCAGATATGCGAAGGCAAATAAGGACAATACGGAAGGGGAGGCTTTGTGGTCAAAGCCTCCCCTCAGCAGCTGTGGAAAAGGGTATGGGACATCAAAACACGCATGCCTCGCTCAAATGATTGCTGATGTATTCCCGCACGCTGACCAGTCCGGAAAACTTTTCTGTACCGCTGTCCGTAACATCCACAAGAGTAGGCGCCTGACGAACGTCATACTTTTCAACTAACTCCTGATGCTTCGCCGCGTCTACCATACGATAAGCAATTCCGGCTTCCGCCAATGCTTTTTTCGCCATGGAACAGTTTGCACAGGTAGGAGTAGTAAACAACAGCAATTCTTTGTTTTGCATGGGAGAACCGGCATCTGATTTCCTATTCGATTTCCCTGCATTGTATACCCTGCGATCTTTAAACTCCTGCGCTTTTCCTTCATTCCAATTTTTCACCGGACGGTAATAACCTGTGATACGGCTGTAAACCTCTGCTTCTTCGCCGCACTCCGGGCACATGTAATGTTCCCCGCTGATATAGCCGTGCGTTCTGCATACGGAATAGGTCGGCGAGATCGTGTAGTAAGGCAGTCTGTAGTTTTCCGCGATTTTACGGACGAGCGCGGCCGCAGCTTTCCAATCGGGCAGCTTCTCTCCGAGATACGCATGGAACACCGTACCGGATGTATACAAAACCTGCAATTCGTCCTGCGCCTCCAATGCCTCGAACAAATCATCCGTGGCGCCGACCGGAAGATGGGAACTGTTTGTATAGTAGGGTGTGCCGCCGGGATTCGCGGCAGTGATAATATCGGGAAATTTTTTTACATCATGCCTGGCAAGGCGGTAGGTGGTGGACTCCGCAGGTGTCGCTTCCAGGTTGAACAGCACCCCGTACTGTCCTTGATATTTTACAAGCCGCTCTCTCATATGGTTCAATACATCCTTTGCAAATTGCTGCGTTTGCTTCTGAGTCAGATCCGCTCTGAGCCACTTTGCGTTTAGTCCGGCCTCGTTCATCCCGATCAGGCCGATGGTAGAAAAATGATTTTCAAAGGTACCGAGATATTTTTTCGTATAAGGATACAACCCCGCATTCATCAGCTTGGTAATAACGGTACGCTTCGTGTCCAACGAACGGGCGGCAATATCCATTAACTTGTCCAAACGCCGGTAGAAGTCCGCTTCCTCTGCAGCGAGATAAGCAATGCGGGGGAGATTGATTGTTACGACACCGATCGAGCCCGTGCTTTCCCCGCTGCCGAAAAAGCCACCGCCCTTTTTGCGTAGCTCGCGCAGGTCAAGGCGCAGACGGCAGCACATGCTGCGGACGTCGTTTGGCTGCATATCGCTGTTGATATAGTTGGAAAAATAGGGCGTACCGTATTTCGCGGTCATCCCGAAAAGCAAACGGTTATTTTCCTTGTCGCTCCAGTCAAAATCCTTTGTAATGGAATAGGTCGGTATCGGGTACTGAAAACCCCTGCCATTCGCATCCCCTTCGAGCATAATATCGATAAACGCCTTATTGACCATGTCCATTTCCTTTTGGCAATCCTTATACCTGAAGTCTATTTCCTTGCCGCCGACGATGGCAGGCAGATCTGCAAGATCATCCGGCACTTTCCAGTCAAACGTCACGTTAGTGAACGGCGCTTGCGTGCCCCATCGGCTTGGCGTATTCACACCGTAAATAAACGACTGTATGCACTGCTTCACTTCTTTGTAACTCAGGTTATCGACCTTTACAAAGGGAGCAAGATAGGTGTCGAAGGACGAAAAGGCCTGCGCCCCGGCCCATTCATTTTGCAGAATACCCAGGAAATTGACCATCTGGTTGCATAATGTGGAAAGATGGCTTGCGGGGGAAGAAGTGATTTTGCCCTCTATACCGCCCAAACCTTCCAGTATAAGCTGTTTGAGCGACCACCCGGCACAATAGCCTGTCAGCATGGAAAGGTCGTGGATATGAATATCCGCATCGCGATGCGCGTTCGCCGCTTCCTCGTCGTAAACCTCAGAAAGCCAATAATTTGCCGTGATAGCTCCCGAATTGCTTAAAATCAAACCTCCTACGGAATAGGTAACGGTAGAATTTTCTTTTACCCGCCAGTCATCCACATTGACATAGCTGTTAACCAGTTCCTTATAGTCGAGGAATGTCGAATTCATGTTGCGCACTTTTTCCCGCTGTTTCCGGTACAAAATGTATGCCTTTGCCACATCGGCATAGCCTGCCTGCACCAAAACCCGCTCGACACTATCCTGAATTTTCTCTACGCCGATTCGACCGTTTTCAATTTTATCCTGATAGTCGGCCGTTACCTTAAGTGCAAGAAAGTCGATAATATCAGTATTATATTGCTTGTTTTGCGCGTCGAATGCCTTGGTTATCGCGTTCGCAATTTTACTTATGCTGAAGTCCGCAACTTTTCCATCTCTTTTAATGACCTGATACATTGACGATCCACTCCTTATGGCAGGAGCAACGGATATTACGCTGCCCTCTGATTTGATAGCTTGTCCTCACGAAGCTTCCCACACAGTCGGAAATTTCGGGAACAATTCTATTTTAGTATTTTTCCATTTCCTTGTCAAGAGGAGTATGCAATATGTTGGGGTTGATAATAAATCAAAGCACAATATATGGGCTATAGACCTCTGATTTGCACAGAAGGTACATACTCGCGCACGATGTCCGCGAACGCTGCCATCTCAGATTCCTCAACGCCGCAAAGCCCGGGGCGTATGATATTGCCCGAATCTTCAAAGCGTTGAAGAAAATATCTCCCGGCTCCCCGGATCCATTTTCCGATTGCAGTGAAGTCCTCTTTGGTATGAAAGTCTTTTACTACCGTTGTACGAAATTCGTATTCGACAGGACCGGCAAGCAAAAAGTCCACGCTTTCCCTTATTTTTGATAACACTGCTTCGGTCGTTCCCGCCGTTTCCGCGTAACCGGCAGGAGAATTCTTGATATCCATCGCCACATAGTCGATCAGACCGTTGTTGACAAGATCCTTGAGCCTGGCAGGGAAACTGCCGTTCGTGTCAAGTTTTACCAAGAAACCAAGGGATTTGGTTTCAGCGATAAACCGCCCGATTTCTTCCTGTAACAGCGGTTCTCCGCCCGATATACAGACTCCGTCCAGCAGCCCTTTTCGCCTGGACAGAAAACCAAAGAAATCTTTCTCTGATATACCCTGTGTATTCCCGTCGTTGAAAACGAGGGAGGCGTTGTGACAAAACGGGCAGCGAAAATTACAGCCGCCGGTAAATACCGTAGCCGCGATTTTTCCGGGATAGTCAAGCAGCGTCATTTTTTGCAGTCCTGATATCTTCACTATATCACCTCACCCAGACATATGAAATGCTTCATTCTTCCCTCCGGCCATGACGCCAGCAGTGTCCACGGCAAAACTTACCTTTGCATTTTTGTCCGCAGGTAATTTTCGTTGAGCCGCAGGCAGGACAAGCATACGCTCCATTTTTGATGGATTCCATATTCTCGTAGCTTTCTGTCCATTCATTACCGCAATCCAGGCATCTTACCGGGCAGATATTCCGGGTGAAGTTACCGCCCTCTATATGAATCATCTTTCCATTTACCAGACTGTCGGCAATTTTTTCTCGTGCCGACAGAAGAATGCGCTGAAAGGTGGGGCGGGATATCTCCATCTTTTCGGCGCATTCGCTCTGCTCAAGCCCTTCCAGGTCTTTCAGGCGGATGGCCTCCAGCTCTTCCAGCTTTAATATGTTCTCCGGGATCTCATCCACATCTTTTTCCGAAGGGAGAAAGTAGGGGACGGTAGGGATGTTCTCGATCCTCCGCCATTTAATCGGCCTTGCCAAAGTCATCACCCCTTTCCATAGACTTACTTTGCCAACATCTATTATACTTGAAAAATGAATAGACGGGAAAGACTGTTTTTCATAATTTTTCTATTTTAATTTCAACATTCCTTGGCAAGGCCAATCCACATGCAACCTCAATGCCTTTTATAATAGCATAATTAATTATACATAGTCCATTTGCCGGTCATGCCTCGTATAGTGCTTGCTATAATGTCTGAAAACTCCATCTTCCTGATAGCGATTTTTATTCTAACTTCATTATCAACTTATGTCAAGAAAATGACGCAATGACGTATTTGTTTCTGAAGTTATTGTTTTGTAACTTTATTACGGAAGGGAAACGGTTTCGCCGCTATAATAAATACATAAGGTTCCAATCAAATAAAAAGAAAGGGGATTATCAAAATGGAAGAAATACAAGCAACCAGGATGCCGCTGATCGGTGATACCGCTCCGGGCTTTAAAGCTGTGACTACACAGGGAGAGATCAATTTTCCGGAGGATTACAAGGGAAAATGGGTTATTCTGTTTTCCCCCCCCGCCGATTTTACACCCGTCTGCACCACCGAGTTTATGACCTTCTCCTCCATGGCGAATGAATTCAAGACGCTCAATACCGAGCTCATCGGGCTTTCGGTGGATTCCCTCTATGCGCATATCGCATGGCTGCGCAAGATTCAGGAACTGGAATGGAACGGGAAAAAGAACATAGAGGTCAAGTTCCCCCTGATCGAAGACATTCGTATGGAAGTCGCCAACAAGTATGGCATGATACAACCTGGTCAGTCCAACACGCAGGCGGTACGCGCGGTGTTCGTCATCGACCCCAACGCTAAAATCCGGACTATCCTGTATTACCCGCTTTCCACCGGCTGTAATTTTGACGAAATTAAACGCATTATCCTGGCACTGCAAAAGGCGGACAGCGATAACGTGGCGACGCCTGCCGACTGGCGTCCGGGAGATGAAGTGATCGTACCTACAGCCGGTTCCTGCGGTGTAGCTAAAGAACGAATGGAAACCAGAGAGGAAGAAATGCATTGTTATGATTGGTTCTTCTGCACGAAAAAACTCTCAAAAGAAACCATTGAAAACGCTTTACTGAAAAGCTGACAGGGTCTGAAAAGATAGAAATTGATCCCGCTTCAACAGGTAGCGGGATTTTTTTATCAATGCCATACTCTCTTCGACATGCCCAGTCATTGATCCTATAAGGTTCGGGTCCTGGACCTGTGAATAGAGATTACCTATAAATTTTCTCCTGGCAAGATGTGAGCTTGCAATCTCATTGAGAAGTCTATGCTCACCTACCTTGTCCTTAGGGTTGTACCATGTCACAATACGTATTATCTTGACCAAAGTGAATATATCCTCGATGGCATCATTGTATTTCTGAGGAGAGATAAAAGAAAACAGTTTATCACGCGATTAGCTATGTCTCAAAAAACAATAAACCATAAATAAATAATACCCACTGTTGGATAATGACTGAACTTTTATTTGTGTAACTACAAAAAACACACAATAACAGCTCAAGATGAGCGTGTTATTGTGTGTGATTAATGCAATACATTGATAATCAATGTGTATTGTGGAGCTGGAGGGATTCGAACCCTCGTCCAAA
>ENA-UOOK01004633-UOOK01004633.1-fermentation-metagenome-genome-assembly--contig:-NODE-4633-length-14548-cov-5.664597_pt1 | contig 14548 bp, 16 predicted proteins | sample MGYA00245777_ERZ724023 | MGnify/ENA primary metagenome ERZ724023 (study PRJEB28704, sample SAMN03018312) | fermentation metagenome | biome: anthropogenic terrestrial biome; feature: soil; material...
CGTCCTGCGATTCGCCTCCCACAGGTCGATCCGGCATTTCCCCGCGCCGAGGGGAAAGATCCACTCGTCCGGCTTCAACTCGGCAAGGGCGGCGAACCGGGCGCGAACCGGCTCGTCCACCTCGAAGCAGCAGGGGCCGATGGACGGGCCGACGCCGGCGACGAGGGCTTCGGGCCGCGTGCCGAACTCGCGCTCCATCGCCCCGACCGCAGCCGCGCCGATCTCGGCCGCGGTGCCGCGCCAGCCGGCGTGCACCAGCCCGACGGCGCGCTTTTCCGGGTCCAGGAGGAAGAGGGGCACGCAGTCCGCCGTATGGATCACCAGCGTGACGCCCGGCTCGTCGGTGACGAGTCCGTCCACGCTGGGGCGGTCGTTGGGCCGCCAGATGCCGAGGCCCCGCTGCTCCCGCCCCACGCGGCGGATATTCGTGCGGTGGTCCTGAGCGGAGGAGACGAGCGTTTCCTCACCGAAGCCGGCGGCGCGGCAGAAACGCCGGTAGTTCTCCCGCACGTTTTCGTCGCCGTCCCCCCTGCCGAAGGCCAGGTTCATCGAAGAGAACTCCCCCCCGCTCACGCCGCCGAGCCGGGTGGAAAACGCGTGGCGCACGAACGGAAAGGCCGAAAAAGCGGGGAAGGTCAGGTAGGCGACCTCCCCGCTCCGGCGCAGTTCCATGTTTTTGGCATCGATTTTCATAGAGATCCCCCGCAATCCTTCGGATGTTTTTCTTTTTCCTGAGTTTAGCACAAAAAGTGCGGAAAGTCCATGCCGCGGCCGCTCAGCGGTATATCGTGACGAACTTGATGTTGAAAAAGTCGCAGACGAGCAGGTCGTCCGTCATGGCTTCCTGCAGAACGATGAAATTCGCCCCCACATCGATCAGCTTCCCGGATTTTTCCAGGTAGGTGTTCGTCCCGACGAGAAACTCCACCTTGACTCTGTTGCCGACCTGCGCCGCGAGAAAGCCGTTCAGGTACCGCATGCTTTCCGCCGTCATCGGCTGCTGCTGCGAGTAAGTCCCCGCAAGGGTGGTCGGCTGCTGCCCGTAAGTCCCCGGCATCGAAAGCTGCGGGGAAACCGGCTGTTGCGTCTGGGGAGCCGCTGCAAAGCTCCCTGGGAACTGCTGCCGGGAGGCGGCCCCGCCCCGCGGCTGCGTGGCCGCCTGCGCCTGGCCGCTGGCCTGGCTGTAATCCGTAATCAGCGCATTCATGGTATCAGATCTCCTTTAGGTTGTCGCGTATTTTTCTGTCGGAATATAGAAGCAGTGCTGCCCGACGCGCGTGAGATACCTGCCTACGCCGCCGGGCGGGAAGTACTCGACGCAGGTCGGGCTGAAGGGATTGAAGTAGAACAGGGAATTGGCCACCGCGCCGAGCGTGTTGTTCGCGATAGCCCAGTCGGCGATCTGGTAATGGATCTCCTGCGGGTCCATATTGTAAATATTCTGGGCGTTGTACGCGCCGCCCACCGTTTCTTCCGTGCAGGTGAACTGCCTCGCCTGCATGATGATGGCGCGCATGTCGCCGCCGCGGCTCACGCGGAAAAATTCCCCGTAGGGAACGTTCGTGCGATTTGTGACAATGGAAGAGACGGCCCGCATCCCCGTGTCCCCTTCTCCGCCCGCTTCGCACATCAGCAGGCGCGCAAGTAATTCTCTTGTAGAGTACGGCATAATCATCCCGGTTTCTTTTTTAGAATCCGATATCAGTATATGCCGCTGCGCATACCACGGCGCCTTCCGCGGAAAAAAAGGCGGCGGCGGACAAGAAAATCCCCGCTTCCGGGTACGGAAGCGGGGATTTTGCGTTTTTCTTCAGGCGGGACTCAGCCCTTCATGGCCTCGTAGACGGCCACTGCGGAGGCGACCGTCGCGCCGACCATCGGGTTGTTGCCCATGCCGATCAGGCCCATCATTTCCACATGGGCCGGGACGGACGAGGAGCCGGCGAACTGCGCGTCGCTGTGCATGCGGCCGAGCGAATCCGTCAGGCCGTAGGAAGCCGGGCCGGCGCCCACGTTGTCCGGATGCAGGGTGCGTCCGGTGCCGCCGCCGCTGGCCACCGAGAAATATTTCTTGCCGTTCTCAACCGCCCACTTCTTATAGGTGCCCGCAACCAGGTGCTGGAAACGGACCGGGTTGGTGGAGTTTCCGGTGATGGAAACGTCCACGCCCTCGTGCTGCATGATCGCGACGCCCTCGCGGACGTCGTCCGCGCCGTAGCACTTCACGGCGGCGCGCTCGCCGTCGGAGAAAGCGCGGGTCTCGACGATATTGAGCCGATCCGCGAAATAATCGAACTGCGTCCTTACATAGGTGAAACCGTTGATGCGGGAGATGATGTACGCGGCATCCTTGCCGAGGCCGTTCAGGATGACGCGGAGCGGCTCCCTGCGGGCGGTGTTCGCCGAGCGGGCGATGCCGATCGCGCCTTCCGCGGCTGCGAAGGACTCGTGCCCCGCCAGGAAGCAGAAGCACTTCGTCTCGTCGCGCAGGAGCATGGCGCCCAGATTGCCGTGGCCGAGGCCCACCTTGCGCTGTTCCGCGACGGAGCCGGGCACCGTGAAAGCCTCCAGGCCGATGCCGATCTTTTCGGCGGCCTCCGGGGCGGATTCCACGCCGGTCTTCAGGCCGATGGCGCAGCCGAGCGTATAAGCCCAGACGGCGTTGTCGAACGCGATCTGCTGCACGCCGCGGACGATTTTTTCCGGATCCACGCCTTTGGAAAGGCACAGTTCGCGCGCTTCCTCCAGGCTGCCGAGGCCATACTCGGAAAGACACTTCTCGATTTTGGCCATTCTTCTTTCTTTTCCTTCAAACGTGACGTCGTTAGCCATATTCGTTTGTCCTCCTCTGATAGCCTTATTCTTCACGCGGGTCTATGTACTTCGCCGCGTTGTCGAAACGTCCGTACTTGCCGATGTTTTTCTTGTAGGCTTCGTCAGGGCTGATGCCGTGGCGGATATCCTCCATCATCTTGCCGAGGCGCACGAACTGGTAGCCGATCACCTCGTCGTTCTTGTCCAAAGCAAGCTTGAGGACGTAGCCTTCGGTCATCTCAAGGTAACGGACGCCCTTCGCGCTCGTGCTGTACATGGTGCCCACCTGGGAACGCAGGCCCTTGCCGAGGTCGTCGAGGCCGGCGCCGACCGGCAGGCCCCCCTCGGAAAACGCGGTCTGGCTGCGGCCGTAAACGATCTGCTTGAACAGCTCGCGCATGGCGACGTTGATCGCGTCGCAGACGAGGTCGGTGTTGAGGCATTCCAGGATCGTCTTGCCCGGCAGGATCTCGGCCGCCATGGCGGCCGAATGCGTCATGCCGGAGCAGCCTACCGTCTCGATGAGCGCTTCCTGCACGACGCCCTCCTTGATGTTCAGCGTCAGCTTGCAGGCTCCCTGCTGCGGCGCGCACCAGCCCACGCCGTGCGTCAGGCCGGAAATATCCTTGACGTCATAGGCCTTTACCCATTTTCCCTCTTCCGGGATCGGAGCGGGGCCGTGTTTCGGGCCCTTTGTGACGACACACATTTTTTCCACTTTATCGGAATAATTCATACCGATACTCCTTTCGGTGACTCGATTTCCCAGAATCTTTTCTTATTATACCGGATTCCTTTCCGTGAATCAATACCGATAAACAAGCTTTTAACAAACTCCCGCGATTTTGCGCGCCCGATCCGCACGGCGGGAAGGGCCGCGGCCCGGACGATTTTCGGGAGAGGCTTTTCTTTCGGCGCGCACGGGGTTATAATAAAAAAGAAGCCGCGGTGCTGCCGCGGAAATTGATGGAAAAAGGGGACGTTTACCCATGAGTTCTTTGGACGACATCATCCGCCGCGCCGCGGCGGACAAAAAGACCATCGTGCTGCCGGAAGGAACCGACAAACGCGTCGTCGCCGCGGCGGCGGAAGCGCAGAAGCGCGGCATCGCGGACACCGTTCTGCTCGGCGATCCCGACGAGGTGAAGGCTGCGGCGGCCGGCCTGGACCTTGCCGGCGTAAAGATCGTGGACCCCGCGAACACCCCGCTGCATGAGGACTACGCCAACACCTTCTACGAGCTGCGCAAAGCGAAGGGCGTTACCCCCGAGCAGGCCGACAAGACGATGCGCGACCCGACCTATTTCGGCGTGATGATGGTGAAGAAAGGCGCGGCGGACGGCATGGTCTCCGGCGCTTGCCACTCCACGGCGAACACGCTCCGCCCCGCGCTGCAGATCGTGCGCACCGCCCCGGGCTCCAAGCTCGTCTCCGCGTTCTTTCTCATCCACGTGCCGGACTGCGAATACGGCGAGCACGGTTCGTTCATTTTCGCCGACAGCGGCCTGAACATCAACCCCGGCGCGGACGAGCTCTCCGAAATCGCGATCTCCTCCGCGAAGTCCTTCCGGACGCTGGTCGGCGTGGAGCCGAAAGTCGCCATGCTTTCGTTCTCCACCTACGGCAGCGCAAAAGATGCGCTCGTCGACAAGGTTGTGGAAGCGACGAAGCTCGCGAAGCAGAAGGCCCCCGATCTCGCCGTCGACGGCGAGCTGCAGGGCGACGCGGCGCTCGTGCCCTCCGTCGGCGCGTCCAAAGCGCCCGGCAGTCCGGTGGCTGGCCACGCCAACGTGCTTGTCTTCCCGAACCTCGACGTCGGCAACATCTGCTACAAGCTGGTGGAGCGCCTCGGCAAGGCCGAAGCCTACGGGCCGATCCTGCAGGGCATCGCGAAGCCGGTGAACGACCTTTCCCGCGGCTGCAAGGCCGAGGATATCGTCGGCGTGATCGCCATCACCGCCGTGCAGGCGCAGAATCCCTGATCTCCCATCCTCAGCGGGAGCGCGAAGGGCCGCCCGAAATTTCATTCGGGCGGCCCTTGCTTTTGCCGCGGCGTGTTTCCGGCTACGGATTCACGATTGTCACGGCGACTTTTTCTGTCCCGTTTCTTTCCCCCTCCGGATAGCTCAAACGGACCGTCTTTTCACTGCGCGTCCCGTCCCGAAAGGAAACGGTGATTTTGATTTCGGTGCCCTCCAGGATCTGCTTTTCATATTTCGTCGTAAACTTCATCTGGCTGTCGAGCGTCTCGGTATCCACCACATCTGTGGTCATGGTCAGCCTGAGGTGCAGGACGCCGTCGGAATCCGGATCGAGCGTCTGCGCCGTGCCGACCGGCTGGTACGCAAGGTTTCCTCCCGCGGGCGTCATCGTTTTCTCCCACAACGAGCCGGCCAGCGTCCGGTGCGTGTCGTAATACAGCTTCTGAACGGCGTTCATCTTTACCAGGTTCTGAAATTCCCCGCGGTTCGTCGCATAAGTCACTTTGTCGATGCCGCTGCCGATACATTTGAGCTGGAAGCCGAAAAAGCTTTCCCACTCTGCCTTTCCGGTCTTTGGCGACGTCGAACAGGAAGTCATCCCCATGCCGTTTTTGGGGCCGTCGTCCGCAAGCCGGAAGGTGTGCCCGGGCTCCAGCTTTTCCTGCCGTCCGCCGTCCGCCTCGGCCGCATTGACGACGACGGCAAAGCCCGCCGCCGGGGCGGGGCCCCCGTACTTCGGCCTGCCGGTCTGCCGCACCGGCTCCAGCGGCTGGAACAGCGCGCCGCCGGCCAGCACCGCCAGCACAAGCGCAAAACACACCGCGTATTTCAGCGCCGGCCTCATGCGGCGCCGCGGAATCCCCGCCCGGTATAGCGCCACTACCCTTTCTTTCAAATTGCCGTCCGGTTCCATTTTTTTCATGGTTTCTGCAAACTCGTCCTCAAAGCTCATGTCGGTTCCCCCTTCAGCTCAGCTTTCAGCTTCTCACGGCCGCGGCAAAGCGCCGCTTTCACCGCGCCCTCCCGAATGTGCAGGATCCCCGCGACCTCCCGCACCTTGTAACCCTCCACGTAATGGAGATACAGAACCGACCGGCAGCGGGGCGGAAGCCCGGCGATACGGCTCAAAACCCCCGTGTCCTCCGGCATCCCGGCGTCGCCCGGCGTCTCTTCGAGGCTTACCGTCCGCCTGAAAAACGCGGCCCGCCTCTTGTCGCGGCAGCGGTTCTCCGCCACCCGCAGGAACCAGGCCTTCTCGTGCTCCGCGTCCCGGAACTGCGGGCCGGTTTTCAGGTACTGCGCAAAGGTATCCTGCACGGCGTCCTCCGCGTCCTGCCGGTTGCAGAGGACGGCCATGCACAAGCGGAAGAGCGTTTTCCCGTACCTGTCGTATTTCAGGGAAAATTCTTCTTCGGTGCACGGCGCCTTTTTCCCCATCCCATCACCTTCTTTCACTGCAAACACGATTCGGAACGGCAAAAGGTTACCTTCCACGCGAAAAAATTTGTCCGGCGGGCCGGAGCGCCACGCGAATATTGGCGTGGAGAAATATTTTGATTCGTCCAATGATATAATAAACCCATCGGACGCTTATCGCAAAGAGGGGGAAGCCGATGTCGGAGTATGTCCCGACCGTGTTGAAAAAGGAAATCTCGGTGCGCAGCCTGGTCACGGTGCATTATTTCGAGTATACCAGCGATTTTTCCTTCGCCGGCGAATCCCACGACTTCTGGGAGTTCCTGTATGTGGACAAAGGCAGGATCGAGGTCACGGCCGGCCGCACGGACTACATCTTGAAACAGGGCGCCGTCATCTTCCACAAGCCGCACGAGTTCCACAAGCTCTGGGCGGACGGCATCGTGGCGCCGAACCTTGTCGTCGTCTCGTTCTGCTGCGACTCCCCCGCGATGAAGTTCTTCGAGGGTAAAATCCTTTCGCTCGACGACGGCCAGCGCACCCTGCTCGGGACCCTGCTGGAAGAAGCGCAGCGCGCGTTTTCCTCCAACCTTTCCGATCCGCGGCTGGAAAAGCTGGACCGCCGCGGCGAGCAGCCCTTCGGCGCGGAGCAGGTGCTCTCCGACACGCTGGAGCTGCTGCTGCTCAGCCTGGTCCGTTCGGGAGGGCAAAGCGCCGCGCGCGCCACGTCCGTCATCCGCAGGCAGGCCTGGCAGGACACCTTTACGGCGGTCACCGGTTTCTTGAGCCGGAATATCGGCGCGCGCCTCTCGCTGGAGGACGTCTGCCGGGGGAATCTCCGCAGCGCATCGGCTCTGCAGAAGGTTTTCCGCGAGAAAACGGGCGGCGGCGTAATGGAATATTTCGGAAAAATGAAGATCGGCCGGGCAAAACAGGAGATCCGCGAAGGAAAGAAAAACTTTACGCAGATCGCGGCCGACCTCGGCTATTCCTCCGTCCACTACTTTTCCCGCCACTTTAAAAAGGTGACGGGCATGACGCCCACGGAATACGCTTCCTCCGTAAAACTGCTGGCTGAAAACCCGGCGAAAGGCGGTCTTTCCGGGGCGGCTGAAAAAAGCGGCGGAAAAGAGAACATTTGGTGATTGTGCAAAGAAAGTGGCAGAAAAGGCATTCCCTTCGCAAGAGATGGCGGATATAATAGACAGGATTTACAGCCGCGCGCCGCGAAGCCGGCGCCTCCGGCCGTGGGGAAAGGGGCGCTTTGAACATATGAGGAAAGAACCGGTGCTCGTGGTGATGGCGGCCGGTATGGGAAGCCGGTACGGAGGCCTGAAGCAGATCGACCCCGTGGGGGACAACGGGGAAATCATCATCGATTTCTCCCTTTACGACGCTGTGCTCGCCGGCTTTCAAAAAGTCGTCTTCCTCATCAAGAAGGATATCGAAGCGGATTTCCGGGAAGTCGTCGGCAACCGCATGTCGAAATTTATGGACGTGAAGTACGCCTACCAGGAGCTGGACGCGCTGCCGGAGGGGTTCTCCGTTCCGGCGGGGCGGAAAAAGCCCTGGGGAACGGCGCACGCGGTGCTTTGCTGCCGCGACCGGATCGACGCGCCGTTCGCCGTCATCAATTCGGACGACTATTACGGCCGCGAGGCGTTCCGGCTGATCTACCGCTATCTGGCCGACCTGGAGAATCCGCGGAGCAGCCACTACGCCATGGTCGGCTACCGGCTGGAAAACACCCTGACGGAAAACGGCCACGTGGCGCGCGGCGTCTGCACCGTTTCGCCGGAGGGGTTTCTTACGGAGATCCGGGAGCGCACGCATATCGAGAAGCGCGGCGACGGCGCCGCCTACACGGAGGACGGCGGAAAAACATGGTTTCCCATCCCGCGGGGAAGCATCGTTTCCATGAACCTGTGGGGCTTCTCCGAGGCGGTTCTCGACGAGATCGCGCGCGGTTTCCCGGTCTTCCTGAAAAACGAGGCCGCGCGCAACCCGGAGAAAGCGGAGTACTTCCTTCCCTCCGTCGTGGACGCCCAGCTGAAAGCGGGAACGGCGGACGTGCGCGTGCTGCGCACGCCGGACCGTTGGTACGGCGTGACATACCGCAAAGACAAACCCGGCGTTGTGGAAGCCATGCGCAGGCTGAAGCGGGCAGGTTTTTACCCCGCCGAGCTTTGGAAGGAGAAAAAATGAAACCCATTACGGATCAGATACGGAACGAGATGGTCCGGCGATTCCGGTTTGAAGGGCAATTCATCGGCACCGCCCCCTACGGCGAAGGCCACATCAACGACACCTTCGCGGTCGGTTTCCGGCGGGAAGGGCGGACGCGGCGGTACATCCTCCAGCGCATCAACACAAACGTTTTCCGCGATCCCGCAAGCTTGATGGAAAACGTTGCCGGTGTGACGGAATTCCTTCGCCGCAAAATCAAGGCGACCGGCGGCGACCCCGAGCGCGAAACCCTGAGCCTCGTCCCGGCGAAGGACGGCGCTTTCTTTGCGAGAGACGCGAACGGCGGCTGCTGGCGCGCGTACCGCTTCATCGAGGGGACGCTGACGCTCCAGCAGCCGCGGAACGCGGACGATTTTTATGAATCGGCGCGGGCGCTCGGTAAATTCCAGCTTCTGCTGGCGGATTACCCCGCCGGCACCCTGCACGAAACGATCCCGCGGTTCCACGACACGCCGAACCGGATGCGCCAGTTCCGCCGGGCGCTCCAGGACGACATCCTCCGGCGCGCGGACGGCGCGCGCGAAGAGATCGGCTTCGCGCTGGAACGCGAAGCCTACGCGGGCCTCCTGACCGGCCTGCTCAAGCAGAAAAAGCTGCCGCTGCGCGTGACGCACAACGACACCAAGCTGAACAACATCCTTCTGGACAAGGCGACCGGAAAAGGCCTCTGCCTGATCGACCTGGACACCGTGATGCCCGGGCTTTCCCTCTACGATTTCGGCGACTCGATCCGCTTCGGCGCTTCCACCGCGGCGGAGGACGAGCCGGACCTCTCGAAAGTCCATTTCGACCCCGGCCTGTTCGAGGCGTTCACGAAAGGCTACCTGGAAACGGCGGGAAGCGTCCTCACGCAGGAGGAGATCGACCTGCTGCCGGATGGCGCGAAAACGATGACGCTGGAATGCGGCATCCGCTTCCTGACCGATTACCTGAGCGGGGATGTCTACTTCAAAACCGAGCGGGAAAGGCAGAACCTGGACCGCTGCCGCACCCAGTTCCGGCTGATCGCGGAAATGGAAGAGCAGTGGGACGACATGAAGCGCATCGTGGGCCGATACCGCTGAGCGCGGCTCTCGCTTCTCCCGCAACCGGATAAAATCCGAAAGAAATACAGCCGGCAAAACCGCCGGCTGTATTTCTTTCTCGCTTCGGATCAGTACGCTTTGCCCCAGTAGACCATTTGATCGGCGGGGCGGCCGCAGCAGGCGCAGGTATCGGAAAGATGCTCCTGCTCGAACGGGATGCAGCGGGAGGAAAGCCCGGCCGCTTCTTTGATCTTCGCCTCGCAGGCGGGGTCCCCGCACCACATCGCCTTCACGAGGCCGGGCTTCGCGTCGGCAAGCTCCTTCATCTCTTCCAGCGTGCGCGCCTCGTAGGTCATGCTTTCGCGGCGCTCGAGCGCGCGGCCGTACATCTGCCGCCGGACCGTTTCCAGCTGCTCCGCCACGGCGTCCTCCAGCCCGCCGAGCGGCGTGAAGATCTTCTGCCGGTCGGTGCGGCGGACAAGGACGCACTGGTCCTTGGCAATATCCTTCGGGCCGATCTCCAGGCGGAGCGGAACGCCTTTCATTTCGTACTGCGCGAACTTCCAGCCCGGCGTCTGGTCGCTGTCGTCCAGCTTCACGCGGAAGCGCTTCCGCAGCCGCGCCGCGACCTCGTTCGCCTTCTCCAGCACGCCCGGCTTGTGCTGGGCCACCGGGACGACAACCACCTGCACCGGCGCGACGGCGGGCGGGAGAACCAGGCCGTCGTCGTCGCCGTGCGTCATGATGATGCCGCCGATGATGCGGGTGCTCATGCCCCACGACGTCTGGAACGGATGGCGGAGCGAATTGTCCCTGCCCTGGAACGTCACGTCGAAAGCCTTTGCGAAACCGTCGCCGAAATAATGGCTCGTGCCGGCCTGCAGCGCCTTGCCGTCGTACATCATCGCCTCGATGGTGTAAGTCGCCTCGGCGCCGGCGAATTTCTCGCTCTCGGTCTTGCGGCCCTTGATCACCGGCATTGCAAGCTGATTTTCACAGAAATCGGCGTAAACCTTCAGCATCCGCTCCGTTTCCGCGACCGCTTCTTCCGCCGTCTCGTGCATCGTGTGGCCCTCCTGCCAGTGGAACTCCACCGAGCGCAGGAACGGGCGCGTCGTCTTTTCCCAGCGGACGACGGAGCACCACTGGTTGTAAAGCTTCGGCAGGTCGCGGTAGGAGTGGATCACGCGCGCGTAATGCTCGCAGAACAGGGTTTCCGAAGTCGGGCGCACGCACAGGCGCTCGGGCAGCTTTTCCCCGCCGCCCATGGTGACCCACGCCACCTCCGGCGCAAAGCCTTTGATATGGTCCTTTTCCTTATTGAGCAGGCTTTCCGGGATGAAAAGCGGCATGGAAACATTCTCGTGCCCCAGCTCCTTGAAGCGCGCGTCCAGGAAATTCCGGATATTCTCCCAGATCGCCCAGCCGTAAGGCTCGATGACCATGCAGCCGCGGACGCTGGTGTAATCCATCAGCTCCGCCTTCTTTACGATGTCCGTGTACCATTGGGTGAAGTCCCGCTCCATGGGAGTGATGGCCTCCACCATCTTTTTTTGCTCTGCCATTCTTCTAAATACCCCTTACCCGGCTGTCAGCCGCCGTTTTTCTTTTTGTCTTCCGGCTTTTTGGAGGCGGCGCGGTTCATGAGATACACGACCAGAAAAATCAGCAGCATCACGATCAGGATGCCGAGCATTCCGAAGCCCATCAGCTGGAACGCAGCTCCGATGTTGCCGCCGCTCACGGGCCCGGCCGGGCCCTGGTAGTCCAGAAAATTCAACATGATTCCACCCTCCTCAGTGAATCAGGGACTGGGCGAGCATCAGGATGATGCCCCCGGCCACAACGGAGCCGATCTGCCCGGCGACGTTCGCGCCCACGGCGTGCATCAGCAGATGGTTCTGCTTGTCCTCCTGCAGGCCCATCTTCTGGATCACGCGCGCCGACATCGGAAACGCGGAGATCCCGGCCGCTCCGACCATCGGGTTGAACTTTTTGCCCACCGGCAGGAACAGGTTCATCAGCTTGGCGAAAAGGACGCCGCCGATCGTGTCGAATACGAAAGCGACCAAGCCGAGCGCCATGATGAGCAGCGTGTCCCAGCGGACGAACTTGTCCGCCTGCATCTGGAACGCGACCGTGATGCCGAGGAAGATGGTGATGAGGTTCGTCAGGGGGCCTTCCGCCGTCTTGCGCAGGCCGTCGAGCTTGCCGCACTCCCGGATCAGGTTGCCGAACATCAGGAAGCCCACCAGCGCGACGGAGGTCGGGGCGATGAGCCCGGCGATCACCGTCACGAGGATCGGGAACAGGATCTTCGTCCTTTTGGAAACGGTGTCCGGATGATACGGCATCCGGATGCAGCGCTCTTTTTTCGTCGTGACGAGCCGGATGGCGAACGGCTGGATCACCGGAACGAGCGCCATGTACGAGTAAGCCGCCACGGTAATGGCGCCGGTGTAGTTGCTCTTGAGCGTCTGCGCCACCAGGATGGACGTGGGGCCGTCCGCCGCGCCGATCACGCCGGCCGACATGGCGTCTTTCAGCGGGAAGCCGAGAAGCACGGCCAGCAGCACCGTGAAGAAGATGCCGAACTGCGCCGCGCCGCCGAACAGCAGCATGCGCGGGTTGGAGAGCAGCGGGCCGAAGTCGATCATCGCGCCGATGCCCACGAACAGCAGCAGCGGCATGGCTTCGGAGGCGCCGATGCCCACCTTGTACAGCCACTGGACGATGCCGCTGTCCCCCAGGACCCCGGTAAAGGGCAGGTTGACGAGGATGGCGCCGAACCCCATCGGGATCAGGAGCGACGGCTCGAAATCCTTTTTGATTGCGAGCCAGATCAGGAGGCTCCCGACGGCCCACATGACAACCATCTGCCAGGTGACACCCTGCAGGCCACGGGAAAGAAAAGCGAACTGATTCACAGATTGCAGCGACCTTTCCTTAATGATATTTTGATGTTTCAGCCGGCGAAGCGCGGCGTGACGAAAGCGGTGCGGAAATCCGCCTCCCTGCGAATTCCGCGCGAACTGCGAGAATATTATTTATATTATAGAGATCGGTGGGGATTTTTGCAAGGCAAACCGTCCCGATTCCCGAAAAACGGCGTAAAAAATCCGCCGCGCGCCGCACGGCGGAAAAAAAGGGCGATTTCCCTCTTATTGATGGTCCTCAATATATTTGACTACCTTGCCGACGGTCTTCAGATTTTCGACCTCGTCGTCGGGGACCTCGATTTCGAATTCGTCCTCAATGGACATCAGCAGGTCGACCACATCGAGGGAATCAGCCCCCAGATCGTCGACGATATTCGTATCGGGGGTGATTTTGTCCTCCTCCACATCGAACTGTTCGCTCAGGATTGCCTTGACCTTCTCTAAAACCATGATGATCCTCCTTAAGAATATGATGATGCTATCCGCATGAAACTCCAGTGGACAAAGCAGACCGCACCGTGCTACAATGTCACACAAAAGGTAATATCTCCGCCGTATTTCGGGAAAGTTTTCCCGGGAACCGATTGCCTATCCACATATTATTAGCAAAGTTTCGCTTTGTCAATATTTTTTTTATCCTTTCGGGAGGGTGTCTTTGTGAGCCAGCGAAATTACGGCCTGATCGCCCATCCGGTGGGGCACACCATGTCGCCTTTCCTTCATGCGCGCCTGTTCGCGCTCTGCGGCGCAAAAGCGGGCTACGGCACGGCGGACGTGCCCCCGGAGGAGCTGCGCGCCGCCCTGCCGCGCCTGCGCGGGCTCGACGGATTCAACGTAAGCATCCCCCACAAGCGCGCGATTATTCCGCTCCTCGACGGCTGCGACGAAAGGGCCGCCGCCGTCGGCTCCGTGAACACCGTGCGGAACGAGCGCGGGCGCCTGACCGGATTCACGACGGACGGCGAGGGCTTCCGCCTCGCGCTGGAGGCCGCCGGCGTCCCGCTCCGCGGCGGCCGCCGGCGGAATCTGCGCCGCCCAGAAGGCCAGGACAATCAGTCCGGCGATCACGCGCCATGTCGGTTTTCTCATCTCCGCTCCTCCTTGATTCGAATCGTCCGCTCCCTTCGATTCATCCCGCCCGGTCCGCGGACCGGGACGGCCGAACCCTCTTCGTCGAAAAGAAGAGGCGCATAAAGCAAAAGAAGCAACGGGGCTGTTCACTCCAGGGGAAGGGCGGCCAGGCTGAAGGGATCGACCCGGCTGTCGAGCACCCGGACGCTCCAATGGAGATGCGGGCCGGTCGAGCGGCCCGTGCTGCCGACTTCGGCGATCACCTCGCCTTTCTTCACCGGCTGCCCTCTTTTGACCAGGATCTTCGAGAAATGGCCGTAATACGTGAAAACGCCGAGGCCGTGATCGATGATGACCGTGTTCCCGGAGTAATAGAGGTTGGCGGCGAGGACGACCCGGCCGGAATTGGCCGCCCGGGCCGGCGTTCCCGCGGGCGCGGAAATATCCACGCCCGAATGAACGGAGGCGACGTCGTTGTTGTAAAGGCGGCGCTGGCCGAAGTTGGGGAAGGGCTCCCCCTCCGGCAAGGGCGTCGTGAACGGACCCGTTCCCAGCCATTCGGGCGAGACGACGCTTAAAACAGAGGCGACGAGGGCGGCTTCACGCTCGATACGCTCGGCCTCCTCCGGCGGGGCCTTGGCCATGCCCGGGGCGACGGTCAGCCGGGTCGACGGAAATTCCCTCGGGCCGACCGACAGCTTCCGGAAGAACGACTCCCGCGATCCATCCCGCCGTTCGATCGTAAACTCCAGGAAATAGGCTTGGGCCCGGGCCGAAAGGTCGATTCCCAGGAGAATCGTCCGTCGAATTCGACTTGCCTTTTTTGAGTCCGGAACCGGAGATCGATCCGGCGGATCGACGGATCGGCCAGCGGCTTCACCAGGATCGCTTCCCCCGGGGCCAGCGCCCGGAAGGAAAACTCCAGCGGGACGCCGGGAAGGATCGTCTTTTGAAGCCCGGACTCGTCCAGGCCGGCGAAGGCGGCGACGGCCAGAATCCCCAGCCAGACCGCCCGGACCGCCGTTTTCGCCGCGCCCGGCCGCTTCCGTCGATC
>ENA-UOOK01004635-UOOK01004635.1-fermentation-metagenome-genome-assembly--contig:-NODE-4635-length-14544-cov-13.737801_pt1 | contig 14544 bp, 8 predicted proteins | sample MGYA00245777_ERZ724023 | MGnify/ENA primary metagenome ERZ724023 (study PRJEB28704, sample SAMN03018312) | fermentation metagenome | biome: anthropogenic terrestrial biome; feature: soil; material...
GTCAACTTATATCTGAATATTTTAAAAATTAGTGATATAGTAGAAGATAAATATGTTTAAATAGTCAAAATCCATTCACTTCACCTCTTCTCAATAAAAAAGACACCTAAGATTTCTCTTAAATGCCTACTCATTTTATCTCTCTTGTTGATGGTGTTTTTCCTTCACCTTGTCTTTAACTGCCATATTTTTCACCCTTTCCTTAAATTTATTTAGTATTTCTTTTGTAGACTCCCTTTTGTTTTCTTTCTTTTCAGATCTTTCTATAGCCTTTTTAAAAGCTAAATCCATAACCTTGGTATCCTTGGCTTGGAAGAATACAGAGTAAAGCCCTGATTCCTTATTCTTCATAACAGAAAAATTAACTCCGTATCGGTTAAGCTGCTTTTTTAATTCCTTGACCTCACCTTTCTGTAAATCAATATTTTCCAGCTGACCCTTCTTTACCATATCCTTAAGCTTTCTTGAATTAGTTTTTCTTTTTTCGCTAAGATATTCCGCAAGTGGCTGACTTTTCTCAGCAGCATCTTCCATGATTTTTTTCATTGCTTTTAAAATAGCTTTTGCAGAATACTGTGCAACCTTAATCTCAATGTTTATAGCTTTGTTATTGACATCATCATTTACCATCTAGGTAACCTCCTTTCTAGGGGAAATAAAAAAAGCGGCCCAGACTTTTACATCTGAACCGCTAATATTCATTAATTTATTAAACTAAAGTTTTACAGTCTGATACAAACTTATATTTACTATACTATTTACAATTCTCTCGTGGGAAAAAAGTTCACTGGGACTTCCTTTAACTGTCTCATAAACTCTCCTGAGATAACACAATCTTCCTTTGGCGTATTCCAGTAGTAATCTAAATATTCTAGTAATACTTTTGCATATTCTTGCATTTGTCTCCAATGATTTTTGAGTTTTTCTTCTTTAATGAAATCCGGTTCACGATAAACCCTACATAATATTGCCCTTCTAGTTTTAAAATTGTAGTTACGTGGAAATGTTTCTCTAAAGTCTCTTGGTATCTTTTTTAATGATTTTGGTAATTTAAGTATAGGAATATCAAGATAGTATTCAATACTCCTCGACTTAGCAGCCATAAATGTACCGATGCCGTCATAACTCGTGGTGGTTTTTGCTGAAACATGGAATTTTTCTCGAAAAGCATTCAATTCCTTGTCTTGTATGAATTTCTCAAACTCTATCGAATTCAACGCCAATATTCTCTCGTCCGCACTAACATATTGGTATTTGTTAAAAGTATAAATGCATTCTGAATCCTGTATTTCTTCTGCGATTTTTCCATAAAGTTTACTATCATAAAACATCACCATCTTTTTTTGAGATATCGGAAAAAAGACAACTGTACCAATATCCCCCAGACCAGCACGATGGATCCCTAAAGGATTAACAATAATTACAGGAACATCTGATGTAAAAAAAGCAATATCCGTTTTATTTTCTAAAATAATCATCTTTAAATCATCAATAGTAGATAAAATATCGTTCACAAAATCTAAATTATACTCAGAGGTTATTTCACTTTCAACTTTCTTTTCAACCATCTCATTTATAACGGACTTATTCAAATCACTATTTCGATTATACAAAACATCAGTTAGTATTGTTGTAACCATGTCTTGATTATGAGCAAGCATCGCTTTAGTCCTACTTATCTGATATGCAGTAAATTCTCTGATATTTTTAATATCATTTGCTGTTAGTACCTCACCACGATTAATTTTTAAAATTGTACTTCCCCATTTGTTTTCTTCTTCAGCAAGTTTATTTTCTACTTTCCCATCCTCATCATAGAAAAAATCTTCCGAACAAACAGAAGAAGTTGGTATATTATCTCTAAACAAGTTACCCTTAAATTGATAAAAAGATATTAGTACTTTTTCTTTTTTTGTTCCTTCATTTTTAATCATTGAAAATGGTTTCATATAAAAACGAGGAACATAATGTTGATTCTTTGTTATTTGCATAATAGTATTCACCTTTCATCTATTATTATGATTTATTAAAAAACTTAAATCTTTCCTCATCATGCACTGCTCACAACAATTAGAGTCTAATTGCTCTAAGCAATGCATGAATTATTTTTATAAAAGTTCCTGAAATCCTTGATTTCAAAGCATTTATTGCACCCATCACTATTATGACACGTTCCCCTGTAGGTGAAGTAATAGAAAACACTTTGCTAAAGTAATTTTTTTTAATGCTTTCCTGAACATTGAAAAATACTTCATTTCTAATTACATTAATTTTCTTTATGCTTTTATTATCAACTTTGAACATCTCTTCCCTTATACAATTAAGCTCAGAAAAATCCATGAATTTCTGTTCAATAGGCTTAACCCTTGAAGCACTGATTTTATCAGCAGCTATAAGAGCAGAAAAAATCTGTTGATGAATCCAGTATAGTGTCTTATCTTTATGTTTGCACATGTCTTCTTTACGAAGCTCAAGCAAAGTATTACCTATGGAGTTTTCATCCTCCATAAAGTTTTTAAATTCCTGTCCAAATCCTAACTCTTCGTATTCTCTATAAATAATGTCAAAATTATCTTTTATATTTTCCTTTTGCTTAGTCAGCAGTTCAAGCTTTCGGTACATTTCCTCATGCTTTTCTATTTTCACAGACGTAGCGGGCAAGTATTTTTCGAAATTTTTTACACGACTATGATGAGACAAAACTGCGCTGTATGCTAAAAGGGGAAGGTTTCCTTCCCCAAATCCTCGTTCCAACATCACATATGCGGTAAAAACAGCCGATATATGAGAATGGTTGCCAACATCCAATTTAGCCTTTTCTCTCTCAAAGAGCCTGTCCTGAAAATATGTCGTATATTTGCCAAAATCATGGCAACAGGCAACAATTTCATGAACACGGGAAAAATATACATTTCCATATGTTAGGGAATATACCCTTACTTGATATAAATGATCAACTAAGCGCATTTCCGGGTCGCGATGCGAAAAAAATTTCATTTGCTCCTCCTTCATCTACATAAACACTATATTTTCCTTCTCGTCAATTTCATCGCATATTCTTACCGAATAAAATCCGCCTTTAAGCTTAACCTCCAATTTCTTTCCTCTTTGATCAAATATATATGAACCGCTTTTTTTTACTTGCCTGTCAGTACCAAAGTCTCTCGGCATTCGCTCCTTTACAAGCTGGTATTCTCCAAACTTGATCTCTTCTATTTCTTCAGCAGATATTGCTGAGCTTATTTTTACATATCCATCTTTTTCTTCCGGAAATATTTCACACAGTCTGACATTTTCAACACTTCCTTGAAAAAACACTGTACCCAAACTTGGTGGATAAACAAATTTATTTTGAACAAGCCTGTCCTGGAGCTCATCCATATAATCCTCGTCAGAAGCAGCGTATACCCTGTATGATACTTTGTATTCATCATCACAGCCAGTGATAACCTCAAAGGGAATCTGGGTATGCTCATCAGGAGCATTAATCTTTGATACTGAAATAGCTTTAATATAATTTAAAGTCTGCGTAATACTCCGTGTGGGTAAGTTTTTCTTCACGGCAATATGCAGTTTTTCTGATGACATTTTTACATAGTAGCTGTCTCGCTCATACCCTAAAAAGGAAGCTATTAACCCTTCAACAGTAGTGCGCGGAGGTAACGAATAGGACAAAGAGGAAGAATTAGTATAAAATTTCCTGAAGTGAGCAAACCTGCCCTCTATGTCAAAAACCACACCCTTCATGGCACCCACCTACTGCACTTTGATCAGGTTAAATTCATTTAAGGCTTCTTCAATCAGTACATTCTTGTTATCACAGCTTAATCTAAGTGCCTCATCACAGAAATAATATATCTTTCCTATTAATTCTTTATTCGCATTAAGATATTCCATAAGCCTGCTTATATCAACACTGCATTCAGTAATATCCCTTATTCCGGTATCTTCAATGCCTTTGGAAGGAACAATCTTAATATAGCTTCTCAAATCTCTGAGCATAGTTTCAGAATCTTTAAATTCAAGCCTTATATACAACCTTGGATACTGTCCAACCTTACTTCTTGTGGCAAGAAGTGGAATTGATTTATAAAGGGCTTCATCTAAAAGCAATATATCCTCTTCCTTAAGATTTGTATTTTCAGCTCTTTTTCCACTTATAGTACCAGAAAATGCAATCATGGAATACTTGACTCTGTAATCCTTTCCTATTGCACCCTGCTTGTTGCCTTCGCTGGAAGCAAAATGTGATGTAATACTTGATTCAAGAAGCTCTACTCTGTTTAGTGAATATCCCCAGTTAAACTGCACAGGTCCAGTAAGTGCCTTGTTATCTTTTTTAAATGGAATAGTAGCTCCAAACAATCTGATATCTATGTATTTATCCTTTATTTTTTCAATATCCAGTTTGTCTCCATCTGCAAAGTCTTTAACTCTCTCAGAAGCTGTTACCGGCTTTTCTTCCTTGCTATCAGAATCATTAACTTTTTGTACATACATCTGATATCCCCTATCCTTTAAATAGTCTCGAACATATCTTTTCAACCTCAGATCTGATACAAGATTTAAACTTCTCTCATAATCCATTCTGGGTCTGTTTTCTTCATCCGGATCCCCATTTGGATTTGTCAGCTTAGCATCATACAAGTACAATATTTCACCATTATTCATTTTTAATTTCCTCCTTTTTTTTCATAGTTTCAAATGCATATCCTGAAAGTATGTAGTATAGATTTTCATCCTTATTGCATTTCCAATTATTTTCATTGAGCCCGAGTAAAGTCTTGTGAGTAGAAAAAATTGCCTCGTTATACATCAATATTTTTTCCTGTCTAAGTTTTTCAAAAATATCATTTGACAGACGTTTAACTTTAGCAAAATCCATTCCATTAAAATTGAGTTTATTAAGTACAGGCTTGTAGTTTCCCGCAGCCTTATTTCCGTCTTGCTTATTATCTGCATCCCTACTGTTTTGCTTCCTCCCTACAGCACCTACAAGGCACCCCAGCAGGAACAAAGAAGCTTTCTGCTCATCATAACCCATGTCATTTATAAAGTCTTTATAATTTCCTTTAATGTTTAATGACAATGTATCCATTGGTTCACCCCTTTCTATATTGCCCATGTTTTCCATGAACACCATATAAAATAACCCATCTGCAATTTTAAAATCAATATAATTTTTGCTGTCAGGTGAAGATATGTTGTAATCACCTTGCTCAAACCAGTTGATTTTAAAACAGCTTACAATATTTGAAACAACTTCTCTGCGGCTTACACTCCTGCCATAAAATAAAGCTTCATACATGCTGAGAACATTTTGATACTGAACAGGAGACTGCTGACTCAATTTAACCGGTGTCATGTAATAAATAAGATTTAGACCTCTTTGAAATTTTCTATTTGTAATCCAAGAAGAAAAATGTTTTTCAAAAAGTTTTTCTGAATCATTTACACTTTCACCTATTTTTTCAAAAATACCCGGGTCAATATCCTTAATTAATTTTAAAATCTTAGTTGCCTGGTTCATTTTCTTATAGAACACCAGATTAATCAGATATCGATTTCCTTCTCCGGACGCAAGATTCAATGCCTTTAATTCATCTTTATACTTTTCAAGGTTGTCTATATTGTTTGACATGTTTATGGTCTGATTCAGTTTTTCGCTTAATCTAAACATGTCCTCCCTATCAAAATCATAACTGCTGTAAATAATATGCGGAATTATATATACGTCCAGCTTTGAAATCCTGCCTCTCATATTGTTCTGAATAAAATTTTCTCCCGCAAGAAGCTTATCCTTACAACTTTTACACAATACCATATTCTTGTCATAGTTTTTTCTGTCAAAATTATTTGCGAAAATTACCTGATTTGTAGTATAGTACTTTATGCTCATTTCGCTTAAATCTGCCGTACAGCTTTTTGTAGAGCCGCAATAGCTGCAACATAAATCCTCATTTTCTTCATTATTGGATGAAGCTTCTTCAAAGCTGTCTTCAACAAGCTTTTTGTACCAGTCTGAAAAAGCTATGGGTGTACCGTCAATACAAAGAGTATACAAACCTATTTGCTTACTTTTTGCTCCTGTGGATTTTTCAAGATACTTCTGCAATTCTTTTTGCAGATTATCCTGAACTTCTTTATACGGCTTAGCCTTGACTTTAACCTTTTCATAAATATCACCAAGGCTTTCCTCAGTTATTCCTGCTTTATGCATATCCAGCATAAATCTATATTTCGGTGTAACCTTTTCCCCGAAGTCATAATAGAACTCGTTAATAACCATGTCCAGTGTTTGTCTGATATCCTTTGGTACATTCCTGTCTCTTAGCTGACTTATTACCTCTGAAATGAGAGATGCAGGATTTGTAAATGTAACCCGGTACTGGCAAGCATTTGGTCCTCCTGATCTTCCTAAATGCAAGTACTCATATACTGTGTCCTCATCCATTTCTGCATAATCAAAGCTTAATTTCTTAAGATGAGTATCAAAGTTTATAAAAATGATTTTCTTTATGACTTCCTTGCTGTCTTCATAATTCACTTTTATTATGCTACTGTCAATTATGTCCTGACCAGAAAGTATTTTCCCTCCCATGTCAATAATAGCTTCAAACATCTTTTCACCTCCTTATTTTAATGTTACTATAAACTTATATATAATATATTAATACCTCTTCTAAATTTTGTCAATAGGATTTTAAAAAATTTTCAAAACAAATTGCTTTATTAAATGATTTAATATATTATTATATAATACTACCTAAAAGGATTTGAAACATGTTGCTATAACTTATTTATGTATAATACCTATAAGGAATTTATTTTTGATTCAAAATTTCTTCTTTAACTATTAACCCCATACCCTGGGAATTCTTTCCTCCAAGGCCTGCGCAAAATGCTATATCCATAAGCTCTTGCGCCCCCTCTATTTCAAATGTTCCCGTATGACCTTTTATAATAAATCCTTTGTACTTAATAATACTTTCGTGTATATTCCTTTTAGGTACTATTAAAAATTCATCGTTTTTCGGCTCTTCATCATACATAGCAACATACTTATTAATAAGATTTTTACGTATATACGGCGAGAATTCTTTTTCATAAGGATTGTAGTAATATGTCTTTTTATTATTTTCCGGCGTAAGTAACGTACTGTATATGGTAATGGGAGACATGGCAGCCACAATTTCTCTCTGGGATATATCCTGCCTTATCAACTCTATTTTGGATATTACAGCAGTATTTTGCCCTATATTAACATACTCGTCCACATTAATTATGGAATTAAAAACATACCTGAAGAAATCATTATCCACTGAAGAAAAATATAGGCTTATGTCTTTAGGAAACACAAAACGTTTCTTTTCCCTGTCAATATGTACAGGTTTCTCCAAAATATTTGAAAAACTGAAAAGTTTATAACTTCGTTTGTTAAATGTATATCCTTTATTATGCATAAAATTGGCATAAGATTCTTCATTTATAAATTTATATAAAACTGATTGTATTATATAGTTATAAGACATGGGTAAATGTATTTCTGTATTTGATGAAAAACTAATTTTACAAAGCATATATTTTCTCCTTTATTTTTGAAATTTTAAACATTTATATAGTGATTAGCGGCTCCAGAATAAACAGCCACTATTCATTTCAAAAAAGACAATTAGGTCTCTTAGCCAAAATAATTTGTATTAAAATATGTCACAACACCACATTTCAGACTTTGCATAAGTTTTACGAGATACGCAAGATACAAATTTCATATTTATTTGACAGATTTCTACATCTTAATCATATTATAACTCAAGTCATTAAATTTTACAATATTATGTAAAATACGTAATATGGGCTGTGTTGGTACACTTGCAATACTAGGTATACCTCAGTTTCAATTCCTCATAGGTATTATAAATCCTTGATAGACCTTATTAAGTGTCTCTTGAAGTACATGTTTCAATTCCTCATAGGTATTATAAATCAGATGATGTATCTGGAAGATGGTCAGAAGCACAAATGTTTCAATTCCTCATAGGTATTATAAATCTTTAATGGATTTCCTGTTGTAGCACTGCGTTTTAGTTTCAATTCCTCATAGGTATTATAAATCAAGAAGATGGGAGGAAGAGTATGGAAAGTAATAATTGTTTCAATTCCTCATAGGTATTATAAATCGAGATTGCAAGCATATATGTCCTTTGCAGCTTGACGGTTTCAATTCCTCATAGGTATTATAAATCTGCTCAAAGGTAAAAGTATTTTCCAGTGTCGGCGAAGTTTCAATTCCTCATAGGTATTATAAATCTTTATCTTGTTTTCTTTATTTTCGTCTGAAAACTGTTTCAATTCCTCATAGGTATTATAAATCAGATAACCGGAAAGAATATTCAAACGAGGAATGTTGGAGTTTCAATTCCTCATAGGTATTATAAATCAAGGTTTGGGAAAGTGAGGTCATGAAAGTGATAAAAGAGTTTCAATTCCTCATAGGTATTATAAATCTCGTTTATCCGTATTTTCCTGCTCATATTTGTCTATGTTTCAATTCCTCATAGGTATTATAAATCTCTTCTTTGACATCATTGACAAATCTTCTTTCAACAAGTTTCAATTCCTCATAGGTATTATAAATCTAAAAAAGTTATTGACATCTGCAAGGAACCATTTAGTTTCAATTCCTCATAGGTATTATAAATCTGGATGCGGCTATCTTGCAGTATGCTGTGGTGTTTGTTTCAATTCCTCATAGGTATTATAAATCTAAGAAGTGAACTGAAGGCAAATCAATCTAAAATAGTTTCAATTCCTCATAGGTATTATAAATCGGAATTAAGGCTATAAGCCGTCATGATGATATCGTAGTTTCAATTCCTCATAGGTATTATAAATCCAAGAATAATTATTAATTATGTAATCTAATAGTTGTTTCAATTCCTCATAGGTATTATAAATCCATATTTTCCAATTAAGATTGGATCAGTGTAATCAGTTTCAATTCCTCATAGGTATTATAAATCAAAAGTACTAAAATAAGGCGCCAAAATGCTTTACAAGTTTCAATTCCTCATAGGTATTATAAATCCTGCACCTGGAGCAATCCCAAAGGGTGTATTATCAAGTTTCAATTCCTCATAGGTATTATAAATCCCGTTTTATTTTTATGGAAAAACGGTATAAAGTTGGTTTCAATTCCTCATAGGTATTATAAATCAAGATAAGGGATATTCAGACCGCTTGAAAGAAAAGTAGTTTCAATTCCTCATAGGTATTATAAATCGAGGAGGTTTGAGATGGAGAGGTTGGCTAAACGAGTTTCAATTCCTCATAGGTATTATAAATCCTCATTTTTTATTTCTCCTTTTAAGCGGTTTTATGGAGTTTCAATTCCTCATAGGTATTATAAATCGCTGTTCCATGTTTTCAATATATATGTCAATATCCTGTTTCAATTCCTCATAGGTATTATAAATCTTTAAACTTGCGGAATGTCCATCTTTTTCTAATAATTGTTTCAATTCCTCATAGGTATTATAAATCACAGGCTCTTACAAGGTTCTTTCAGAGAGATAGCACGTTTCAATTCCTCATAGGTATTATAAATCTTTTATATTTATAAAATCCAAAAGGATTATTATTGTTTCAATTCCTCATAGGTATTATAAATCAATATCGGAAAATCATACAATTTGCTTGATTGATAAGTTTCAATTCCTCATAGGTATTATAAATCTTATGGCATTTTGCGCACCAAGCATATTTACTTGGTTTCAATTCCTCATAGGTATTATAAATCGAATATTACTCTGTCACACAGGAGAAGCAAGCACTATGTTTCAATTCCTCATAGGTATTATAAATCTTAACCGGCTATTTTTTCTAAAATTTGGCTATCCGAGTTTCAATTCCTCATAGGTATTATAAATCTCGAGTGCTCTTATTGCCAATAGATTAGCATTATAGTTTCAATTCCTCATAGGTATTATAAATCCTTAAAGGTGAGGCACCGAAATACGGGAAGAAAGGTTGTTTCAATTCCTCATAGGTATTATAAATCCCGAATATGCAGGAGCTTCTTTTCCGCCTAAGCAATGTTTCAATTCCTCATAGGTATTATAAATCCATATTCAACTGCCTTTTCAGAGTCATCAAGAGGAGTTTCAATTCCTCATAGGTATTATAAATCTTGCCGTTTGCCTTATATACCTTATTCACCGTATCAAGTTTCAATTCCTCATAGGTATTATAAATCGAAAAACCCCTTCAAGCTATTGAATATGATGTATGGGGGTTTCAATTCCTCATAGGTATTATAAATCTATTTTGTTCCTACCAGTCATGGTACTGGCGGAGCTGAGTTTCAATTCCTCATAGGTATTATAAATCAAATCTCATCTCAAAATACGAGAAGTGAGGAAAAAGTTTCAATTCCTCATAGGTATTATAAATCTTAGGCTATTTACCAGGTTACTTATTTTTTTATCAATGTTTCAATTCCTCATAGGTATTATAAATCCGGGTTGTTTGTAATATAGAATACATGGTCTATGCAGTTTCAATTCCTCATAGGTATTATAAATCAAGGAGGGCAAATGTTAGGGCAAATAAATATTGAGGGGTTTCAATTCCTCATAGGTATTATAAATCAGGTAAATATGGCACTTGGATTAATAACTGGACTAGTGTTTCAATTCCTCATAGGTATTATAAATCACGAGCCAACAAAAGAAGAAAAAGCAGAGGAAAAATGTTTCAATTCCTCATAGGTATTATAAATCCCTAAAAAACTCGCGAATGCAGCTGCCATTTCGCCGAGTTTCAATTCCTCATAGGTATTATAAATCGATGCAACGGAGCTATCCGGCGTCAAGTATGATATTAGGTTTCAATTCCTCATAGGTATTATAAATCTAACTCTTCCAATTCAAAATCACCAATCCGAGGATGTTTCAATTCCTCATAGGTATTATAAATCATTCTTTGCTTTACAAAGCTCATCCAAACTAACATCGTTTCAATTCCTCATAGGTATTATAAATCGGGAGAATAGGTCAGATAGTTTATCAAAAATAAAAGTTTCAATTCCTCATAGGTATTATAAATCATCACCTTCAAAACTTTGATATGGTGACAATTGGATGTTTCAATTCCTCATAGGTATTATAAATCTATCGCTGTTATTGTTTTATTTAATGTATTATATGTAGTTTCAATTCCTCATAGGTATTATAAATCTTGTATACTGCATTAGTATACCAACTATCATTTACATGTTTCAATTCCTCATAGGTATTATAAATCTAGAAAGACAAGACTTCCCACTGAAACATCAAAGGAGTTTCAATTCCTCATAGGTATTATAAATCTTTTAGTGCTTGGTCTACCGTGTCGCCCAAGTCAAAGTTTCAATTCCTCATAGGTATTATAAATCACCAAGCAATGTTCCTCTAATTCCTTTTTGTTTGCTTGTTTCAATTCCTCATAGGTATTATAAATCCATTATTCACCTGCTCCCGGCTTTTGAATATATTCAGTTTCAATTCCTCATAGGTATTATAAATCAAGGTTTTTGTACAATAAAAGAATTAACAACAATAGTTTCAATTCCTCATAGGTATTATAAATCTCAGATTGTAATTCATCTGTACAGCTATCTTCTTTGTTTCAATTCCTCATAGGTATTATAAATCAATACTTCATACCCAAGCCTATCTTTATTGATTTTTAGTTTCAATTCCTCATAGGTATTATAAATCGTATGTTTCTACTTTTCCTTTATTCCTTTCTGTTAGTTTCAATTCCTCATAGGTATTATAAATCGATTAGACCCTCTTCGGATATATAGCCCAAACTTTGTTTCAATTCCTCATAGGTATTATAAATCGAATATGTTGAATTGTATCCAAACGGAGTATTGCCCCCGTTTCAATTCCTCATAGGTATTATAAATCGTAGCTTGCATTGCAGCATACCCGCATTTTGTACAAATGTTTCAATTCCTCATAGGTATTATAAATCTTTATGTAATATTTCAGATCCTCTTTCTTCATTTTGTTTCAATTCCTCATAGGTATTATAAATCTTGCTTGCACCGCTCCGTATAGCCAACCATCTAGAGTTTCAATTCCTCATAGGTATTATAAATCACGCACCGCTCAGAGGCGTGCTTGGCTCAAGAGACATGTTTCAATTCCTCATAGGTATTATAAATCAACGCACTTGCAGAAACAGTATCGATATTTTTGTTCGAGTTTCAATTCCTCATAGGTATTATAAATCTATAAAAAATCTGCCGGCAATAATTGAAACAGGCGTGTTTCAATTCCTCATAGGTATTATAAATCGTGCTGATACCGTAAAGAAATATGCTGATGAAGCATAGTTTCAATTCCTCATAGGTATTATAAATCACGAGATGGAATACATTTTTAAAATGGAGGAAAAATAGTTTCAATTCCTCATAGGTATTATAAATCCACCTCAACCGCCTGCTATCGAAATAACGGACATGGGTTTCAATTCCTCATAGGTATTATAAATCGGGCGTAGGGCAGGACGGCAGCACCATCAACAATGGTTTCAATTCCTCATAGGTATTATAAATCATAGAAACAATGAAAGCTATTAGGTGCGAAGATTAGTTTCAATTCCTCATAGGTATTATAAATCGAGTGTGGAGCATCCTTAATAGATTTTGATGATAGGTTTCAATTCCTCATAGGTATTATAAATCAAATATATGGTGTGGAAAACCGAAAGAGCAGAGGTGTTTCAATTCCTCATAGGTATTATAAATCTCCTTATTTCCGGTTTTTTTGGATGACCGCAAACCAGTTTCAATTCCTCATAGGTATTATAAATCTTGTCCCTTCTGCAGGATATTTATATCCACAAGGGTTTCAATTCCTCATAGGTATTATAAATCGCTTTAAACGCAATATATCAAAGTCAAAATGATGAGTTTCAATTCCTCATAGGTATTATAAATCATATATGCGATGAATTGAAATAATGCTTTCCTTGCTGTTTCAATTCCTCATAGGTATTATAAATCCTTATAAGCACAAACAACTGTGCTACTTGAAAACCAAGTTTCAATTCCTCATAGGTATTATAAATCTTATTCTTCAATTTCAACTCGCCAATTCCATTTGTTGTTTCAATTCCTCATAGGTATTATAAATCATTCCAATGCACCTGTTTCTGATTTCTCGGAATTTTGTTTCAATTCCTCATAGGTATTATAAATCCTGGCACCGTCAGAACCGCCACCGCCACCAGCGCCAGTTTCAATTCCTCATAGGTATTATAAATCTTTTACGTCTGATGATTCACTTCGCTTTTTACTGCTGTTTCAATTCCTCATAGGTATTATAAATCATTTCATAGGCGCCGATGGGCTAAGTACAGAAATCACGTTTCAATTCCTCATAGGTATTATAAATCAGGTTGTTTACCTTTTTTCTATCAGAAAGAAAAAAAGGTTTCAATTCCTCATAGGTATTATAAATCTTTATCATTGTATTCATTAGTTTTTATTATATTAGTTTCAATTCCTCATAGGTATTATAAATCGTGAGATGTGAGATGTGAGATGTGTGGCATAATATATTGTTTCAATTCCTCATAGGTATTATAAATCGTAAATTGTCTTGATAGATTGTATCAATTTTAAAATAGTTTCAATTCCTCATAGGTATTATAAATCTTGTCCAGTAGCCCTTGAACCACCTAAAGCAGTAACAGTTTCAATTCCTCATAGGTATTATAAATCGAAAATAGTGTATTATATAAATATAGAAAGAAGAAGTGTTTCAATTCCTCATAGGTATTATAAATCATGCGTAAACAAGCATAATATACAAAGTTAATATGTTTCAATTCCTCATAGGTATTATAAATCGCATTTTTTTTCTGAATTCTTTTTGTCTTTCATTTAGAGTTTCAATTCCTCATAGGTATTATAAATCTACAAAATTAAATGAAGGAATTAGTGAATTAATCGAAGGTTTCAATTCCTCATAGGTATTATAAATCGAGTTGTTAGCCTTACAATTTAGTGATGTGGATTAGTTTCAATTCCTCATAGGTATTATAAATCAGAGGCATCTATGCCTTTGGAGATTGCCGGAAAAATGTTTCAATTCCTCATAGGTATTATAAATCAAGAGTTCATCAGCCATAGAAACCGAAACAATTTTTTGTTTCAATTCCTCATAGGTATTATAAATCATTTGTCCAGGAAAACATCTCTTCCGGATCAAAGTGTTTCAATTCCTCATAGGTATTATAAATCCAAAATTTGATAAATATAAATTAGAATTTGTATCCAGTTTCAATTCCTCATAGGTATTATAAATCAAAAAGTAGGTTATGACTTATCATTCATGGAAACAGGTTTCAATTCCTCATAGGTATTATAAATCCTTTACCAGAATTAATTAAATCTTTTTCAAAATCATGTTTCAATTCCTCATAGGTATTATAAATCCCAAGGAAAGACAGTAGCATTAACTAATTTAGCTATGTTTCAATTCCTCA
>ENA-UOOK01004636-UOOK01004636.1-fermentation-metagenome-genome-assembly--contig:-NODE-4636-length-14544-cov-4.732211_pt1 | contig 14544 bp, 16 predicted proteins | sample MGYA00245777_ERZ724023 | MGnify/ENA primary metagenome ERZ724023 (study PRJEB28704, sample SAMN03018312) | fermentation metagenome | biome: anthropogenic terrestrial biome; feature: soil; material...
CAAGAAAATCCGTCCGGGATTTTATTCGGTAGCTCCGCAATCCTGCTCCGCTGACACACTTTAATATCACTCAAGGCACCCGTTCTCCGTCATTCTTCATCTGTAAGCAGCACTGCCTGGGCGGCAGCGTAGTCATGGCTGTGCGTAAGGCTGATGTCCATAGACTTTCCGCCCATGGCTTCGTAGATGCGCCTGGCCTCATTGTGCAGGGTGATGCAGGGCCTGCCCCTGCCGTCAACAGTGATTTCAATATCCTGGAGGCAGACCCCCTTGGCGATGCCGGTGCCAAGAGCCTTGGCCACAGCCTCCTTGCCACAGAACCGGGCGGCATAGCTCTGAACGGAGGCTTCTCCCCTGCCATCGCAATAGGCTCTTTCCCGGGCTGTATAGACCCTTTTCTTAAAGCTTTCCCCATGGCTGGAAAGCGCATTTTCAATGCGCTTAAGCTCAATCAAATCCATTCCGCAGCGGATACGCATGGTCATTCTCCATTCACTGAAATTTTCTTTTTTGAGGGATATTAAAAGAGCACAGGATATAAAAAACCTGTACTCAAAAATTGGCGTCCCGTGCAGGAATCGAACCCGCATTAATGGAACCGGAATCCATTGTCTTATCCATTAGACTAACGAGACATACTATCAAAACAGATATATTATATACCCTTTGGCCCGGGATAGCAAGAGAAGCATTTCTGCCTGGAAGACCAAGAATCGGCTTTTAGAGCCCTTTTAAAAAAGTCTCTCCAATATTTTACTAAATAAGCCCTCCAAATAAACAACTGCTCCGCCGCTTATCTGCATCCAAAAATAAGCAACTAAAATCATTATCAGTTTATCAAAGAGCTGGAGCCTTGTCCGTACGCTGACGGTTCTATAGATGACACCCAGCTGCACAAACGCAAGAAAGCTCATAATAACCAGAATAAAAGAAAATAGAAGGCGTGCCTGGCTTGAGGAGGACATATCGATGCTTGCCCATTCTATGCCCGAATAGACATAGATTGCAGTGGGGACGATAAAGAGGATATGGGATATGGCATAGGATTTCATCAGAATAACCGGCATTCTGCCGCTGACATACTTTTCACTGCGCCTTCCCATAATGACGGCAAACTCTGCGATGGGAAGCATTGTGCATACCACATCAACAACCCCTATCATTAAGGACAGAACCAGGAAAACAATAAAAGTACCGGTAAATTTCAGAATATCTCCGTTAAAAAGCCCGGCATTGACCAAGTTTCTGTAAAAAAACATATCAAAGCACCCGACAAACAGAAATGCGGGCAAAAGACTTCTCAGTCTGACAGAAATTTTCCTATGGACCCAAATGGGGAAAAGAAATATATCCCACGGACTCGCCGGTATATCAATATTATTCATCACGTAATCCTTTTAAAATCTGCTCTCATTGTAGCATAGTAAAAAATCGTTATCAATCTTTGTCTTTTGATTCCTATTTAGACATATAATAGCTTTCCCAATCCTCGTAGCCGGAAATCTGTTTCATATTCCGTTCCAAAACGACAAACACCTGTTCATCTGCGAAATTAGCCGCCCATATACAGGCTCCGCTCAGATTGTATTTATGCACCAGCGAAGTCTTCATATTGACGGCATCTGCATCCTCGAGCCACATTTTATAGGTTTTCCCATCCTTATCGTAGCTGGCCTGATATTGGCCCGACAGATCACTCCACGCAACAATGGCGTCATTGTCTTCGATTTCCTTCCAGGCACTGGTTATATTAAGGGCCTTGGACGAAACAGTAGATTCTCCGTCCACAACCGCCTCTGTCCAAAGCCTGGTATAAAGAGGTATGCCCAAAAGCAGCTTATCGGCAGGCACCTCCCTCAATGTCTTTTGAATATTTTCTTCCACCCAGACAAGCTCCGCAGTGGAGCCTGCCTTGGGACTTGTGGACCAGTGCTGATCATAGGTCATCAAACATACATAGTCCACGCTTTCGCCAAGGGCTTTTCTATCGAAGCATTTGGACCAGTTGTCGCTGCCGTCGGGCACAGTGACATCAACTGAGACAAAAAGCCCCTGTTCCTTTGCTAAGGGATAGAATTCCCTGATAAACTGGGTATATGCATCCCTGTCCTTTTTATAAACGTTTTCAAAATCCACATTGATGCCATCCAGCTTGTATAAAGCGGCATAGGCCAGGATTTCCCGAATGACCGCCTGCCTTTTGTCGGTATTGTTTAAAATCAGGCTGGTACCTTCAATATCGCTGAAATTATTGGAGAACAGCGCCCACACCTGCCAGCCGTTTTGATGCGCATATGCAATATATTCAGGCTCGGCTCTGTTTTTAATTTTTCCATTGCTGTCCACAATTTCAAACCAGGTGGGAGAAATGACATCGATACCCGGCGTGCTATTTTGTGACAGTTCAATATTCCTTTTTGAATAGGTCATATCCCAAATGAGATTGATCTTGCCCTCCGACAGCTTAGGCGGTTCTTCCCGTACTTGACTTGAATCGGGCTGCTGAAAATCAGAAACCTCTACTTCTTTCTTTTTGACATAACCTACGGCGCCCTCATAATCCCGGACTTTATACCATTCTTCACTTTCACCGAATACAATCAAGATATTTTCCGTGCTTCTCACTATGGTTAAGTCCTTGTCGCCCTGACCTTCAAATTTTCTGATAATAGGCTCCCGTATGCTCATTCCCTTTCTGACTACAGTCCGGGCATCCAAAGGCCATGCCGTCCGAAAAGCCGTATTCTTGTCATCCACTACAACCACGTCATGAACAGGCATATAGCGAACTGTAATGCCATAGAAATCTCTCAAAAAATCAATGGGCAGGTATAATGCACCATTTTCTGAAACTGCGGGAAAGGTTAACTCCATGGGCTTTTCATTGACCAGCGCCTCGAGGCTGCCGGTTTTCATACGCACTACCCGGTCTTTGGTGGTTATTGTTATTTTCTGCAGCATTTCATCATACCAAATGTAGGGGTCAATATATGCCTTAATGGTATCAAAGGGCAGAAGGATCTGACCTTCCTGCAAAATCGGCGGATCATCCGATTCGATGACATCACCGCCCATGACCAATCTGGTTCCGGGCTGGTCGAAAGGTACCGCCATTTCATTGTTGGGCGCAAAATGCAGGCGCCAGACAGCAAAAGCTCCTACAGCAATCAAGGTTAAAACAAGTGCCGAGGCCAGTATGTACAAACTTCTGTTTCTCATGAAATCCCCCGCAGCAAAAACTGATTTAAAGGGTGGCCGGCCGCCTGAAACCCTCTACTTTAATATATATTATATAATAGTGATTTATAGCAAACGGAATGAAAAATGTGCAAGAAAGATATACTCTTGCCTCTTCCTGTGTATTTTAGCATAGTCCGGGCCGGGTGGCAACCAAGACTGCTCTTGCTTACACTCCAAAAAAGAAAACATCACAAATCCTGTCTGTTGAACGGCAGGTCTGCATGGCTTTGATAATTTGCTGCTCGCTTATTTGTCCCACGATCTCCAGCTCTTCATTCAATACATAAATAATATGAAACCGGTCATAGTCCAATTTTTGCAATATCTCCCCCAATGTGCACTGATTCACGACAACAATGTGCCGCGCCGGATAAATTCCTTTATTTGTTATTCTTTGCTTTCGATTCAGCAGGTTCTCAAGTCTTACCATAATTACCTTCTCCTCAAGAAGTTTCGTTCCCGGAAGCATGATTGCCGCAACCAGGAGGCTTGGATTTTTAAAGATCAGAATTTGCAGAATGCCTGTTAGGGCAAGTCCTATTTTAATGATTTCTGAAAGTATTTTGATTAGTTTAAAGGTCTTATTGCTGCCCATCAGCTTATAAAAAACAATAATAAAAATCTGTCCGCCATCCAAAGGATACATGGGAAGCAAGTTAAAAATTCCTATTGCCAGGTTGGCTTCAAAAATATTTTTTAAAAAGCCGCTGCCATTCCAGAAAAGCAATGCAAGGATCAGGTTTCCCAAGGGACCGGCCATAAAAATCAAGGTTTGCTTTTTGAAGCTTTTTGCAGATCCTCCGAGCCTTGCTCTGATACCGGCGGGAGACGGCGTAAAGGAATACAGGGCATAGTCAAAAATACGGGCGGCAAACACGTGAAAAACCTCATGTATCAAAATTGCCAGCAGACAGGCCCCAATGATTTCAATCAGGGTGATCCCCCCAAAAATCGTGAGCATTCCTGTACAATATTCTCCAGGCCCGTTAAAATGCTTTTGGGTTCAATATGCGTCTCAACGACATGCCGCCGGATAAAAGCCAGGGTATTGGCCGTATCACTTCGATTCTGCAGCAGGACAATGATTCCCAATAACGCAAAGCATGCAAGGGTCTGCTTTATAATTTTGATAGCCAGAACCGCCGTACGGTTATTCTCTATTTCAGTACCATGCCCCGGTGTGGAATAGCCGCCGCTGTACCGGCTGTACAGTGAAGAAGCATTCCTGCGTTTTTGACCATAGAGTCTTTGATAGAGGCCGGGATCAGTCCGCCGCGGCGAAGTAAAGGGGCTTTCCCTGCGGTATAATTCCTGATCGTCCAAAAAATCAGAAGTATTATCACTGACGCTTTCTTGCTGATCGACGTTTATCTTGCTTCGGCCGTAATCCGAAAAAAAATCATAGGAGCTGCTATAGCTTTCGGAAAAGCCTTCCTCCGGCTTGTCGGTTTTAAAAGCACTTGTCCCGCTTACACCATAATCAGCCTGCTGGTCCTCTCCTACCCGGCGCTTCTGAATATAGCTTTTATATTTGTCCAGGTTATTTTCAAGAACCTCCATATTCCCATCCCCGCTCTTTAGTTTCCTTATGAATCATATGACGGAAGCAAGGAGGGATATGAATAAGAATTTTGATCCGATAGAGATCAGAACCCCATAGCGACAGAGTGATGTTTTAGTGTGTAAGCGGAGCAGGATTGCGGAGCTTACCCAAATAAAATCCCGGACGGATTTTCTTGAGGGCGCACAAAACATCGCTCATGGCGCTAAATTATGAATCAAAATTTCGAATGGGACCTGGGAACCTTGCTGTATCCACAATAAAAAACCTGCCCGTTAAGGCAGGTTCATCATTTGATGGTTTGTATGGAACAATTTTAAGGCTTTGATACCAGCTCGCGCCAGGCAAAATCACCCCGTTGAAGACCGTTAATTAAAATCTCCGCAGTCGCGAGGTTCAGAGCAAGAGGAATATTATTTCTATCGCATAATATCATCAGCTCATTTATATTGCTGTCTTCAATGGTATCCGGATCGGCAAAATAAATCACCAGATCCATCTCATTATAGGCAATGCGGGCAATGATCTGCTGCTCTCCCAGAATACCGAAATCCAGTGTAAATACATCCAGATCCGTGGTCTCTGAAATAATGGCCCCGGTATGACCCGTTGCAAAAAGCTTGTGCTTGGAGAGCACAAATTTATATGCAATGCAAAAAGCCTCCATGAGTTCTTTCTTCTTATCGTGAGCAATTAAAGCAATATTCATAGATCCCTCCGGTAAACCCAGCAAAGTCATCTCCCAGCGTTCTTCATGCCCTTAATGGGAATATTGGCGACAAGAGCGGGGACCATACGTTCTCCGTCTTCGCTGTTGGTTTTTGTTAATTGTATATCCAATGACTCCTCATCAATCTCCATATAATTCTGAATGACCTTGATAATCTCACCCTTCACCATTTCAAGAAACTGGGGCGATACATTGGAACGGTCATGGATTAAAACCAGCTTCAAACGTTCCTTGGCTACATCCTTGGAACTTTCCTTTTTCTTAAAAAAACTAAGTATTGTATCAAGCATGCCATTTCCTCCTTAAGCCGTCTTGAAACCAAGAAGCTTCTTCATTTTTGAGAGGAGTCCTTCCGAGACGTTAAGATCCATAATAGGTACGTCCTGACCCATGAGCCTGTTTGTAATATTGCGGTAGGCTTGTCCGGCCATGGATTTACCGTCTATTACAGCCGGTTCGCCCCTATTGGTGGAAATGATGATATTTTCATCATCGGGTACAACGCCAATCAGATCTATGGCTAAAATATCAATAATGTCTTCGATAGACATCATATCGCCGCGCTTCACCATATCGGCACGAACACGATTGACGATCAATCGGGGTTTTCTGATTTCATGGGCTTCCAAAAGCCCTATAATCCGGTCTGCATCGCGCACGGCGGAAACCTCCGGAGTGGTGATGACAAAAGCCTTGTCCGCTCCGGCAATAGCATTTTTAAATCCCTGCTCAATGCCCGCGGGACAATCTATTAAAATATAATCAAATTCTTCTTTCAGCTCATCACACAGTTTCAGCATCTGTTCGGGTGTCACGGCATTCTTATCTCGAGTCTGAGGTGCCGGCAGCAAATGGAGCCCTTCATAGCGCTTATCTTTAATCAATGCCTGCTTCAGCCTGCAAGTGCCCTCTATAACGTCAACCAGATCATAGACGATTCTATTCTCAAGGCCCATAACAACGTCAAGATTGCGAAGTCCAATATCGGTGTCAATAAGGACCACTTTTTTGCCCTGAACGGCAAGCCCCGTTCCCAGATTGGCAGTTGTAGTAGTTTTGCCGACACCGCCCTTGCCGGATGTGATAACAATAACCTCACCCATGTGTAATTATCCTCCGAATACTGTATCTTAATGCTAATATAACTTTTTTTATCCTAAAAGTCAACGTAACTATGGTCCTAACGCACTCCGTCATTTAGACTGCGGCAATCTTCAGCGCTGCTCCACCACAATGGAATTGTCCTTTACCGTGGCGAGCTCCGGCCGCAGAGTTCCGCTTTCAGGTTCGTCTTCAGGCATTCGGGCAATGACCTCGGCAATACGGATCTGGGTCGGCCGTAAGCTTAACGCATAAATAAACGCCTCCCGGTTTCCGTCGGCGCCGGCATGGACCATACCCCTTAAGGTTCCAAGCACCACGACATTTCCGGTTGCAACAATCTCGCCGCCGGGATTTACGTCCCCGATAACCACAACATTTCCGTCATATTCTATGCGCATACCGCTTCTTACCGTACTCCGGACAAATTTGCAATTGCCCTCATCCACTCCTGCAAAGAGAAGTCTGCGGCCGGGAACGGGTTTCGGCTGGACCACCCGGGCGGCAAACTGATTTGGCTTCGGCTCTTCATCCTTTGAAAAGCTTTCGATGACCGCGCCGCTTTTTTCATCCATAATATCCTTTAAAGCTTCCTCCTGAACGGGAGTTAAGTTCATACCCCGGTATGTCACCTTAATTTTTGCCCCCATAAAGAATCTCGCCGCATTGCTGACCTTGTTGTCAATCTCTTTACGCGCCTGCTCAAATTCATATTCCTCCGGAATTACAATGACCAAGCCCTCCGAGTTTCCTTTAAATACAACTTTTGTTTCCTGTTCCACTTTATTATTTCCTCCGCTTACCAGATAATATCAATGGTTTCCTGACTGGAATCAGTTTTGGCATTTTCTCTCTCTGTATTGAGCCTGAAATACTCCATCATAATATCTCTGGCTATAGGTGCCGTCCAAGAACCCCATACACCATGCTCAACCACGACTACCACAGCAATTTCCGGCTTGTCATAGGGTGCATAGCATACAAACAGTCCATTTGACGAAGAAGTGGCTTCCTTGCCTGTTTCAGAGGTACCGGTCTTGCCGGCCACTTTGAAGGGGAAATCCTTAAAAGCGTTGGCTGCCGTACCATCCGATTTATGTGTAACAGCTAACATGCCCTTTTGAACCGCCGCAATATTCTTCTGGCTGGCCGGAATTTGTTCATACTCCTTAGAGGGTTCGTATACAATCTCCCCGGAGTCATTCACCGCCATTTTAATAAGGTGGGGTGCCATTTTTTTGCCGCCGTTAGCGATGGTGCTGATATAATTTACAATTTGAATAGGCGTAAACGCATTGTACAGCTGTCCGATGGATGCCATGGCCGTATTGGCAGGGTACCATTCTTCACCAAAATTCTGCATCTTGAACTCTCTCGACGCCAGGGAACCGATTGCCTCCCCGATCTCGATGCCGGTCTTCTTGCCGAATCCGAATATTTTTGCCCACTCTACAATCTTGTCGATACCGGTCTGTACGCCGACCTTGTAAAAGAACATATTGCTGGAGGTTTCCAATGCCCTTTCCAGGTTAATATAATCCTGGTTGCCCTCCAGATTGGTAAACATCATATCCCCTATTTCCTCCTTATAGGGACATTTTATTTTTGTTTCCGGAGTAATAACGCCACTTTCCAGAGCGGCTATGGATACCAATGGCTTATAGGTAGAACCCGGTGCGTATCTGCCCGACGTAGCTCTGTTAACAATAGGTGAATTTGGATCACTCCATAACTCATTTATGGCTTCCGTATCATTTTCAATAAAGACTTTGGGGTCAAAATCAGGGTAACTGGCCATGGCCAGAATATCACCGGAATTGACATCCATGACTACAACAGCGCCTGCGTTTGCGTCGCCGAAGTTTTTCTTTCCTCCCATTCTCCTGATTCTTTCAATATTGGATTTTAGGGATTCAACAGCCACCTTCTGCAGCGCAATATCAATCGTAAGATAGGTATCCTTGCCCGGATCAGGAGCCCGCTCCAGGTAGGATGTGGTGGTTTTCCCGTTTTCGTCCACTTCCCGGAACGTCTGACCGCTGACTCCTCTTAAAAGAGATTCGGCGGCGCTTTCAATGCCCATCTTGCCGACAATATCATTGGCGGTGTAAGGAACGCCGTTCTTGTCTTTTTCTATCTCTGTGTTGAACTGTCCGAGTTCATCCTTGGAGATTCCTCCCACATACCCCAGCACATGGGAAACAAGAGCTGCGTTTTCGTAATATTCTCTGTATGGCTTGATAAAAGTCGTCACTCCGCGGAGTTCACTGCTTCTCTCTTCCAGCTCGGACATGGTCGAGACAGAAATATCATCGGCGAGAATCAGCGGATTATTGATCTGAGGCCGGCTGAGCAGTATCTCATACCGGAGCTGCATGATCTTAAAAGCCTCCTCGGTGGAATAGGAGGAGTCAATGGCAAAAGTTTTTTCCTGCATATATTGAAAAGCCTGCTCCGCAGTGGCAATGCTTTTTATATCTTCTTTGCTTTTCACGATGCTTGAGATAAGGGCATCTATTTTATCGGTTTTAAAACGGATGGGGTTAATATCGATATAATTGTTCAGCCTGCTTTTAATGGTCTTATGATCTGCCTCCAGTATTTTTATAACCTCTAAAAGCATGCTGTTCTTTTGGTCTACGGGCATGCTGACATCCACATACTGGGCGCAGTACCCCATACGGCTTCCCGCAATGGGAACCCCGTTGCGGTCATAAATATCGCCCCGTTTCGGATAAATGGAGCCCTGGGCAGAAAGACGGTAAACAGATTCCTCCTTATACTTTTGACCGTTGGCGATCTGTATATCGGCAAGATTATAGATAATGGCAGTTGTTGCCACAATAATGAAAATAGCTAATATAAGATAGCGGTCCCATCCTTCCGGCCTGACTTTTTTTGTAATCATTGTGATATTCTGTTCCTCCTCCTATCAACTATGTCAAGAACACTATATACCCTTGAGACAGGTTTAAATAGAGGTAAAACGAGGATGCTGTTATAGAGAGCTTCTGGAAGGACAATCCTTGAAAAAACATAGGGCAGATGGTCGTAACCTTTAAACATAAATATAATAATATAAAAGAAAAATTCTATCATTACCGTAGCGCCAAAGGTAAAAGTAAACAGCACCAGAAACTTTTCCCTGTATATTTTTTCATTGATCAGGGCGATGGGAATGGAGACCAGAAAAAACAAAAGCCCATACCACCCCAGCGTCTTACCCATCAAAATGTCCATGCAAAGGCCCAGACTAATGGCCATGGCCGTACTTTCAAAAATATTCCTTGTAAGGGCTATGATGACCATCAGTACGATCATGAGATTTGGTCTGATTGAGAATACCTCAATATATCCTAAAAATGAACTTTGAAAAAAAGCTGCCGCCCATACCATCACAATGGCTGTAAAAATTCGGTATTTCATAATTTCCCCTATGTAACCTTACTTTTTCTTCATCACAATGACTTCCTCAAGTCGTTTAAAGTCTACAACCGGCTCAATAATGGCATAAGAATCATATTGCCCTTCATTCTTAATAACCTTGACCACCTTGCCGATAATAACGCCCTGGGGGTAAATACCGCCAATTCCTGAGGTCTCTACGGTATCCCCAGGCATAACATCCGCATCAGGCGGTATGTAATCGGCTCTGCATTGGCCCATGCTCCGAAGCTCCAAATCGCCCCTTACCACAATAATATCCCTCGATTTGGAAAGCCGGGCACTGACCGTACTGTCCATATCGATGATGGAAACCACTCTGGAAGATACCAGATCTGTCTTGGACACCCTCCCAACCAGGCCATATGAGGTAATAACCGGACAATCCGTCAGTATGCCATCCTTGCTCCCGCGGTTAATGGTAAAAACATCGAACCAGTTGCTCGGATCCTTTGCAATGATGCTTGAGCCTATAAACTCATATTCCTCGTATTGGTTCTTGAAATTGAGAGCATTCCGCAGTTCCTCGTTTTCCTTGGTAAGCTTTTCAATATCCAGAATCTGCCTTTCAAGATCGCTTATTTTTTTGTGCAGCTCTTCATTTTCGGCCTTCGTTGCCTTCACGTCCTCGAAATAACCGAAAAAATCATTGACCTTTTCGGTCATGAAAGTAAAAGCGCGCTGCAGGGGAGCCGCAGGAACACTTACGATATTGCTGATCATATTAACTCCGTTTTTCTCACTGTAGGATACAGCCGCGAGAGATAACATGAGTACAACAATCAGCGTAAGGATAAAAATCTTGTTGGTAAAAAGCCTCCGCAAAAAACGAGCCTCCTTTTAGTGCAATTATTAAAAAATAATAAGATTGCAGGAAACAGAGCTTCCCATTTTATCTTCTTCTGGAGGATAAAAGCACATTGCTCAAGGTATCGATCTCTTCCAAAACCTTTCCTGTGCCCAATACGACACAGTCCAGGGGCTGCTCGGCAATAAATACAGGGATTCCGGTCTCCTCGCTGATAAGCTTGTCCAGGCCCTTTAACAAAGCTCCGCCCCCTGCCAGCATGATCCCCCGCTCCATAATATCGGCCGCCAATTCAGGGGGTGTTTTTTCCAGCGTAAACTTGATGGAGTCCACAACAGAATTGATGGGTTCTCTTAAAGCCTCGCGGATTTCCATACTGGAGATGGAAAGTTCCTTGGGAAGACCTGTTACCAAGTCCCGGCCGCTGACAGTAAATGTTTCCTCTTCCTCCAGAGGGTAGGCGGAACCAATCTTGAGCTTGATGGACTCAGCCGATCTTTCACCAATCATGAGATTATATTCCTTCTTGATATAGTGGACGATGGCGTCATCAAATTCATCCCCCGCAACCCGAAGGGAACGGCTTACAACAATTCCGCCAAGAGAGATAACGGCTACTTCGCTGGTGCCGCCGCCAATATCCACAACCATGCTGCCTGACGGCTCTTCCACCGGAAGACCGCCGCCAATGGCGGATGCCATGGGCTCCTCTATAAGGAACGCTTCCTTGGCCCCGGCCGACATGGCAGAATCCACAACCGCCCTTTTCTCGACCTCGGTAACCCCGGAAGGAACACAAATGACTACGCGGGGCTTGGAAAGCGGACTGCTTCCCACAGCCTTACGAATAAAATATTTCAGCATGCTCTGCGTGGTTTCAAAATCTGCAATAACACCATCCTTCAGCGGACGGATAGCGGTTATATTACCGGGTGTTCTGCCTATCATCTGCTTGGCGTCAAGTCCTACTGCCAGTACTTGTCCCGTATGGTTATTGACAGCAACCACTGATGGCTCCCGAAGGATAACGCCCTTATCCTTCAGATAAACCAAGGTGTTGGCCGTACCTAAATCAATTCCTATTTCTCTTGAAAAAAGTGCCATTTAAAATTCTCCTTCTTATTAATCATTTGTTGCCGTTTACTATTATGCCTGTCTTATAAAAACCAATCCCTAATTCCAGCTTAAGACCTTATGACCCAGCCTGTCCAGCATCCGGGAAAGTCTGAAAAGCGGAAGGCCCATAACATTAAAATAACATCCTTCAATTCTTTCCACCATAAGGCTGCCCAGGCCCTGGATGGCGTAGCTTCCAGCCTTGCCGAAGGGCTCTTTGGAGGCTAAATACCGCTCTAAGAATCCTTCCGGAAAAGGCGACACTTTAACCCGTGTCACTTCGCTTTCGGTAATAGCTTCCATATCTCCGGCCCGAACCAGCGTAATACCGGTTGTAACCTCATGCCACCGGTTTTCCAGGAGTTTCAGCATCCGCTTTGCATCATCGGGGTCTGAAGGTTTTCCCAAAAGCTGATCATCAATCCCCACAACCGTATCTGCGCCCAGCACAACAGTTTCTCTCGATGCCTCATGCCGGATTCTCTCAGCGACGGAAACAGCCTTTTTTCGGGACATTTCCATAGCATATTTCCCGGCCTCTAAAAAGCCTTCTGAATCTTCACAAATATTTGCGGGCATAATATCAAATTCAAGGCCAATCTGATTCAGAAGCTCTATTCTGCGCGGTGAAGCCGAGGCTAATATAAGTTTTAACATGGTTCACCTCTTATAAACAGAAAATCTTAACATAAATTATACACGTCAAAAGGGCACTATGGAATAAGGAAAGTACATAACTTAAAACTACAGAGATAATTTGTTACTTCTCTTTTGACGATACTATAAGTATAATATATATCAAGATATATGAAGGATGTCCAGAAAGGGCTGGTTAATAACCAATTTTTTTACTTTCCCTCGCTGGGCTTAGAAAAGGAAACAGGTCATGAGAATAGAACGAGTTGGGGAAAACAAAATACGGGTTTTTGTATCCTATGACGATCTGGAAGAACGGGATATCGATTTGGATACCTTTAGCTATAATTCACCCGAAACACAGGAACTTTTCTGGGATCTTATGGAGGAAGCTGAAATTGAACTCGGCTTTGAAGCACAGGAATCCCAGCTTTGCATAGAGGCCGTATCCGATGCTGAGCATGGTTTTGTTATAACCATCACACGGGTGGATGAAGACAATGAGTTTGAATCCTTCCAGAAGTTTATCAAAAACCGGTACAAGCGAAAGGATCTTACCGTTAAAAAGAAAACTGCAAATATCTGCTCCACTATGTTGATTTACGCCATAGACAGCTTTGATGATCTTTGCAGTCTTTGTGTCATTATTAAGCCGCTGTTTGCGGGCGGAAGCAAAGTGTATGCCCTGGAGGGCTGCTATTATCTGGTGCTTTCATCCATAGACGGAAATGTAAAGAACCAGAAGAAATTTGACAGTACTTTAAACGAATATGCCGACAGAATGCCCAATGTCGACTTTTTCGAAGGGTATCTGAACGAATATGGCAAAAATCTCCTGAGCGAAAACGCTGTGGGGTACTTTGCCACCCTGGCATAAAAGCGTCATTTTAAAACACTTCTCAAATAAGCCTCAAACTCAGCCTTTAAGTCTTCCCGCTTAAGGGCATATTCTACTGTTGCCTCCAGGAACCCTAATTTATTGCCCACATCATACCTTCTTCCGATAAAATCGTATGCGTACATGGGCTCTGCCTTAGCAAGCTCACACAGTGAATCGGTCAGCTGGATTTCGCCGTTTTTCCCGGGCTTCGCCTTTTCAAGGAAGTGGAAAATGGCAGGCGTAATAATGTATCTTCCCAAAATAGCGATATCCGACGGCGCGTTTTCCTGATCGGGTTTTTCTACCAGGGTTTTTACTTTAAATACCCTCTCATCAACCTGTCTGCCTTCAATGATCCCATATTTGGAGACCGCCTCGGGCGCCACATGCTGTACGCCCAGAATGGTTGTCCGGTATTCTTCATAGACATCTATCATTTGTTTCAGGCATGGGGTTTTGGCATCAACAACATCATCGCCCAGAAGCACCGCAAAGGGTTCCTGACCGATAAAAGCCTTGGCGCAGTGGATAGCATGGCCAAGCCCCTTGGCCTCCTTCTGCCGGATATAATGGATATTGGCCAGCTCGGCAATCTGCCGGACCTGGTTTAAAAGCTCCTCCTGGCCTCTTTTTCTGAGTTCTTCCTCCAACTCCAGGGATCTGTCAAAATGGTCTTCAATGGCACGCTTTCCGCGGCCTGTAATGATGAGAATATCTTCAATGCCTGATGCGATTGCCTCTTCAATAATATATTGGATAGTGGGCTTATCAACAATGGGAAGCATTTCCTTGGGCTGTGCCTTTGTTGCCGGCAAAAAACGTGTTCCCAAGCCGGCTGCAGGTATAATAGCCTTACGTACCTTCATAGTAACAGCTCCTCTTTACATAAAATTATTGGATACACCGGTCAGTAAAGATTATACCACGTCCTTCCAGATTTATTAATAGTAATCATCACGAGCACTTCGATTCGCGCCGCTCCGCGACTCTACTCCGCTTACACACTAAAACATCTATCATGGTGCCTT
>ENA-UOOK01004640-UOOK01004640.1-fermentation-metagenome-genome-assembly--contig:-NODE-4640-length-14532-cov-10.102646_pt1 | contig 14532 bp, 14 predicted proteins | sample MGYA00245777_ERZ724023 | MGnify/ENA primary metagenome ERZ724023 (study PRJEB28704, sample SAMN03018312) | fermentation metagenome | biome: anthropogenic terrestrial biome; feature: soil...
CTCAGCATCATCCGAAAATTAATTTTAACGAAGATGTTTTCTATCTAGGATCTGCAGTTTATGCAAATACAGCTATAGAATGGTTGAAAATTAATAAATAAATTTTTATTTACAACTGGAAAAATCGATTTTATAGTGTTAGAGTATTTCTATTAAAGCCTGTACATATTTTTGTACAGGCTTTATGATAATATTTAAATATAGCAAATTTAACTGCCAATTTCTAATTGTTCCTTGAAAATTGAATAGATAGGAATAACTTTAAAATAAAGGAGTGTATTTTTATGAGTCACAAAATTGAATCATTGCATCGCCTAACTCCGCATACCGTAAATAGTTGTACAGAGAGTCATATCATACTGTCACCACCTTACAGAGAAAATGGGGAGGATTACTCTGTTTTTAAAATTTTTCAAAATACTGGAGATGCTCTATTTGTAACAGATGATTATGATTGTGGAATAACCCTAAAGCTAGAGGGTGTATATACCGAGATTGAAGAGCTTGTACCAGTTTTAGAGTATGACTTGCAGAATAAAATAGAACTATGCAATATTAAGATTGTTAAAGTGATGAAGAACTTACCAAGTATTGTTAGCTTAGAACGTTTGGAAAAGTTTCCAAACAGCATTTTATTCAAAGACTATAGCGAATTGAAAGTTAAGGAGTGATGTAATGACTGGCTACGGCAAAATTTTGCAGCTGCTTCGGCTGCTGGAACAGGAATCAGATGAGAATAACATCCTAACAATGTCACAGATAAGAAATAGGCTTTCCCCTCCTACCGATCGAAGAACAGTTTACTCATTAGTTGATATGCTTATCTATTTTGGGTATGACATATCAACCTACGCAGAAAATAAAAAAGGATATTTTCTTCGCACAAGGGAGTTTGAAGATTGTGAAATACGCTTTCTGATCGATAGCGTTGCAACCTCAAAATCCATACCTAACCAGCAAAGAAAAGGGCTAATTGAAAAGCTCATGAAATTAAGTAGCAAAAATTTCAAATGTGCTTTAAAAGATATCCAATTTCTCTCTGATGATTTTACGCAAAATCCAGATTTATTTTTTAATATCGAACTTGTCGACGAGGCAATATCAACTGGTCGGCAAATTATGTTATCTTCATGCAATTTTGGTACAGACAAAAAACTGCATTCTAACTATAATGGCAGGACTTTTTTGGTAAATCCATATAAAATGGTTGTTCAAAATCAAAAATACTATCTTATTTGCAATTACGATGGGCGCGAGGGTTTGACACATATACGGCTGGACAGAATGACTAATGTTTCAATTGCTATGGAAAGCAGTGTGAAACCTTTAAATCAGAATTTATCTGGTTATATAAATGAGCACCCATATATGTACACAGGGGAAAGTGTGAAAGCTACTATGCGTATCAGTAGGGATATTATTGGCGATGTTTTGGATACATTTGGAATGAAGGTTAGAATATTAGGTAAAGATGATGGGACAGCAGAGGTAACACTTAAAGCTAGTAGGCAAGCACTCTGTTATTGGGCTATTCAGTATGGTACGAAATGCGAGATTTTGTCGCCAGAAACATTGCGTACAGATGTGGCGAAAATGATAAAAAACATATCAGATAAATATGTTTTAAGAGTGGATTAGTAACTATAGTGATGCTATGTCACTGCATAATTATAGATTCGAGGTAAAGCATGTTCTAGATTCAATGATAAGCTGGGCAATGCCCGGATTATGTGGAGGTGAACCAGAGGGTTTATGGGAAAAAAATAATCAGAAATTGTAATAAGTTGGTGGGTGGATATAGATATAGTAGTATTATAAAATAAATATAGAACATTTTTTTAGAATTTGGATTAAGGAGTGAAAGATTGTTTATGATTGAAATTTATGAAGAAAAAAAAGAAAGATATAGAAATACGAAAGATTATAAAATAAGTTTACAATTAATCAAGGGGTTTATTGATGAGGTGTTGCAGGGAGATATAGAAAAACTAAAAGATTTTGATTTTGGGGAGTTGGAAAAGTCAGCATATAAAGAAAAGTATTGTGGAAATATTCCTGATCCAGACATGTATGTAATTACTCAAGCCATTTATATTGTGTTATGGGGGCATATTTGGGATCTTAATTTTTCTAATTTGGGGTCTTGGGGGAAATCAAGTAAATTCCCGTATAGAGGAGATACTATGAATTCGTATAATTCATATTTTGGAAAGTTTGCATATAGAGCAAAGTTTTTTGATGCTGATAAGGATGAAGAGTTGTGGAAAAGAATACATAAGTTTCATAAGTCATATCATAAGGTCGGAAATTTTATCGTTATTCCTAATAGGGCGACAGATTCACAAATTGGGGGAATTAATGGTGCTAGAGGAGGGATTGAATCATATAGAAACGGAATGCGAGATTACTTCGATTGGTTCCTGATAACTATTTATAATTACCAACAAAGAAAAAGAGGAACTGTAGAAAACATTATTAATGACTTTGACATAGCATTTAACGATATATCACGGAATAAGTTTGAAGGATATCTTGATTTGAATCATGAATATTTAGATGTAGATATTGCAGAATGGCAAGAATTGTTTTATCTCGATGATTATTTTAAAGAAGGAAAGCCACAGCCACTATTTAAAACACCTGCAAAAAATAGAAGAAAGACGACTGCAGCCATAGAAGACAGAAAGGGAAATAATTATTATTCTAATGAAGATTATTTATTATTGTTAGATGATTATATTTTAAAAAGTGAATTAGTTATTGAACATAGGTGTAAATGTATAGTAAATGAATTATTAAAAGAAATTAAGATGTGAATACAATCCCCGCTGTAATAGTATCTTTCAGAGCATTCATATTCACAGTTATATTTACTTACAATAGCGAACAATGTGAAAAGAATCAGGCGGCGCTGGAAGCTTTAAATGTCCTACAGGAGCAGGCTTTTGACAATCCTCTTTCTATGATCTTCGTAAAGGTAACTTTCATATATATGATAAAGCAACAGAAAAAGTAATAACAGAAGGTGAAATTCCTTGGAGGAATTAGATGATTCCACACGTAATTGAAGAAAAAGTAATACTCCACAAATTAATATATAGACTGGATAAATTGATAATTTGCAGATAAAACCTGTGTGTGGTTATAACAATAATAGAAATGAAGGAAGTGACTTATGAAAATATATGCAATGAGCGACATACATGGATGTTTGGCAGAATTCGAAGAGGCATTATCGTTAGTGGACTTATCAGACGATGATTCTATGCTGATTCTTTTGGGAGATTATGTTCATGGCCCGGATAGTTATGGTGTGTTGAGGAAAATCATTGAGTTACAGAGGAGATATGGACAAGATAAGGTTGTAGCATTGATAGGAAACCATGAAGATATGGTGATTGACGGGAGATGGCCTATTTGCGGGGGTGATAATAGTAAGAGATATGATGACTGCAAAGCAGAGGAAGATGAGTATATAGAATGGATGAAATCTTTGCCACGGTATTATGCCACTGAGCACCAGATATTCTGCCATGCTGGGATTGAGGAAGATGCAGAAGATATGTGGGAATGGGGTACTGATGACTATACTTTTACAGAGAAGTATCCCGCTGAAACAGGTTTTTTCTATATGGGTATTATTGCTGGTCATATAGGAACTGCAGTTATTTCAGGCAATCAACGATATCATGATATTTATTTTGATGGAGAGATCCATTATTATATTGATGGAACGGTTTTGGAGAGTGGTATTATTCCGGTGCTTATGGTGGATACGGAAATAAATAAGTATTACCAAGTAACCGGGGCGGGAAATTGGTTAATTCTTGCATATGATGAGGAGAACTAAGAAGCATTACCGTATTTTTCGATATGTTTTCTAAACCACGAAAGATTGGATACATTATAAAGTATAATTTACAAACTTGTCAAATTTACAAACTTATGCTATTATAGATTTATAAAATCTATGCGGAGGTGTAGATAATGATAGAAAGAAAAGAATATCTTCAAGACTTGATAAGTTTTAAGGACAAAAACCTGATAAAAGTAGTAACCGGAATCCGCCGTTGTGGCAAATCAACTATGTTTGAATTGTTTCAGGTTTACCTGAAAGAAAATGGCATAGAGAATGAACAAATCATAACAGTTAATCTGGAAGATGGGGATTATCGTGGAATCCGTACATCAGAAACACTATATGAATACGTAGAAAGCAAATTGATAAAGAATAAGAAGAACTATGTGTTTTTGGATGAAGTGCAGCAGGTAGAAAATTTCCAGGAGGCAGTTGACTGGCTTTATGCAAAAAAAAACGTAGATTTATATATCACTGGCTCTAATGCTTTTCTGCTTTCTGGAGAACTAGCAACTTTACTTTCTGGCAGGTATGTTGAAGTAAAGATGTTGCCGCTTTCATTTAAAGAATATGTGTCAGCATATCCAAATAACACCAATATAGCAGCTCTTTATATGAACTATTTGCAGAACAGTTCTTTTCCAGGAACCCTTGAACTCACAAGAAAGCAGGATATCAGAACTTATCTTGAAGGTATTTATAATACGATTTTGCTTAAAGACATTGTTATAAGAAAAAAAATATCTAATCCATCTATGTTGCAAAGCGTAGTAGAATTTATGCTTGATAATATCGGAAATATGTGTTCATCTACTAAGATTGCGAATGCAATGACATCGTCCGGAAGAAAAATAAGTGTTCCTACTGTGGAAAGTTATCTTTCTGCTCTTACTGACAGCTTTATCTTATATAAGGTTGGGAGATACGATATAAAGGGAAAACAGTATCTTGCAACAGGTTTCAAATATTATGTGGCAGACATCGGGCTTCGTTATTTCATATTAGGAACAAGGCAGGCAGATATGGGACATATTTTGGAGAACATCGTATATCTTGAACTTTTAAGACGAGGCTACGAAGTATATGTAGGAAAGGTCGGTGGGGCTGAGGTCGATTTTATTGCCATCAATGCTGAGGGCCAAGAGTATTATCAGGTATCGCAGACGGTAATGGAAGAGAAGACACTAAAACGAGAACTTTCATTCCTTGATGCCATAAAGGATCATAATCCTAAGTATCTTCTTACGATGGATTACACACCGTTTACCTCTTATAACGGTATAAAGCAAATAAATGTCTTGGATTGGCTGACGAAAGAATGAGGAAGTTTATCATAAAGACTGACCTATGGGCAGGTGGCAAATTTTATTATTGAGAACAGCTAATCATATGAAATACAGGGCAAACAGAAGGGGATGTTGTGATGCGTAAATCATTGTCTGAAATGACGCTTGAGGAATTGTGGGAGCTATTTCCTATTCAACTGACAGAACACAAGGAATGATGGAAGGGCTGGTATCATGAAGAACAGGAGTTTTTGTTTTCATTTTTGCCGAAAACCGTTCAAATTTACCACATTGGAAGCACAGCCATCAAAGGAATCTGGGCAAAACCGATCGTTGACATTTTAGTAGAAGCCCCACTCAAGGATCATCAAACAATAAATGAACTGTTAATAAAAAACGGTTATCTTTGTATGGCGCAGAGCGAAAATCGCATGGACTTTAACAAAGGATACACACCAGGCGGCTTTGCTGAGCAGGTATTCCATCTGCACTTGAGGAAATTTAGCGATCACGATGAACTGTATTTTCGGGACTATCTGAACGAGCATTCTGAAATTGCAAAGGATTATGAGCAGTTGAAGCTGTCCCTTTGGAAACCGTTCGAGCATGACCGGGACGGGTACACAGAGCGGAAAACCGACTTTGTTAGGAAATATACACAGATGGCAATCGAACAGTACGGAAAAGAGAAATATCAATACAGTCCTATGGCGGTAGAAGAAAGTCTGTAAAAAAGGGACTTTTGAGAATTGGAGGAGAAAAGCTAAAACTCAAAAGCTCCTTTTTTATTGTTCCGCACTCAGTGAAATGATGAACAAACAGGCTGCAAAGGATTTTGGGACAAGTGTTGAAACCAGGAGTGATCATCTGCAATTCTCAATTGCTGGTATCCCAAGCATACTTTTGAAAAATGCATGAAAATAAGCCAGGTAATCAGTATAAATTACTCGAGCTTGTGGAAAAGATAATAGATGGCAGCAAATATGTGGATAATATTGAGGAATGGACTGATGGTTTATCATACAAACTTGGTGAAAGCTACCCAACAACAGATAGCGGTGATACTTTCACCATACAATTGGATATAAAAGATATTTACAATGATGATGGTGGTTATCGTGATTATGCAAAAGCATTGAAAACTATTATTCATGAATATAGTCACACATTGTTTCTTAACAGCGATCAAATTAATTACAGTAAAAGAAATAAAGACTACTATTACTACAATGCTGAGTGTTTCCGTAAGGGTTCATATATCCTAGATTTTTATAATGAGTTTTGGAAGGATATACCCATCGACACAGGCGACGCTGTTTATACAGCGCATCTGGAAGGTTTTGTTAATCAATATGCAAGCCAAACTTGTGATGAGGATATTGCAGAATCCTTTACTATGTTTGTTTTAACTAATAAGCAGTTGGATGGTTCTATTTGTGCCCAGAAAATAAACTTCTTTTACAATTATCCAGAAATGGTCAAAATCAGAGACCATATTAGGAGCGAGTTTGGGATTGATTGCTAGTTGCAGTAGTAAGTGATATTTTTGCTTTTAAAACCAATGATAGTCATTATTTGCTTTGGAAGAATATAAAATCAGTTTAAAATTTAATGCTACCAAAACATATTAATCAGCATTTTGTCATTACTAAAATTCAGAAAGAAGGTTCATTATGCAAAAACTGAACAGGGATTTCTATAACAGGGATTCAATCTTAGTTGCCAAAGAGCTTTTGGGGAAAGTGCTTGTACACGAGATATACGGACAAAAAGTTTCAGCCAAGATTGTTGAAACAGAAGCGTATATGGGCATTGAAGATAAAGCCGCACATTCCTATGGCGGTAGAAGAACATCCAGAGTAGAGGTTATGTATGGGGAAGCTGGATTTTCTTATATATTTCTGGTTTATGGCATGCATTGTTGTTTCAATGTTGTAACCAATAAAAAAGAGATACCACAAGCAGTTTTAATAAGGGCGGTTGAACCTTTGGAAGGAACGGAATTGATGGCGCAAAAGAGATTTGGAAGGCCATATGAACAGTTAACAAAAAGCCAGCGCAGGGGTCTGACCAACGGTCCCGGAAAACTATGTAGTGCGCTCGCATTGGACAGAAGTTTTAACGGCGTGGATTTGTGTGGTAATGAATTATATATTGAACAAGGTGAAAGCGAGGATTTGCATATCGTAAAAGCAAAACGTGTAGGCATTGACTATGCTGAGGAAGCAAAAGACTACCCTTGGAGATTTTATATAGAAAGCAACGAATATGTATCTGTCAAGTAAAGATGCTTGCTTGAAAGCAATCTGGGTTCTTAATATTGATACAATAAAGAAACTTGAAGATAAATGAGAACTGTTGTGTAGTCTGAAAGGAGGCGGACTAATTTTGGTAGTCTACGTTTTAAACAAGCATGGGAAACCATTAATGCCTTGTAAACCAAGCAAGGCTAGGAAGTACTCATCAATCTGTATTTCATTGTTACCTATTTATTCCAAACAATCTGAAGGAGGACAACCTATGCAACTTGTAATCACAGAAAAAACGAACACTCACAGAGGCAGAACAAGTGTACCAGTAAAACGAGAACTACCAACACATGTAGTTACAGTCCCAAACCAAGTATGGACTTGGGATATCCTTGGTTAAATGCATTTATCAAAGGATAATACTATGAACTTTATTTAATCATAGACATGCTCGGTAGCTTCATAGTAGACTATGATGTATGGGAAGAAGAAAAATCTAAATATGATGAATACCTAGGATCATTTGAATCCACAGTAGAGAATCACTTGAACACCATCAAAGAAATGAAAACGCTGGATGAGTACAGAAATTTTATTCTCTCAAGAGTGGAAGAACATCGGAAGAGATCAAGAGAATGGAGGAAGAGAATGCTCTGCCACACGGCTGGGAGAAAACGGACTACGAAAATTTCCTTGCTGAAAGACGTAAGCTGATGGCAGCGAAGATTAAAGAAGTATTCAACATTCTGAAAAAAAATGTGGAATCATGAGTGCTGACTTTCCAATGCAGAGTATTTAGAAAGGATTGTGATTATATGAATTTGGTTTTATGCCCAGAGTGGGGAATAAGGATATCTGATAAGGCTATGGTATGCCTTTGCTGTGGGCTCCGAAGCAATAATCATCATTGTTATTGAATGGTAGTCTTAGCGTTGATAACATCGTATCTTAAGTTATAGAACAAATACCAAGTTTAGTTCATCTAACTGGTACTAGTCATATTAAAAAAAGAACACTTGTATTTGTCAACCGAAATTTGTACCATATAATAATCGAAAACTGTACCACTTAGGGTAAAAAATTAATTGGCTTTTTCCAACCATTCCTTAGTTTCTTTTATTCTATAAGAATCACCATTCATATTTATTACATAGGATTTATGAGTCAATCTATCTATTAATGCAGCTGTTAATACTGCATCATTAAATATCTCATTTCATCTATCAAATGATAAATTAGTGGTAATTATTGTAGACTTTCTCTCTGCCCTAAGGGAGAGAAATGTAAATAATATCTCACTCCCTTCTTTATCAAAAGAAATATATCCTAATTCGTCTGCCACAATCAAATCGTACTTCTCGAATCTCTTTTCAAAAGTATATAGTTTCTTTTCACTCCTAGATTCTTTTAATTCATTTATTAAGGATGCTACTGTTGTAAAATATACCTTATATCCCATATTACAAGCTTCTATCCCAAGTCCTATTGATATATGGGTCTTGCCCGTCCCAGGGTTTCCAGCAAATATTATATTTCTGCCTTCGCCAATGAAATTAAGTGTCTTAAGCTCTTTAAGCTTCTTTCTACAATCTTCTGGTAGATAGTCTACCTTTAATTCATCTAGGTATTTTTTGTATGGAAATCTAGCATTTTTAATTCTATTTTTCTTACCATTTTCCTTTCTCATATCATAGGCTTCAATTAAAATGTCCCTTAAAAACTCTTCATAGGATTTATCAAATTTGTAGGCTTCTTCAATATTCATATTTAGTCCTTGATTTACTCCTGGGATTTTTAGTTCTGATACATACTTTTTAATCTCTAATAATATTTCATTCAATTTTCATACCCCCCGTTGGCTTTAAATTAAACATCTCATTCAATATTTTAATTTGCTTTATTGATGCATTCTGTATTGATATATCTTTGTTTCCTAAAGATTTATTACCTGTTGGAAGTTTGAAAATTATATTTTTAATATTATCTGTTGTTACTAATTCTTTCTTTATTTCCTTTAATTCTTCTACCGCTTTTAACACACTTTCTAAATCTTTCTCCTTTATTAATTCTAAAAGTTCTATGAAATCTCTTGGGTTACTGGTATAATACTCTTGATATATTTCTTGAAGCTCTGGGCTAAGCTGGTGTCTACCAACACTAGAATGTAATGCTCCAGGCTTCTTTTTTAATGTATGAATAAAATGGTTTATATCTACGCTCCAGTAATGAGATTGATATGACCTCTTATGTTCAGCTATTTTATTATCTTTGTAATATATTTTTATTATATCCGGATATATTTTTACCTTTACAAACTTGCCTACAAGATAATCTGGCACTGAATATTTATTTTGATCTATATTTATTACACTGTACTTATTTACTCTTGCTTCAACCCTCCTAGAAGCATCATAAGGTGGCTTTAATGGTATTAGATAATCCATTGTTAATTTAAGCTGCTGGTATCATATTTGGGTGCTGACACTTTCCTGATTTAGTATGTCAAGAGGGCTTTGATTCTGTAACCAGTCTCTTTTCTTCGAATTAAGTTTTAATAGTTTCTCTCTAAGATGAGCATTTGCTTCTTCTAAGGTAGTAAAGTCAGTTCTATTGGAAAATGCTTTTCTTCTAACATATTCTATTCCTCTTTCTACATGGCCCTTTTCGTTGCCCTTAGCTGCATTGCAGAACCTATACTTAAATCCATAGTACAATGATATTTTAATTAAATTCTCAGTTGCTTCCTTCTCATTTCTTCCAACAAACTTTCTTACTGCTTGTTTCAGATTATCGTAAACTAACTCTCTATGGACACCACCAATACTATTGAAAGCTTGTACATGCATATCCAAAAAGTTCTCCATCTTCTGGTTTTGGTAGAGCCTTGCATAGTGGTGTGAGCCACAAGCTGTGGTTAGAAGGCCCATTTGTAGAGTAATTGGTTTCTCGCCTATTGTTAGCTTAACTTCACCCCAATCAAATTCTAATATTTCCCCTAAACTATATTCCTGCCTGATAAAAGCTTCTTTTTTCTCATGATGATCCCTAATGTAGTTGCATACTGTGGGATAACTAATATCAAATCCTTGTTCAACTAGTCTTTCATGTATGTCAATCTTCTTCATTAATTGCTTAGACCTACCCAATAAACGGTTTTTTTCATTTTCTTTAAGCAGTTCTTCTATCTTTTCTATTATTTCATCTGTTAATTTAATTCTAGTTCTGCTGCTGGTATCATATTTGGGTGCTGACACTATTTCCGAAACAAGATTTAAAGTATTATTATTAATTGTGTTATTTGATTTCGCTAATTCTTTAATCTCCTCGCTTTTAGATTCATAATCATTAATATATTTTCTAACTGTCGTCCTAGAGATTTTCATTTCTCTAGCTATCGCTCTTTGAGACATATTCTCTCTAAAATACTTCATTAAAACATCTGCTTTCTGATCCAACTTTATCACCTCTAGTCCCCCTTTAAAAGATATCTTTTAAAGGGTATTATATTTTAAGGTGGACCAGTTTTCAATTATTATGGTGGTCTACTTTTAGATTAGCATAAACAACAGGCGAAGATAGTTGAATTCTTTACTTCTATTCAGATTTAAATCCACGCTCCTATATAAGGAGCGACCATGAGTATATATATTTGCAGTAACAGATTGACCTTTCCCCATTAAATTAGACAACTAAAACTCGTAATATCTTTCTTTTTCATAGAATATCGTAATATGTCATTTCTTTATGCTACCATTACTTTTTTAAGAGCATTTCTATAGTATTGTTCAGGTGTCATATAGCCATTAGAAGCATGTATTCTTTCTCTATTATAGAAGATATATATGTACTCAAATACTGCCGCACGGGCCTCTTCACGTGTTTTATAGTGATTTCCATATAGCCATTCGCATTTCATTTTACCCCAAAATGATTCCATTGGTGCATTATCCCAGCAGTTACCTTTACGTGACATACTACAAACAAAATCATACTTTTTAAGCAGATATTGGTATTCATTTGAGCAATATTGAGACCCTCTGTCAGAGTGTAGTATTGCACCTATAGGTTTACCTGACCGCTGATATGCGTCATTCAATGTGTTTATTACTAAATCTTTTGTCATCCTTTCACTCATTGATAACCCAATGATTTTTTGCCCACACAAATCCATTATTGCTGCTATGTACAGCCAACCTTCATCTGTCCACAAATAGGTTATATCACTAACCATTTTTTCATTAGGTTTGTCCACATTAAAATCTCGATTAAGGATATTTTCTGCTACTGGCAGCTTATGACCAGAATAGGTGGTTGCTTTAAATTTCTTTGAAACTTTTGACTTTATGTTATTTTTATTCATTATGCGTTCTACTCTCTTATGGTTAACAGGCACATTGCTTTTTTCATTTAACTTTCTGGTAATTTTAACAGATCCAAACACATTTCTGCTCTTCTTGTGGATAAGCTTTATTTGCTCTAAAAGTTTTTTGTTTTCTTTTTCCCTGGTACTTTCCGGCCTTTTATCCCATGCGTAGTAACTGCTTCTTTTTACACAGAGAACCTCACATAGCTTCACTACTCGGTATTCACGGCAATTAGCTTTGATAAACTGAAATCTTTCTATTTTTGATTTCTGGCGAAGTAAGCTGCCGCTTTTTTTAATATTTCATTTTCTTCCTTTAAATCTTTATTTTCTTTTTCTAACTTTCTTAATTTTTCATCTTCCGGTTTAAGATGACCACTTCCCGGAAACGGCGCTTCAGGTGAATTTTTATATTTATTTACCCAACCATGCAATGTAGTTGGCTTTATTCCTAACTCTCTGGCTACCTTTGTTACTGGTTCACCAGTCACTTCCAACCTCTTTACAGCTTCAATCTTAAATTCTGAACTATATTGTTGCTTACTCATGTTTTACTATCTCCTTTTCTTTATTTTTAGTATAACACGAGTTCTTTGTGTCTATCAAAGTGGGTAAGAGTCAGATATATCAATTTAAATCCACGCTCCTATATAAGGAGCGACTAATGCCTGTAGCAATTTCCTTAAGAGTATTAATTATTTAAATCCACGCTCCTATATAAGGAGCGACAAAAACAAGATAAAGTATACAGTAATATACCTGATTTAAATCCACGCTCCTATATAAGGAGCGACCGTTCGCCGTATAAACGTATTGGATGGTCATTGCATTTAAATCCACGCTCCTATATAAGGAGCGACGATAAAATAATTCACACTTTAAGGAAACAGTTGCAGATTTAAATCCACGCTCCTATATAAGGAGCGACTATTAATCATATATGATATGATTAATATAGATAGAATTTAAATCCACGCTCCTATATAAGGAACGACATATAATAACAGGAGGTTATATCATGTTAAAAATAATTTAAATCCACGCTCCTATATAAGGAGCGACAAACTTTGCCATGTTAATTAACCCCTTTCTTTCCATTTAAATCCACGCTCCTATATAAGGAGCGACTTAGCAGTAATTTTAAGATTATTATCATTCATGTCAATTTAAATCCACGCTCCTATATAAGGAGCGACCATTGTTGAATTTAGGTAGCTTGCCCCTGTATAATTTAAATCCACGCTCCTATATAAGGAGCGACTCAACAAATGCTTTAAATTTTTCGGCATCTTGAATTTAAATCCACGCTCCTATATAAGGAGCGACTAGTTCTGTATACAGACAGTTACATTAATATTGTTAATTTAAATCCACGCTCCTATATAAGGAGCGACTAAATCCTTTGGATTACATAACAATGTCCGAGGATTTAAATCCACGCTCCTATATAAGGAGCGACTTAAAAAATGATTGGAGGTGTAATACAAAAAATATTTAAATCCACGCTCCTATATAAGGAGCGACGGACATGGAAAAGAGAAGGATACAAAGTTGTAGAATTTAAATCCACGCTCCTATATAAGGAGCGACGGGGATTACAGAGCCCGCATACCTAATACCAGTATTTAAATCCACGCTCCTATATAAGGAGCGACGTAATTAAAATGCATTTGTGATCGTAGTCATTAGATTTAAATCCACGCTCCTATATAAGGAGCGACTTAGTCACCTGATTATGTCCACGCTCAACAAGGTATTTAAATCCACGCTCCTATATAAGGAGCGACGGTAGATGGCAAATTCATGGTTGAAAGAAGTATATTTAAATCCACGCTCCTATATAAGGAGCGACTAAAGTAGCTATCATTTATACACCTCCCATAAAGGATTTAAATCCACGCTCCTATATAAGGAGCGACCCAGCTTTTTTAAGTAATGTCTCCTCCTCATAAGGATTTAAATCCACGCTCCTATATAAGGAGCGACCAGATATCTTTTTTATACTTCCTTTATTTTTATAGATTTAAATCCACGCTCCTATATAAGGAGCGACGTTCATTTAATCACCCCATCATCATAACTTAATTATTTAAATCCACGCTCCTATATAAGGAGCGACGCAAATGATTCTATTTGGTTCTCTGCTATATCTGATTTAAATCCACGCTCCTATATAAGGAGCGACGTTCTAGTTTCTTATAATCAATATCTTTTCTATGCTATTTAAATCCACGCTCCTATATAAGGAGCGACATAATTTCTTTCGCTTTTTGATTTTAGATAGTCTTATTTAAATCCACGCTCCTATATAAGGAGCGACCATTTATCCTTTGTAATGCTGTCTTCTTCATAAATTTAAATCCACGCTCCTATATAAGGAGCGACTTCCTTATTAAATTCACATAATCCATAGCACATTATTTAAATCCACGCTCCTATATAAGGAGCGACCCACTTCATCAGCTATAAAACAAGCTGGCCTTATAATTTAAATCCACGCTCCTATATAAGGAGCGACGTTTTAAATCTAATGGGCTTACATTATATCCAGCAGATTTAAATCCACGCTCCTATATAAGGAGCGACCTAATTGTACAGCTATTTTATTAGTTAACCCATTTATTTAAATCCACGCTCCTATATAAGGAGCGACGTTGGCAAAATAATAAAAAATCTGATGAGGGAGGTATTTAAATCCACGCTCCTATATAAGGAGCGACTTTAAATCTAATGGGCTTACATTATATCCAGCAGATTTAAATCCACGCTCCTATA
>ENA-UOOK01004643-UOOK01004643.1-fermentation-metagenome-genome-assembly--contig:-NODE-4643-length-14527-cov-8.610282_pt1 | contig 14527 bp, 11 predicted proteins | sample MGYA00245777_ERZ724023 | MGnify/ENA primary metagenome ERZ724023 (study PRJEB28704, sample SAMN03018312) | fermentation metagenome | biome: anthropogenic terrestrial biome; feature: soil; material...
CTCCTAAGCTGTAAATCGGGGGTTCAAATCCCTTCGCGCCCGCTAATTTCCTTTAATCTGTATTTTTCTTGGCCCGTATTCCATTAACCTGTTTATCTCAGTTTTCTAAGAAACGAAACTCTATTTTCTAACTCCAGGGTTTTCATTCTAAGGCGCTATGGACATTCTGCCTGCTCAGAAGAACCAGATATTTCTGAACACAACCGCCTATGTAAATATTCGTGCAAACAATGGAAAATTTCTTATCTGGAAAGTAAGTATTCCATAGAAGTATACAATACATTTTTATTGATCATATCCCAGTGCATTCTATTTTATTCGAAAAGAAAATGCTAACCCAGAGGAAACACGAATTGATCAGGAAAGCCAGAGTAAATGACGTAGTTGTAATGAAACAAATCATCAATACCTATTCGAAGGAAGAGCTAATGCTCGCCCGTTCGCTGAGTGAAATGTACGAGAACATCAGAGATTATTATGTCTGCGAGATTGATGGGGAAGTTGTGGGCTGCTGTGCCCTGCACGTGGTGTGGGAAGACCTTGCAGAAATCCTCGCCCTTGCGGTTAAGCCCGATTGTGCAAGAAAAGGGGTAGGCACAAAACTTGTTTCGGCATGCCTTGAGGATGCGAAAAATCTCGAAATGAAAGAAGTCTTTGCTCTTACCTACGTGCCTGGCTTTTTTGAAACCCTGGGCTTTAATATCGTAGATAAAAACAGTCTCCCCAGGAAAATCTGGTCTGGATGCATCAGGTGCCCCAAATTTCCGGATTGTAATGAGATTGCAGTTCTTAAAACTATCAAAGCCTGAATAAATTAGAAAACAATCAGGAAGTTTTTCCGTTTCACAGCTCCTGATTTTTTTCGATTTTTATCTTTTTTGCTAAGTTTAGGTAATAAAATCTTGTGAAATATATTAAAACGTTGTGTAATATATTAAAATCTCATATTACTTATTTTCTAAGTATTTCTATTTTTAGCCTGGTAAATCAAAAACTATTTATTCAGGGATTATGTTTTTTAGGTCGTCCTAATTATTATGTCTGGAAAATTCCGGGCATGTGCTGGTGGGATGATGTTAATGAATATAGATCGACTTGAAGAATATCTTGAAACTATTCTTTATCTTATTAAGAAAAATCAAAGCCCTGCAAAAACTAAACAAATCGCAGAAGAACTTAATGTATCTTCACCCAGTGTGACAGAAATGATTAAAAAGTTGCATTCGATGGGGTTTGTTGAGTATAGGCCCTATCAAGGGGTCGAGTTGACTAAAAAAGGGGCTGACGAAGCTGTTCGGATCAAAAGAAAACACCAGGTGCTTGAAACTTTCCTGACTGAAGTCCTTAATTTTGACCGGAGGGAAGCCCACAGGGAAGCCTGCGAGCTTGAGCACGCAGTATCCGATTCAGTGCTTGAGAGACTTTACGATTTCCTTGGAAACCCTGAGTACTGCCCTGACGGGCACCCGATAAATATCGATAAAAGTAACCTGCAGCGAGAAGAAAGTTTCATTCCCCTTGATGAGATGAGTGAGGGAAGTTCAGGCATGATTGTCAGGGTAACCCTTCCAAGAGAAACAAAAGAGCGTTTAACCTCTCTTGGTATCATAACCGGAGAGAATATTGAAGTCCGGCGCAAGCAAAAACAGGGCTGTATCTCAGTCATTGCTGTCGGGTCTGAAATCGCCCTCGGAAGAGATGTCGCAAAGAAAATTTTCATCACTCCTAAAGGCAAAAACTTTTAAAAAATGGATAAATCATCCATAAATTGCGTGGAGTGCGGTTAACGGAGAGGTGATAGAGATTTCCAGCTCATGCTGTAATTCAGGCGACAGAGAAAAAAATGATTCTCCTTATGATTTGACATTCGCTTTTATAGGCAACCCTAGCGTTGGAAAAAGTGTTTTCTTCAGCAGGCTTACAGGAGTTGGAGTTGAGGTTTCCAACTATCCGGGCACTACAGTTTCCCTTACAAAAGGAAATGTAAAAGTAAATGACAGGACTATTGAAGTAGTCGACCTCCCAGGGATATATTCTCTCGGGGTTGCAAACGAAGATGAAAAGGTAACCAAGAGGTTTATTTTTAAAGATTCTCCAGATGTTATTATTAATGTCCTTGACGCGAGCAGGCTTGAGAGAAACCTCTATTTGACCCTTCAGTTACTGGAACTCGATATCCCTATGGTTATTGCCTTAAATCAGGTAGATCTGGCAGCAGAACTCGGAATTCTTATTGATGCGGATAAACTCTCGGAACTCCTGGGCCTGCCTGTAGTCCCAACTGTTGCAACCCAGGGAGCGGGGCTTGATGAGGTAGTGCTTATAGCTCTTGAAGAGGTAGGAAAAGTCCAGAAGCACCATAGGGTAAGATATAGCCAGTGGATCCGCAAGGCTTTATCGTGGCTTGACTATGCTTTCCCAAATACATCTCAAAGCATCCTGATTGCAGCCCTGTTAAATGATGCCGAATTTGTAGAACTCTGCTGCATGCCGCCTGAAGCCAATGCGATTCTCTCTTCTGCCAGGCACTTTCGGCAGAACCTTGAAATCGATCGCGGAATTTCAGTTCCGGATACTATTGCAAGAGACCTGTACGGAGAGTCCGGATTTATAGTGGACAGCGTCGTCTCAAACTTTGAGCCAAAAAAAAGGTTCCGTGACAGGATAGATAGGGTTCTTACCTCTCATCACTTCGGGGTTGCGGTTCTCATCTCCGCGCTACTCATTACGTTTCTTCTTGTCTTCAGGATAGGGGGCTTTCTTGAAACCTGGATTGTAAATGACCTTTTTGAGCCTTACATAATCCAGCCCATAGAAGCAATGACTTCTGACATGTCGCCTGTCCTCAGAAACCTGATTCTTTATTCATTGCGAGGGGTGGAAGCCGGATTTGCAATTGCAATCCCGTATATTGCAGTTTTCTATGCTATCCTTTCCATATTTGAGGACTCAGGCTACCTGACAAGGGCAGCTTTTCTTCTCGATAACCTGACACATAAGCTCGGGCTTCACGGGAGAGCTGTTATCCCTCTGGTTCTGGGGTTTGGCTGTAATGTCCCTGCAATAATGGCTGTACATGCCCTTGGCACAAGGAGGGAAAAGCGGATAGCTTCGCTCCTCATATCTCTGATTCCCTGCTCTGCAAGAACAGTTATTATCCTTGGACTTGTAGGGACCTTTGTTGGCTTCTGGCCTGCTGTTTCCATCTATGTGCTGGAGATCCTCATCATTGCGGCGATGGGCTGGATACTGGGAAGGACTCTTCCAGGCCAGAGAAGTGGCTTCATTATGGAAATGACCCCTCTCAGGAAACCTGAACTTAAATCAACCCTCAGGAAAACCTGGATGAAAAGCCGTGAGTTTTTATTTATCGCTTTTCCACTGCTTCTTGCAGGGAGTGCAGCCCTGGGAATTGCCGATGCCCTGGGTCTTCTTTCTATCTTCCAGGACTTTGTAGAGCCCGTATCTGTAGGGCTTCTGGGGCTCCCGGCTTTTGCCGCAACAGCTCTTGTCTTTGGAATTCTCAGAAAAGAAATGGCACTTCAGATCCTGGCAGTACTTGCAGGTACAGCCAATTTTGCAGCTGTGATGACTCCGCTTCAGATGTACCAGTTTGCGGTTATAACAACCATTTATGTCCCATGTGTTGCAACGATTGCAGTACTCAAGCATGAGCTTGGTATAAAGGATACGGCCATGATTGTCACCTTTACAATAACTCTTGCTCTTGTGGCAGGCGTTTTAATCAGGATTTTCGGGCCTCTCTTCCTTTAACCTTCTAATTTTTTTATCTATTCTCCCGATTTTTTATCTATTCCCCCGATTTCTTTTTCTCTTTTCCTTTATCATGTTTATCCCCTGAAATAATCATTTCTACGCAGAGCACAATATTTATATATTAACAAACTCCTTCATCACTTTCTCTTTTATTTTCTTATTATCGGAAATTATTAATACTTCATACATCGTGTTTATTTCCGATGACTCGGATTACCGATCACTTACACAAAAACGTATTTAGTGTTATTATGGATATTTTCGAAATGGACCATTTTCGAGAACCAGAAGTTGAAGAGGTCCAACTTTTTCTCGAAAGCACCGGAACCCATGGTTCTATTGTTCACGAAACTGCTCTGGAAATGGACTGCAGCACATCCCCTAAAGTCCAGGCGAGGCAGAGTGTACTTCTCAACCTCGATGAATCCATTCCGTCAATTCAGTAACACTTAACTTAAAGATATTTCCGACCCCTATTGAAATCCAACTCTTTAACTCCTTTTATTTTAGAGTTTGTTTTGGGTTTCATTCTCTATTTTGTATAATCCCAGGTTTGAAACCTCTAATTCATTTTTCCGAAAACTTGAACTGCACTGATGCACCTATTTAATATTTTTTATGCAAACTTTATCGAAAAATATTTATCCTGCTTTTCGGCCCCTTTCTTTCCAGGAAAATTATTTTTCTATGGAATTCCCTTACCCTTACTTGCAGCATTATATGTCCTGAAGCGGGATGTTTTAGTGTGCATATCTCTGGCATCGGTTAACAAATTTTTGCACAACTTAGAATACTACTTATAGCGATACTTATAGCGATACTTATAGTGATACTTATAGCGATTTTCCAGTCGCAGGAATATTTAAAGAAACCTATTTCTTCTTTTTTAGAGCATTTCCAAGCAGCCTCTCCTCTTTTTAGTCATTTCCTTGGTTAAACTTCTTCCTTCGGAAATTTCGTGCTTTATGCTCTTTTTTCTGTTCTGTTATACGGTCTCTGTGGTCGGTTTCAGAAAAGTTAATAAAGTATTTTGTTATAATATAATTTAAAAGTCATCTATAGACTGCTGAATACTATCGATTACCATATATATATAAAGTAAGATTACATCTACTTTATACATATTATTTAAATTTGTCTGATCTAATCAATTTATATTATAATGACGTATCATGATAGCAAAAACTTGCAGACACAAGGAAACCCGGGACCTTAATTTATTGTTAGAGGTATTTTCATGAGAACTGGACAGAGGGATATGCACAATACACCGCTTAAAAGGCGACTGTCAATCACCTATGAGGAGCTCGAAACTCTCAAAAAATCAATCAAGGCTTCAGTTCTCAATGAGCTGCAGTCCGAAGTAGAAAATAGTTCCGATCTTGATTCCTTTAAGGATCAAATTCTTTCCGAAATAAGAACCGAACTGAGGGAACTTCCTGATTCTGCGTCGCTTAAGGCTTCAATTCTTGGTGAACTGCGGTCCGAATTAATTTACGGTAAGAAAGACGAATCCGAAGCGATCGACCGACGAGTAAAAGAACTGGCTGGAATTCAGGACGGGCTCGTCAGAGAACTGCTTGACCAGAAAATGATTATAAAAAAGCTGGAAGCAGACGTTGAAAGACTTTCAAAATCATTGGAAGTTAAGCAAAATACCATTACCTATTCTCCTCCATCTCCTTCTTTTCCCATAATTGAAGACCCACTTGACCTTCCTCCTCTTTCCAGAAAACCAAAGCGTAAACTAGAGTTTCGGAAAGAAGGTCCTTCCGCAGACGAGCTGATCGGTTTCAGAGAAGCTCCTGCATCCCTGCCAGGTACAAACGCAAAAGTTCAACTGAGGATAAAAGAGGTTGAGCCCAGGGAGCTTGACGAGCAGGAACCTGTCAAAACAAAATGTGAGTACATTATCGCCGAAAGTGGAGACCGAAAACGGTTTAGAGGCACTCTGAGGCGTTCAACTCCAGTAATAGAGGCTCCTGCGGGATATTTATTCCCTCCAAAGCCGCCGGTTTCTTCGAGATCTCGACCTCCTGTTAAGGCAGATCCTGTAAGAACCCGACCTGATGATGATTATAAGTGTGAATATATAATCGCAGAAAAGGCTCCGAAAAAGAGTCTAATTGAAGAGTCTGTGGACCTCAGAGACAATGAAGACGCGGAAATAATAACCTGTAGCCGGAGAGACCCAAGGGCGAAATGAGACTGAGTAAAACGAAAAATCCCTCAAAAACGCGAAACCTCAGAGGTATTCTGTGTACATAAAAGAGATTGAGTTCGTTAATTTCAAGTCCTTCGGAAAAAAAGTAAGGATTTCCTTTTACAATGACTTCACCACTATTTCCGGGCCTAACGGGAGTGGAAAGTCAAACATCATAGATGGGATTCTCTTTGCACTCGGGCTTACGAGCTCCAGGACTCTAAGGGCTGAAAAACTTACGGACCTTATTTACAATGGAGATGAGGCAAAAAAGCCTGACTTTGCCCAGGTTACGATCCGTTTTGACAATACTGACCGTAAGTTGCCATTAGATCTTGATGAGGTTGAGGTCTCAAGAAAGGTCAGGCGGACGAAAAATGCGTACTACAGCTACTTTTACTTTAATGGAAAAGCCGTAAGCCTGGGGGAAATCCATTCCCAGCTTGCAAAGGCAGGAGTAACGCCTGAAGGCTATAACGTCGTAATGCAGGGAGACGTCACACAGATTATTTCCATGAGCCCTGTGGAAAGGCGAAAGATTATTGACGAGATTGCCGGGGTTGCAGAGTTTGACGAGCGCAAGCAAAAAGCACTCGGGGAACTTGAAATTGTCAGGCAGCAGATCGAACGTGTGGATATTATCCTTGAAGAGGTGCGGACCCAGCTCGAAAAACTTGCAGGGGAACGGGACCATGCCCTGAAATACCAGGCTCTTAAGGCTGAAAAAATCAAGTTTGAAGGTTACGTTCTGCTCTCCAAACTCAAGGATGCCAGGACAGAACTGGAAAATGTGGATAAGGAACTTGAAGGGAAAGAAGAGCATCTCGAAAAAGTACAGGTACTGCTGAAAGAAAGGGTTCAGGAATTAGAAGCGCTTGAACAGTCCCTTGAAAATCTCTCCCTCGAAATCCGAAAAAAAGGGGAAGACGAACAGCTTCAGGTCAAAAGGGAAATAGAAGAAACGAAAGGGGAAATCTCCCGCTGTGTTGATAGCATTGAAGTTTCGGAATCCGAACTTGAAGAGGCTGATGCACGTCGCAGAAAAGCATTTGTTGATATTGATTCAACAAAAGGCAAGGTCCGAGAGCTCGAAGAGAAAATCGAAGCTGAAAATGTAAGAAAAGAAAGCATATCTGTAGAGATTTCTGAAAGAAAAACCGAGCGCATGCTCCTTCAGAGCAGGATTGCTGATGTGGATGCGAAGTTTGCCGCAACAAGGGACGAGCTCATGGCTGCCCGCAAAAAGCTCGAGGACGTTAAAAACGAAAAGAACGAGCTTATCCGGAATGAGGACAGGCTTCTCGATGCTCTCAGGAGAAAGTCCTCGGAACTTCGGGAGATCGAAAACCAGATTAAGGATGCACAGGCGGCAGTTACCGCATCGGACAGCGATACCCTTTCTGTCCAGTACGAAATAGAAAAACTTACGAATAACCTTGAATCCCTCATAAAAGACCGGGACGATATAGAAAGCAGCCATTTCAGGATTAAAGAAGATATTAAGAAACTTGAGAGCAGGCTTCACACCCTCCAGCAGGAATATGCAATTGCCGAGGCAAGAGTCCGTGCTTCGGAACAGGGGGGAGGGTACTCAAGAGCTGTCGAGATGGTAATCGGGGCTTCCAGGCAGGAAGAACTCTTTGGAATTCACGGGACTATTGCCCAGCTCGGAAAAGTAGACCGCAGGTATGCGGCAGCCCTTGAGGTTGCTGCAGGGAACAGGATGCAGGCAGTTGTTGTAGATACTGATGCTGATGCGGCAGAAGCGATCGAATTCCTGAAGCGAAGAAAAGGCGGCAGGGCTACTTTCCTTCCGCTTAATAAAATGAGGGAATCGAGAAGGCTTGAAAATCTCAGTTATGAAAATGGAGTAATAGGGTACGCAATCGACCTTATTGAATTCGACCTGGACTTTGAGCCTGCTTTCTGGTATGTTTTTCAGGACACCCTGGTTATGGAAGACCTTGCCAGTGCCCGCCGCCTTATGGGAAGGGTGAGAATGGTCACACTTGAAGGTGAGCTCCTTGAAAAAAGCGGGGCAATGGTCGGAGGTTCTCTTTCTTCAAAATCCGGGATTTCTTTTGCGGCAGCGGAAAAAGACAAACTCCTCGAGCTTGCAGAGGAGATAAAATCCCTTGATGCAAGCCGGAATGCGGCGATCAGTAAACAGGACAGCATTGAAAGCCATGTTTTTGAGCTGAGCAGAAAAATTCGTGACTGTGAAGCTACTATTTCCAGAAAGGAGCTCGAGATTCAGGAGATCGCTGGCAGGGAAGCCAAACTCGCAGAACTCCTTGAAGCCAAACAGGCAGACTTAAAGGCAATCGAAGAATCGAGGACCGAATTCAGGGCTGAAATGGACAGGGTAATTGCAGAAAAGGCGGAAAAAGAAGGCATTGCGGCTGAACTTGAGGCTCAGGTTGCCGAACTTGAGGCAAAGCTCGCTGATTCCCCACTTCCAGAGATAAACAAAAAAGCCGATTTTGTGGATGAAGAAATCCGGAGGCTTGACGGCAGGATAAGGGATACTGAAGCCAGCCTGAATGCTCTGCAGCTTGAAAAAGAATATGCAGAAAAGAAAATTGCCGAAGCCAAGGAGCTTATCAGGGAAATTGATGAAAAGAAGGCTTCAAGGCGGGAAAAAGTAGAGTCCCTCAAGGCAAAAATCGCGGAACTTGAAGCGCAGCTTGAAGAAAAACAGAAGCGTGAACTTCAGCTTTCTGATGAGCTTATAGGGCTTCAGAAAGAAAGGGAAAGCGTTCAGGCTGAATACACTGCGGTAAAGCGCAGGGTCAGTATAGCTGCAACCACTCTTGAAAAGGCAAAACAGCAGGTACTTACGCTCACAACTACGAAAAGTGCACTTTTTGACCAGGAAAAGCAATTGGTTGAAGAGATACAGAGAAGGGGAATAGAAGAGACATCAGAGGTTCCGAGTTACGAAACCGTTTACATGCGGATTCAGGCAATAGAAGAAGCCATGCGCAGGCTTGAACCTGTAAATATGCGGGCAATTGATGAATATAATGAGGTAGAACTCAGGCTCTCTGACCTCCAGGGCAAACGCGATACTCTCTTTACCGAAAGGGAACAGCTCCTTGAACGCATCGACCAGTATGAACAGCTCAAGCGGGACGCCTTTATGGAGGCTTATACAAGCATTAATTCCAATTTCAAAGAAATCTTTTACGAACTTTCTGACGGTATGGGAGAACTCCTGCTGGATAACCCGGACGACCCCTTTGCCGGAGGAATGACCCTCAGGGCCCAGCCGAAAGAAAAAACTCTCCAGCGCATAGAAGCCATGTCAGGGGGAGAAAAGAGTCTTACGGCACTTGCTTTCATTTTTGCAATCCAGCAGTACCGCCCTGCTCCTTTCTATGCTTTTGACGAGATTGACATGTTCCTTGACGGCTGGAATGTGGAAAGAGTGTCAAGGCGCGTTAAGACCTCAGGCTCAAAGGTCCAGTTCATTGTTGTTTCTCTAAGAAAACCCATGATCCAGGCTGCAACCCGGACAATCGGGGTTACAATGCAGGAGCATAATATCACGAGTATTACCGGAGTGAAGCTTAATGGCTGAACTTATAGATAACTCGGCACTTGGCATTTCCGGGCTTCCTTCCCCCAAGATTTGCGAGTCCGGGGAAAAGGATTCTCTTTTTTCAGACCCTGAAACTTTCGGGCTTCCGACAACTCTTTCTTATCTTGGTATTGACTGGGCTCTTCTTGACCTCTCGGAATTTGACACCTATGAACCCCTGGGCATTCTTGTTGAACTTGCAAAGGACGGAAAAATTGATCCCTGGGATATCGATGTTGTGCAGCTGACCGATACTTTTCTGAACAGGATAGAAGAACTCCAGAAAATGGACCTCAGGATTTCTTCAAGGACTCTCCTTTATTCTGCTATTCTCCTCCGCATGAAATCTTCAGTAATCCTCGGGCCAGAAGAAGAGGAAGAAGAGGACTTTGACCCTGGCTTTTTCGATGACGAAGAGCTTCCGGAGCCTGATGAGTTTCCTATTCCAAAGCTGCCTGTCCGCCGCATTTCCACAAGACCTGTCACACTGAATGAACTTATTGTGGAGCTTAAAAAAGCCGAAAAGACGCTCTCTAGAAAAAAAGAAAAGAAAGCCCGTCTGGCTGCAGAAGAGCCTGATATCCCTTATACTCCTCTGGCTACCGTAGATGTGCTCGGGATCGCCCACGATGAGGCTATTAGCTCGAGGCTGGCCCTTGTCTGGGCAAGGCTTGTTGAGCTTTTTATGAAGCAGCCTGTTGTGGAATTTTCTTCACTGATTCATCTGAGTGAAGATAAGATCATGGATTACCTTTCCCTTCTCTTTCTTGCTTCGAGCAGAAAAATCTGGCTTTTCCAGAATGAGCTTTTCGGGGAATTATATATTTATCCCGGAGAGGAATCAGGGTTTTCCACGGAAAACAATCCGCCTATTTTTCATCAAATAAAGCAGGGTTTAACAGAAGACGTTTCAGAACCTGGAGAAGCCGGGCATCCTGAAGTTCTTTCCTTTGAACCGGAATATATAAATTTGGACTCTTCTGAAGAAACAAATTGATCCAATTAAAGAATAACCTTATCCTCTTTTCTGGTCGTGAAATTTATGAGTGATCTTGAAATTATCGAAGCGGCTCTTTTTGCTGCAGGCAGGGCGGTAAGCCTTGAGAAACTTATGAAAATTACCGGAAAGCCGAAAAAAAATGTCTCTTCGGCAGTGCAGGAGCTGATGGAGGCTTATTCTTCCCGGAGTTCAGGTCTTGAAATTCTGGACCTTGGGGACCGCTACGTCATGCAGGTCAAGCCTGAGTATTCCGAACTTATGAGGGAGGTTGCCCCAAAAGAACTCTCAGCTCCTAAACTCCGGACTCTTTCCATGATTGCCTATCATCAGCCCCTTCTCCAGTCCGACCTTGTTGAAATGAGGGGCAGTGGAGCATATGACCACATAAAAGATCTTATTGAAAGGGGTTTTGTTGATTCTGTGCCCTGCGGGAGGAGCAGACAGCTTTCCACAACCTCGCTGTTTGCAGATTATTTCGGGCTCAAAAAGAATGACCCTAAAGCCATAAAAGATAAGATCATTGAGCTATTGAGAACTCAGGGAGGACAGAGTGAGATAAACCTCTGGGTCGGAAAAAAGACTATTGCTGTGACCCCAATGTACGAGTCCCTTATGGACATGTGCGGGATTAAAGACTATTTTGTTGCGAATGCTTACCGCCCTTCCAAAGAGGAGATCTCTCGCCTTCTCGAAGCCGATGTGCTTGTAGTCACAGCCGGCTATCTTGATACTGTGAAGCAGCACTGCGATGGCGAGATCCTCGAGGTACGTTCAACAACCTTTGAAGACCTTATTGAGGCTGTCTCTTTAATATCTGAAGAACTTCCCGATGAGGTGGACCCCAGAGTTGTGGAAAACACTCTACGTAAGATCCGGGAGACCAGGGAAAGGTATGTAGCTTCAGCCCTGCTTATTGAGAGGAAGGTAAAGCCGGCAACTGATATGGTCTCAAGGATAGTTAATGATCTCAACATAAGGATTTCTACAGACGGCATACTTGTCGCTCCTGATTACGGGACTTCAGGTGAAGGGGTAAATATAGGTAAAGGGGCTAAAATTCTGGTACCTACTCACCGCAGTGTAGAGGGAGATCTTCTTGAGAGGGTCTGCAAAAAATATGATTCTATTATTGAAGGTTTAAAAAATTTTGAAGACTGAATCCCCTTCAAAGCTGATACGGGAGCCATTTTCTTTTTTAATTTTTTTTATTCAACTGGCGCCCTTAATTTAAGCTTTTCTGTCGCATTTATATTCTTTATATATGGTATTTATATAGTATATGAGGTATTTAACTATAGCTTTATATACTGGTTAGAGGATATTACTCTTGCTTTATATACTGAGGGTTGACTAATGAGCGAATCTAGCATCAAGATTGAAAACGTGGTCGCATCCACCAAACTCGCTGAAGAGTTTGATCTAACTGTGATCGAATCCCAGTTCGAAGGGGCCGAATACAACAAGCAGAAGTTCCCTGGACTCGTCTATAGAGTTTCAGACCCTAAAGCTGCTTTTCTGGTCTTTACTTCCGGAAAGGTTGTCTGCACAGGAGCAAAAAATGTTGATGACGTGCACACAGTTATTGGGAATATGGCAAAAAAGCTGAACAGCATCGGGATCAAAACTATAGAAAAACCGCAGATTACTGTCCAGAATATAGTTGCCTCAGCAGACCTGCACACTATTCTTAACCTCAATGCAATTGCAATCGGGCTTGGGCTTGAGAATATCGAATACGAACCCGAGCAGTTTCCAGGTCTTGTTTACAGAATCGATGAACCCAAGGTAGTTGTCCTTATATTCAGTTCCGGAAAGCTGGTTGTCACTGGCGGAAAATCCCCTGCAGATTGTGAGAGAGGGGTAGAAGTAGTTCGTCAGCAGCTCGACAACATGGGGCTTTTATAAATCCTCAACCTTTTAATCTATTGTACCCATTTTAATCTGCCTCCTGTGGAAAGGACACGGAGGAATACTAATATAAAAACGGATTCTGCGATATGCGTAGAGGCTCCGTCACAGGATATGTGTGAAACGTGAATAATGCAGATGTTTGCATCCTCATTCCTACACTTAACGAAGCTGCAACGATAGGGGAGCTCATTAAAGATTTCAAGAAAGAAGGGTTTTCCAACATTCTTGTAATCGATGGAAACAGCAGGGATGGGACAGCACAGATTGCAAAGGCAGAAGGTGCAAGAGTTGTCCTGCAGACCGGAAAGGGCAAGGGACAGGCAATGATCCAGGCTTTCGAACTTATCGAGAGCCCCTTTATAATAATGGTTGATGGAGATGGGACATATCTTGCAAAAGAAGCTCATTCTCTTCTTGGGCCCGTTCTGGAAGGAAAAGCCGACCATGTTATAGGTAACCGGCTGGAGAAATATTCCCCCGGGGCTTTTACGAGGCTCAACCTTGTGGGCAATCGCCTGATAAACATGTTTTTTGATGTTGCATATGGAGTGGATCTAAAAGATATTCTTTCCGGCTATCGTGCATTTACGCTTGAAAGTGTAAGGGAACTTGAGCTTAATAAAACAGGTTTCGAAATAGAGACCGAGATTTCTGTGGAATGCATTCTTAAAAAGCAGAGGGTCGAAGAAGTCCCTATCACTTACCTCCCGAGAAGTAAAAATGGCGCGACCAAGTTAAATCCGGTAAAAGACGGATTCAGAATCGGGTCTACGATTTACAGGCTTGTAAAAGTCTATAACCCAATGTTTTATTTCGGGATCATAGGTTTTATCTTTATTGTGTCAGGTCTTTTCACAGGAATTTTTGTGGTAACCGAGTGGCTCCATGGAATCACCCGCATTCCTCTATCTATTCTTACGACCCTGTTTATTATATTCGGACTTCAGATGTTTATCTTCGGGATGCTGAGCGACCTTATAGTTACTCTCCACAGGCAAACGGTCAACTTAATCCAGGAACAAAATAAGCGGAGAAAATAATCAGGAAGCTCTCAGTTTTCTGGTCACCTCTAAACTCATATATTTTTTCAGCCCTTTTTTCAGAATAAATCCATCTAATATACAACTTTACTTGTTCTCAACTCAATTTGACTTTGCGGCATCTTCATAAAAATTTATTTTAATCTATACTTTTATATTTTTCCGGTATCAATAAGCGCTTAAGTAAAGTAAACTTGATTACGGTTAAAGTTAATTTTTTAAATAGTGTTATATATAATTAATTTCCTTTTATGATCTAACTCTCAGTTACTTTACTTACATACGGATCCTGATGATAATCTTACATAACAAATGAAAGCTTGAGGTAATAAAGATGACAATTGTGGAAGATGCACAAAAAGGAATTATCACTGAAGAGATGAAGATCGTCGCAAAGGATGAAGGACTTGACCCTGAATTCATCCGCCGCGGTGTTGCAGCCGGAAGAATCGTTATTCCAACCTCCCCTTACAGACAGGTTAAGATCTGCGGTATCGGAGAAGGGCTCAGGACTAAGGTCAACGCCTCCATCGGTGTATCCTCGGACATCGTTGATCCGGATATGGAAGTCCAAAAGGCAATCGCTGCAGAAAAAGCAGGTGCTGACACTCTCATGGAGCTCGGGACCGGCGGAGACTTCCTCGGTATCAGGAAAAGAGTCATTGACAGCATCTCCCTTTCAGTCGGTTCAGTGCCTCTCTACCAGGCTTTCATTGAAGCTGCAAGAAAATACGGCTCAATCGTGCACATGACAGAAGACGAGCTCTTCAACGCAACCGAAGCCCAGGCAAAGCTCGGAACAAACTTCATGGCAATCCACACCGGGATCAACAACATCACCCTTGACAGGCTTAAAGCCCACGGCAGATACGGCGGACTCTGCTCCCGCGGCGGCGCTTTCATGAGCTCCTGGATGCTACACAACGAAAAAGAAAATCCGCTTTATGAAAACTTCGACTACCTCGTTGAAATCCTCAAGGAACACGAAGTCGTTCTTTCCACTGGTAACGGAA
>ENA-UOOK01004644-UOOK01004644.1-fermentation-metagenome-genome-assembly--contig:-NODE-4644-length-14524-cov-3.820444_pt1 | contig 14524 bp, 12 predicted proteins | sample MGYA00245777_ERZ724023 | MGnify/ENA primary metagenome ERZ724023 (study PRJEB28704, sample SAMN03018312) | fermentation metagenome | biome: anthropogenic terrestrial biome; feature: soil; material...
CGTTCTAAATAATATAGCTTTAAGAGGACAATTAGGAGCTGGCTATACAAATGAAAATTTAGATAAAAATTTAGCTACTGATTTTCAAGATTATTCTTTAAATAAAATGGAAGTTTCTTTTTCCCCTGGTATTAGATTTAACATTGCAGCTACAGGAAACTTAGTTTTATATACTGGCATTGAAGGTAGTTATAAATATTCTTATCAAAAAGAAATCGGGAAAAATTTCAAGGATATTTCTAATTTAACAAAAACTAATTATTTCGGTGCCGGTGGCTTTTTGGGAGTAGAATGGTTTGCATTTAATAGAGTAAGTCTAAGTGCAGAATATAATGTTAGTGCTATTTGGAGCAGTGGAAAGAATATAATTGAATCTACTTCACAATATATTGAAAATAAATCACCAAATGCTTTAAATATTGATTTTGGACAAACAAAAGGAATCTTAGTCATTTCTTTTTATTTCTAATTAACATTAGAAAACTCATACATAAAATAAATAATGAAAATATATAATGCAGAATTCATAGGTGGTACTGATACAATTGGTAATTTACCTATTACAAATTTGCCAGAAATTGCTTTTGCCGGACGCTCAAATGTTGGGAAATCTTCACTCATTAATAATTTAGTAAATAGAAAAAATTTAGCTCATACAAGTTCTAATCCCGGAAAGACTCGTCAGATTAACTTGTTTAATATTGAAAATAAGTGGTGTTTAGTAGATTTTCCCGGTTATGGGTATGCTGCTGTATCAAAGAAAGATAGACAAAAATGGGGCGAAATGATTAAGAATTATTATTTAACGAGAGATGATTTTAAATTTACTTGTTTATTAATTGATTCACGGCACGACCCTCTTGATAGCGATTTAGCAATGTTAGAATGGTTAGAAAATTCCGGCATAAAATATTTAGTTATTCTTACTAAGTGTGATAAAATTTCATCTGAAATGATAACTGCTCGTAAAAAGCAATTAGATGATTATCTTCAATTTTGCTCAAATAATATTGAAGTATTGCCTTATTCGTCAATTTCTTCTTTAGGAAAGAATGAATTAAAAGCAATAATTAATAAAAATATTTAAGAAATAATATTATAAAAATAATGAATGACTATAGTGATATAATAAAATATACAATTAAAGAAAGCATCGAGACTAAAGAGAAAATACTCACTAATTTAACCACTCAAATAAATCAAATTGGTAATTTTTTAGCAGATGCAGTAAGTCAAAATAAAACATTATTATTTTGTGGAAATGGTGGAAGTGCTGCCGATGCACAGCATATAGTAGCAGAACTTGTTATTAGATATCGCAGTAATATTAATCGGAGAGCAATTAAAGCTATAGCTTTGACTGTCGATCCATCAATTATGACTGCTGGTGGCAATGATATTGGATTTGATAATATTTTTGCTAGAGAAGTAGAGGCATATTCTTCTAAAGGTGATGTACTAATTGGAATAAGCACTTCTGGTAATTCATCAAATGTAAAAAAAGCAATTGAATATGCAAATTCAAATGGTGTAAGCACTATTGCACTTTTAGGTGGTAACGGTGGCGATATAAAAGGAATAAGCACTATGGAGATAATAGTACCATCAAATATAACTGCAAGAGTACAAGAATCTCATATTATGATTGGTCATATTTGGTGTGATATTATTGAAAGAAAATTATTTCCAGATTTATTCTAATTTATTAAAAATTCAAAAAAAAGCTACAATGATTAGGTAATCTTGTAGCTTTTGTTATAAATATACTAATTCCTAATTACAATTCATTTCCTGAATTAATAATACTAATAAATTGTTCTACTTTAAGGGAAGCACCACCAACTAAAGCACCATTTACATTTTCGATTCCAAAAATTTCTTTTGCATTCTTTTCATTTACTGATCCTCCATATTGTATAATGATATTTTTACCATTAATTGGGTATTGTTGTACCAAGTAATTACGTAAATAATTATGAGTCTCATATATCTGCTCAGCATTAGCTGTTACACCTGTTCCAATTGCCCAAATTGGTTCATAAGCAATTATAATATTACTCATTTGTTCATCTTTTAGCTCAGCTAAAGATTCATCTAGTTGATTTTTTAATATTTCAAATGTGAATTTATTTTGTCTTTCTTGTAAAGTTTCTCCGATGCATAGGATTGGTTTTAAATTATCATTTAGCAAAGCTTTAATCTTTAAATTAATAAATTGATTTGCTTCATTGAAATATTGCCTTCTCTCAGAATGACCTACTATACAATACTCACAATTAAAATACTTAAGCATAGGTGTAGAAATTTCGCCAGTATATGCACCTTTGCTTTCATAATGACAATTTTGTGCTCCTAATTTAATAATTGAATTTTCAATAGCATTAGATGCAGCTTCAATATTAATAAATGGGGGGCATACAATTATTTCAATATTTTTATTTAAAGTAATTTTATTTATCTGTTCTTTTATTCCATTAATTAAATTAATGGTATCTTTGGCATTGGTATTCATTTTCCAATTACCAGCTATAATAAGTTTTTTCATCTTTGTTCTCCGATTACTTTATATATTTTGTAATATGTTAATTTTTCATTTGATTCGAAACCAAATCCTTTAATAATTTCTTTTGGAGATGTAATTCTAACGAATTCATCTGAAAACAATTTTCTTTCTTTATTATTCCATTTCAATTTAGATGTTTCTAATTTTGTGAAATTTGAGTCTGATACTACTTCTACATTTCCGAATGCAGTCATATCATTTGTATTATCTTCAATTATTGCACTATCTGCTTTTAATACGCTTAATCTTTTAAAGCTATTTTGAGAAAAGAAATAAACCTTTAAATTATGCTTAAGCAAGGTGATTTTTTTATTTGAATATGTATATCCTGAATCAGCAAAAAGCTCAGCTTTAGTAAAAATTGAGTCTACAAATTTAACATTTATTTTTGCAATTGATTGTTCTGGCTTATCAGTTAAATCTCCTGCTGAAAAAGTATTTGTTTCTTCGCTATTGCATGATATTAATAATATCAAAATTGATAAAATAATAAATTTATTTTTCATAAAGTTATTGATTAATAAACTGGAATAAATTATATGTTTTATCAATAAATTTAGCTGCTTCGCTTAATTTAATTTGTGTAGCAGAATCGCTTTTTGCTTCTGATGGATTAGGGTGAGTTTCAAAGAAAACTCCGTTTACTCCGACTGCAATAGCTGCCTTTGTAAGTGGAAGTAGAAACTGAGGTTTTCCACCAGATTCAGTATTTAATGAAGGTTGTTGCAAAGAATGAGTAGCATCATAAATAATAGGATAATTAGATTCTTTCATTATTGCAATACTTCTAAAATCGACTACTAAATCGTGGTAACCGAAGCAAGTACCTCTTTCAGTCAATATAATTTTAGAATTACCAGCTTTTTCTGATTTCACTGCAGCTTTTAGAGCATCCTCTGGAGCCATAAATTGAGCTTTTTTAATATTCACATATTTCCCGGTTTGGGCAGCTCGTTCAATTAAATCTGATTGTCTTGCTAAAAAAGCAGGAATTTGAATAACATCAATATTTTCGGAAAAAGAATCAATTTCATTTATAGAATGAAAATCGGTTGTGATAGGAATGTTAAATTCTTTTTTTATTTCTTCTAAATATGAAACTGCTATCTCATCTCCAATACCAGAGAAACTACCAAAAGAAGTTCGATTTGCTTTACGGTAAGAAGATTTAAATATAAAATTAATATTTTTATTCTCAATTGAATTTAAAAGTACTTCAGCTGTTTGCTTAAGCATTTCTTTGTTTTCAATTAAGCATGGTCCTGCAATGATTGTAAATTTATTGAAATCCATTTAAATTAAGGAAAAATATCTTAGTTAAAAGTTATAATAAAATTAAATAATCTACAAATATAATTATTCTATAATACTTTATTATTACAATTTTATAATATTTTCTGATTTACTTGTTATGTTATAATTAAATAATGCGAATATTTTCGTATTTTTGCTATTTATATTTTAAATTAGTAAATAATTGATTTTATAAAATGAAACTTGATGTATTTATAAATCCAAATTTTATTGAAAAAGAAGAGCAATTCGATAAAAGTCTTGTATTAATGATTGACGTTTTGCGAGCAAGTTCTACTATTTGTGCAGCTATTTACAATGGTGCAAGCGAAGTAATTCCAATAGAATCAATTGACAAAGCAGTGCAAATTTACAGTAGCTTAAGCAAGGATAAAAGATTTTTAGGCGGAGAGAGAAATGGATTAAAACCATCAGGATTTGATGGAGGAAATTCACCATCAGAATACACTCTTGAAAATATTAAAGGAAAAATAATAGTACTTACTACTACTAATGGCACTCATATTTTTCAAAAAGCCAAAGATGCTTCTGCTAAAGTAATTGTTGGATTTGTAAATATTAGCGAAGTAATACAATTTGTGAAAAAATATTGTGATGAAAATGAAATCAATCAAATTAGTATACTTTGCGCTGGGAATAATGGTAGAATTTCGTATGAAGACACTCTTTGTTCAGGTGCAATAATTGAGAAATTAACACCTTTATTTAATGATTTAATTTTAACAGATTCATCAAATTTAGCAAAAAATTTATATAATATTCATAAAGATAATATAAATGAATTTATATATACTTTAGACCATAGCAAACACCTTAAAGAAATTGGATTGGGAGAAGATATTGAGATTTGTATATCGACTGATAAATATCCTGTAGTTCCAATAATTATAGGAAATAGCATAAAAAAAATTGAATAAAATATTTAATTCCGGGGGGAAGTAAATGGCAAAAAACCAAGATGATGTGGTACTTCATAAAGTGCCAAATCCAAAAAATAAAGCTAATAATAATTCCAAAACTAATTTAAAATCAAATAACACTTCTAAAAAGTCAGGAAATAATAAGGTAGATACGTCAAAATTTGATAATCAATTTAAAAAGAATATTAAAATTCTCGCAATATTGATTATGGTAATTTCATTTTTTATTTTATTATCACTTATTTCTTATTCGCCAAGCGATGAAGCCTTTTTAAATATTAAAGCAAAAGATTTAATAGGACTTCTTAGAGATAATGAATCAATGATTTCTCGTACTGAAGCCACAAGTAATTGGCTAGGTTTAATAGGGGCTTTTATTGCAAATTATCTCTATAATTTCACTTTTGGTTATGCTGCTTTGATATTACCAATTATATTTATTTATTGGGGATATGAATTATACAAAACTCAGAAAATTTCTGAAAAAACCCTAAAATATACTATGCTATCTTTAATTTTAGCTCTTGTAATTTCTGGGTTGTTAGGTACAATTTATAAACTCGGTTGGATACCATCTTTATCAAAAGAATTTTATGGAATTGTCGGAAATTATATTTCAACAATACTTAATGGAATGATCGGTGGGCTTGGAGCGATTTTTATTTATTTAGTTATCTTATTTCTAACTATTTATTTTGGTTTCGGGTATAAATTTAACCATGCAAAAGAGTTAATGAATAAAGCTTCAGAAGTAGATACAGCAGAAATTAAAAACAAAATGAGTTATATTTCTTCTCCTTATCGTAAGCTAAGAGATTTCTTTAGTAAAGATACTGTAATTGAAGAAGACAGTAATGATAATAATCCTATTAAAAATGAAATTAATAATAATGATTCAATAATTGATAATGAGATAAATGATAATTCAAATTTAAAGAACAAAGATTTCGATAATATTAATAGTAGTAATAGTTCAATAGAGGATAAATATCAGCGAAAAATTCGTAATTACAACCCAAATATTAGTACAAATATAAGCGGAAATGATAATTTTGCTGCCAAAATTGTACGTCAAAATCTTGATTTTAAAAGAAAAGACATCGATGATGATATTTTATTAAGCGATAACAATTCCGAATCAGGATTTGTAGGTCTAAGAAATAATCGTAATATTGGTAATCAACAAATAAGTAATGATAATGAAATAATTGAAGAAAATATCGATTTTGAAGATCAATATGAAAACAATAATATTCAAAGTGATAATGAATTTCAAAATATTGACGAAAATCAACAAAATGAGAGTTACTATGATTCTGACGTTGATTTAAATAAAGAAATACCAGCATATACTAGTGAAGTTGTATTAGATTCTAAAGAATTAGAATCTTTTAATAAACCAATAATTTTAGAGAATGAAAAAGTAGAAATAAATCCTATAAATTATGTGAAGAGCAATCAAAATGCTCCTATCACAGAAAATAATTCCAAAGGATTACATATTTACGTACAAGATCCCTTAGAAATAGAGGAAGTAAAAAATATTCCTACTTCGCCTATTTCAGTTGCAATTTTAGATCAAAAAATTAATTACAATACACCAAAAATAAATTTATTAGCATCATCTGATGAAAATCTTCAAATTGATGAAGAAGAATTAAAGATGAATGCGAAAATATTGCAAGAGAAATTAGAAACTTTTAATATTGCAATAGAAAATCTAGAAATTACACCTGGTCCTGTAGTTACTCAATATGAATTTGTTCCAGCCCAAGGTATTAAAATAAGCAGAATTGAGAGCTTATCAGATGATATAGCTATGGCTCTGAAAGCTCGAGGAATTAGAATCATAGCCCCAATTCCCGGAAAAGGTACAGTAGGATTAGAAATTCCTAATCTAAAACCAATAATGGTTAGATTTAGTTCATTACTTAAATCAGCAAAGTTTTATGATAATAAATTTACTTTGCCTATTGCTTTAGGCAAAACTATAAATGGAGAGGTATATATATCAGACTTAGCGAAGATGCCTCATTTACTTATAGCTGGAGCTACCGGTTCAGGTAAATCTGTAGGAATTAATACAATAATTTCCTCATTATTATTTAGATTACATCCACGTGATTTGAAATTTGTAATTATTGACCCGAAAAAAGTTGAATTAAGACAATATGAAGCATTAGAAAATCATTTTCTTGCTATTTCTCCGGATATTGATGAACCAATAATTACTGACCCAGCTGATGCTGTAATAATTCTAAAAGCATTAGTAGCAGAAATGGAAAAACGCTATGATATTCTTTCAGTAGCAAAAGAAAGAAATATATCTGATTATAATAGGAAAATAACAGAAGGCAATCTACGTGATTCCGATAAGTTTTTACATCGTAGGATGCCTTATATTGTTTGTATTATTGATGAATTAGCAGATCTTATGCTTACTGCTAAAAAGGAGATTGAAAATCCAATAGTTAGACTTACACAATTAGCCAGAGCAGTTGGGATTCATTTAATAGTTGCTACTCAAAGACCATCAGTCGATGTCATCACAGGTTTGATTAAATCAAATATTCCAGCAAGAGCTTCATATTTAGTGGCTTCCAAAATTGATTCACGAACAATTTTAGATATGGGTGGAGCTGATCAATTGCTTGGTAATGGCGATATGCTATTTTTACCTGCCGGAGCACCAAAACCTGAAAGAATTCAAAATGCTTTCATAAGTTCAGACGAAGTAGAAGCTATTTGTAATTTTATTGGAAGTCAAAAGGGATATTCAGAACCTTATTATTTACCAAGTGTAAATGAAGAAATTGCTGAAGTTGAAGACATAGATAAAAATGATAGAGATCCATTATTTGCCGATGCAGCAAGAATTGTTATTGATATGCAAAACGCATCAGTATCATTAGTACAAAGAAGATTAAAAGTTGGATATGCAAGAGCTGGTCGAATTATTGACCAATTAGAAGCCGCAGGAATAATAGGTCCGTATGATGGAAGTAAATCTAGAAATGTTTTTCTTGATTCTACGTCTCAATTAGAGTCAATATTATAAAAAATAAATTGTTGAGAATTGTTATGAAAAAGAAAGACTTAAATATTGTTTTTATGGGAACTCCAGATTTTGCTGTTCCTACCTTAGAAAGATTAAATAGTTTATACAATGTGATTTCAGTAGTAACTGTTCCAGATAAAATAAAGGGCAGAGGAAATCATTTATCGCATTCGGAAATAAAAGTAAAAGCTCAAGAATTAGGTTTACGGCTACTGCAACCAAACAATCTAAATAGCGAGAGGTTTATAAATGAAATAACTGATTTAAAACCTGATTTAATTGTAGTAGTTGCATTTAGAATTATACCACCTTCTATATATAAAATACCAAAATTAGGTGCATTTAATATTCATGCAAGTTTATTACCGAAATATCGTGGAGCTGCTCCAATTAATTGGAGTATTATTAATGGTGATAAAATATCAGGATTAACTACATTTTTATTGAAAGAAAAAGTAGATACCGGTGATATTCTTCTTCAAGAAGAAACCAGAATTAATAGTAATATGACTTTTGGAGATTTATATGAAAAATTAAAAATATCCGCTCCTGCTATTGCTGTCGATACTATTGAATTACTTAAATCTGGTAGATATAATGCTATAAGTCAAGATCATACTTTAGCTACAAATGCCCCAAAATTATTTCCTGCAGATTGTGAAATTAACTGGAATAACTCAGCTAAACAAGTTAAAAACCTAATTAATGGGACTTCACCTACTCCAGGAGCTTGGACTATTTTTAATGGGAAAAGAATAAAGATATTAAGAGCTGAATTAGGTACAGGAAGACAATTAAATATTGGAGCATACGAGATCAGTAAGAATAATTGGAAAGTAGGGTGCGGGGAAGATAATATTGATATTTTAGAAATACAATTACCTGGTAAAAAACCTCAGAAATTTATTGATTTCTTAAATGGTTGGAGAGGTGAGAATACAGGTAATTTTAATATATAAAATATTTTATATATTCAAATAAAAATAAATTCTAAACGTGTCTAATTTAATATCAAGTAATATTTCTTATATTTTTTAAAAGGATAATGTATGACAGTTTTCAAAAATGAAGGCTACGCCGACTATTCAACAAAAGAAGCATTTGATAAACAAAAAAATGCAATTAATGAAGTAAATAATAATCTTGGGAAAGAGTATCCTAATATTATAAATGGTAATGAAGTATTCACCGAGAAAAAAACTATTTCAATAAATCCCGGAAATACTGATGAAGTAATTGGTATTTTCCAAAAATCTGGAAAAGATGACGCTGAGAAAGCAATCCAAGCTGCTGCTGAAGCATTTGAAACTTGGAAATATGTGCCAGCTGAAGAAAGAGCAGCATATTTTTTTAAAGCTGCAGACATTGTACGCAAACGCAAAACAGAAATTATTGCTTGGATGATTAAAGAAGAAGGCAAAAATTATCTGGAAGCAGATGCTGATTGCTCTGAAGGTATTGATTTCCTTGAGCTATATGCAAGAGAAGGTTTAAGATATTCTCAAAAACAACCTGTAACTCCTTGGCCTGGTGAAGAAAATGAATACTTTTATATTCCTTTAGGAGTTGGAATAGTAATTCCACCTTGGAATTTCCCATTTGCAATTATGCTTGGTATGACTACAGCTGCGATAGTTTCTGGAAATACTGTTGTTCTAAAACCATCTTCAGACGCTCCGATGATGGCTTGGCTATTTGTTGATATTATGCGTGAATTAGGCTTACCTAAGGGCGTATTAAACTTTTTAGTAGCGAGTGGTGGCGAAGCTGGTGATTATTTAGTAGAGCATCCAAAAACTCGTTTTATATCTTTTACAGGCTCAATGGACGTTGGCTTAAGAATTAATGAATTAGCTGCAAAGAAATCTCCTGGACAAATTTGGATAAAAAGAGTAATCGCAGAAATGGGAGGTAAGGATTCAATTATCGTTGATAATGAAGCAGATATTGATGAAGCAGCTAAAGGTGTAGCAGTAGCTGCATTTGGATTCCAAGGTCAAAAATGTTCAGCTTGCTCTCGTGCAATTGTAGATGCAAAAGTGTATGATGAATTTGTAAAGAAACTAAAAGTAGAAGTTGAGAAATTCCAAATTGGATTACCTGAAGATAACTTTTATTCTGGTCCTGTAATTAACGAAAAAGCTGAAAAATCAATTTTAAATTATATAGAAATTGGTAAAAAAGAAGGTAAATTAATTCTCGGTGGTGAAAAAGCTCCTGGATTAAAAGGCTTTTATATTAAACCAACTGTAATTATAGATATTGATCCTATGGCAACAATTTCTCAAGAAGAAATTTTTGGACCTGTACTAGCAGTAATTAAAGCTAATGATTATGATCATGCTTTGCAAATCGCTAATAATACTCAATATGGATTAACTGGCGCTGTATTTACTAAGAATGAAGATAAATTAAATAGAGCTGTAAAAGAATTCCATGTTGGCAATTTATACTTAAATAGAAAATGTACTGGCGCTATGGTTGATGTGCAACCATTTGGTGGATATAATATGAGTGGTACATGCTCAAAAGCAGGAAGTAGAGATTATTTAGCATTATTTACTCAAGGCAAATCTGTTGCAAAAAAAATAATTAAATAATTAATAATTATATAAATTCTTATAATACAAAATCCGCATTTAATTTTAAATTAGTGCGGATTTTTTTTTATATTTAAAAAACATACTAAAATTTAATCATCCAAATTGGGATATATCCTTCAGTTTTAATGATCTTTTGACCTTCATTACTAATCACCCAATCAATAAAGTCTTTTTCAATTTTATTTGCAGTTTTTACGGTATAAAAATATAAATATCTATTTAGAGGATATTTATCATTCATTACATTTTCTTCAATTGGCTCTATTCCATCAATAAACAAATGTTTTACATCTTTAAAAGTACCAATCCCACCAAATCCAATAGCATTTGGATATTCTTTAATTGATGTAAGGACTTCATCAAAAGTAGCTTTTTGAATTGCATTTTTTGTGAAATCTTTTCCTTGTAGAATATGTTCTTTAAAAAATAAAAGAGTACCTGACATTGGATTGCGTATTATTGGAATAATTTTAGCATCTTTTCCATTAATATCTTTCCAATTAGTGATACTGCCCTCAAATATACCTTTTAATTGTGAAGATGTTATGTTATCTATTGGGTTTTTATTCGATACATATACACTTACAGCATCTCTTGCAATTAAATATGATAATGCGATGGTATAATATTTCTCAGCAATATTTTTTATTTCTTCGTTAGTAAGTTTTCTTGATGAAATTGCAATATTACATTCTCCTCTGCTTAAAGCTTTGATTCCAGCTGTAGAACCACCTCCGCTAACATATATAGAGATCCCTGGATTAGCAATCATATATTCTTGAGCCAATTTTTCTACTAATTTTAGCATAGTGTCAGAACCTTTAATGCTGAAAGAAGCAAATTGTTTTGGTACAGGGGTGCAACTAAATATAAATAGAATGCAAATTATAAGGGATTGATTCAGGATTTTAATTTTATATTTCATATTGTTGTTTTATTTTTGATAGGTCTTACTGATTTTGAAAAAATTAAATAATTACCATTAAAAGATATTAATAATCGTGTACTCAAAAGTTCTAAAATAGTAGGTTCAATATAAGGTAAACCTTTGCTTGCGTAATATACAATATATTTATCATTTAAATCTTGAATTTTATTCAACTTATCAAAATCAATTTTATTATTTGAAATTTCTATTAATGAAACAATTGGTTTGAAGTTTTCCTGCTTTAAATACCATTTTAACTGCGGATATAGTGAGTCTCCATCATTTTGTTTATGATAAAGATAAATAAAAGATTTAGCTCCCATACTTTTCAAATATGAGATTGAATTTTTAGCTGTAAAATTAATTTTTGGATCTATGAAGACATTATTATAAATTGTTTTGGAGAACAATAAAATTGACAAGATAGCAATAAAACTATAAGAAGTAATGAATTTTGATATTAGTTGTGTTTGTTTTTTATTAAGCAATAAAATTATTAACGGCAGAACTGCTATCACGCTTAAGGTTATAATATAAGAAGTGGATAATAAATTTAAATTATTAGATTTTATTGATATTCTTAAAGTCGAAAAAGAAGACCATAGAAAACATGCAATTCCAAAATATATTAGAGATATTAAACTTAATTTTGATAAATTGTTTTTGCTGATTTCACTAAATGTATAAACTAAAATTAATATTAACGGTGGTATTATATATGTGGAATAATGAGGATTCTTAGTTTGTGAAAATGAAAATGTAAAGAATATTGCTAAAAACCATAAAATAATATTAATTAAGAAGTAATTATTTTGATAATTTCTTTTTATTGAATTATAATTATTTTTTATCGCTTTGGGAGAAAAGATTAAATAAAATATTATTGGTAAAAATATAATTAAAGTATTTAAGTAGTAAAATACACCACTATCTCTTGTATTTCCTTCTACAACTGAGTTAATATGAGTAGGGAATAATGCAGATGTAAAAGCATGACCATAAGTGTTAATCATATAAATATACCATGGTGATGCTAAGATAATTCCAATCAAGGATGCAAAAATGAGTGCATATTTCTTTTCTTTTAACTCATTAGATAATAAAAAAATTAAAACAAATAAAATAGGGAATAGTGAAATTGTATTTTTAGTTAATATAGCAAATGCAAACGTTACTGAGTAAAGAATAGAGTAAATTAAATTTTTTTTCTTATCATTTTCGAAATATATTTTACAAATTAAATAGAAACAAGCAATAATAAACATATTTAGAGGTATTTCAGTCATTGCTTGCCGAGAGAAATTATTCCAAACTAATGTGGCAGATAGTAGCAAAGGAGACAAAATAGCCCATTTCCTTGGTAAAAATAGAATTGAAATATTATAAATAAGAATGGCTGAAATAATAGAACATAGAACAGAAAAAAATCTTATTGCAAATTCATTGACGCCAAATATTTTCATAAAAAAGTATGTAGCCCATATGGTAAGTGGCGGAGGAGAAGAGGAATATAATCCTCCAAGTGCTTCATTGGTCTGGTCAAAATAATTTCCTGATTCAAATATTGAATATGCTCTCCATGCATATAAGCCTTCGTCCCATGGCTGAATTTCGAAATTGCCAACATTTACTATTAAATTAATTATAATAGCAAAAAAAACAACTAAATGTAAGTTTTGTTTTCCTTCTTCCATTTATATTCACATTTCTAAATTAGATTTCTGATTAGAAAACCAATTGAACTTAGTAATCCATGATAAATTATTAATTTCCCAGTCCCACCTAAAATTTCGTTAAGTTGAGCACCTTGTTTAATTTTTATTCCTTTACACAATTTTATAGCAAAGGGAATACTTAATAATGGTAATAAATATGATGAATAACCATCTTTTATAAATAATATTACAGGTACTAAATAAGCGAGTATCATAATAAAGTAATATAATTTAAGTGAATTATTTTTACCAATTTTAACTTGTAATGTATTTTTATTTGCTATTATATCAGTATCAATATCACGATAATTATTCACACCTAGTAAATTAGTAGAGATTAATCCAGGACCAAAAGAAGCTATAAAAACCGTCATATTCATTTCTAAAGTGATTGCGTAATAAGTCCCACAGACAGCAGCAATACCAAAGAAAGCTAAAACAAAACCATCGGCAAGTCCATTATAAGCTAGTGGGTAAGGACCACCAGTATAAGAATAAGCAAAAATTAATGACAATACGCCGATTAACAAAATAATTAAATCTGAATAATAAATTATAATAAGCCCAAGTATTGAAGTAATTATAATTAGAATTATTACTCCTGCATACATTTCTTTTAGTAAAATTAGTCCGGAAGCTACCATTCTTTTTGGACCTATTCTTTCAGAAGTATCAGCTCCTTTTTTATAATCAAAAATTTCATTTATAAAATTAGCAATTATTTGAATTAAAACTGAACAAATTGCAATAATTATTGCTAAATTTAATCTGAAATTTCCGTCAGCATAAGCTATTGAAGAGCCTAAAATTACAGGAATTAATCCAGCAGGAAGTGTACGAGGTCTAGTAGCTAAAAGCCAGTATTTAATTTTTTTCATTTTATTTTACTATTCCATAATACATATATGCAATCCCAAAAGATAACTTGTACTTTTCTGTGTCAGAATACAAATTAGTATTATTCATTAATTTAATAAATGCTTCATCAGCTGGGAATTTTGCTGCAGTAAGAGGTAAATAGGTGTAAGAATCTCTATCACCTGTTAATAACTTTCCAAAGAATGGGATAAAATATTTACTATAAACCTTATATAAAAAACCGATTATTCCCTTAGGTTGACCAAATTCCATAATTGCAACTTTTCCATTTGGCTTTACTACTCGAGCCATTTCTTTTAAACATTTATCTACATCATCTACGTTACGGATTCCAAAGGAAATAGTAGCATAATCAAAACTATTATCATTGAATTGTAAATTCATTGCATCAGCAATTGCAAATTCGACATCTAAATTCTTTTTTTTGGCTCTTTGTTTTGCAATTTCAAGCATATCTTTATTATAATCCGTACCTATTACAGAATCTGTATATTTTTTAATTTCAAATACTAAATCGCCAGACCCTGAGGCAATATCAATTACT
>ENA-UOOK01004645-UOOK01004645.1-fermentation-metagenome-genome-assembly--contig:-NODE-4645-length-14520-cov-10.856965_pt1 | contig 14520 bp, 11 predicted proteins | sample MGYA00245777_ERZ724023 | MGnify/ENA primary metagenome ERZ724023 (study PRJEB28704, sample SAMN03018312) | fermentation metagenome | biome: anthropogenic terrestrial biome; feature: soil...
AATTATCTTCTGAAAAGAATTTATTAAAACTTGATTTCGGTAAATTAGAATCAAGTTTTAATAAATTACTATTTAAGTCTAAATTTTTAATATTAGAATTGTTAGCAAATTGAACTTGATATCTTTAAAATAGATAATGGAAATATTAGAATAGAGACAAAATAGAAAAGACTTGACATTATTTAAGATAAGCCAAGTCTTTTTCAAAATAAATCAATTCTATTTTAATGATTATGCACTTCGTCAGTTGCCTCCTTATGAATAGTGCCGTGAGGGTGTTCTTTCGGAGAGTAGAGTGAGTAAATCTTTAAAGGCTTATCCCCAATGTTTTTAATATTATGCCACTTACCTTTTGGCACTAAAACAACATCGTCATCTGTTACTTCTTTCACAAAATCTAAATTATCCTCTGCATCTCCCATCATAACCTTACCCTTGCCCTCTTCTATTCTTAGGAATTGTTCTGTTGTATTATGCAATTCCAATCCTATTTCACCTCCTACCGGTATGCTCATTAGGGTTAGCTGAAGGTTATCGGTTGTCCAAAGCACTGTGCGGAAATTTTCATTTGCGAGAGTATAGGCTTCAATATCCAACACCATTGGTTCTGGACCATAATCTTTGAGAACAACCTCTTCTTTTTGAATATCTTTATCTTCAATCTCTTTTACCTTTTGGCAAGAGAAAGAAAGCAAACCAATTAAGGTTATTATGCTTATTTTCTTTAACATTATACTTTTCATTTCGTTTACTTTTATTTGTTTTTTAATATGTGAAAATTTATTTTAATTTATAACTGGCAAAAAAGAATACATCTTGCCGTATTGGAGTTGTTGTTTGAGAAAATCGGTTGGGTAGCTTACATTAAACTTAATAAAGTTTCCTTCCTTGTCGGCAATTGGTGTAATTTCCGGATTCACAAATCCACCATAAGGTTTTATGTTAAGTTTTTTGTATCTATCTATAACTTCCTGATGTAAAACAGGGTCAATTTGCACAGCATAAGTTTCAATTAAACTCTTACCCTTATCGTAATCTCCTCTTGATTTTATATCTTGAATTATTGCTAATAGCTCTCCGAATATCTTTCTAACGGCTTTATGGTCTTTGATTTGGAAATAGGTTTTACCATTATTCTGAAACTTTACAACTGCTCCTGTTTCCTTACCTTTTTCGTAGGCATATGTAGAAATTAGTTTTCTTGCCTGCATATGAGCTTGGGTTACTGTTTTACCAAATTCAATTCTTGCATATTGAGAAAGTAATCCATTGCGAAGATAACTATCATACTCTGCCTCACCAACCGCAAGCTCTGGAATTAATCCAATCTCTATTAAATAAGGATCCATCATATAATAAAGGGCAAATAGGTCTGCTCTTGCCTCTTCCAGCGATGAGGAATAGTCTGCCAATGCTCCTGTTGGTGTATTTGGTAATAGCTGTCCAGAGCCATGTCCCAAACATTCGTGAAGGTCGGTGTGTAAGTCGCCTGCAAGCGAACCATATTTCTTTGCTAAGGCTATTTCTTCTTCAGAGGCTGCAAACTCTTGCAATGCTCCCTTTGGCGATTCAAGTGCTGCCTTATCGTAGGCAGAGGTTAGGTTGGCTATTGTTACGGATTTGCTTCCATGTTCTTTTCTTATCCAATCGGCATTTGGAAGATTAATTCCTATTGGTGGGGTTGGGAAACAATCTCCTCCTAACATTACTGCATTAATTACTTTTGCACTTACTCCTTTTACTTCTTTCTTCTTGTATTCTGGAGCAACGGGTGAGTTATTCTCAAACCACTGTGCATTATCACTTATAAGCTCTGTACGTTTGGTTGCTTCCAAATCTTTAAAGTTTACCACTGCTTCCCAAGTTGCTTTCATTCCAAGTGGGTCTCCATAGTCTTCAATAAAGCCATTAACATAATCGCATTGCGACTCTACATCTTTTGTCCAAAGCACATTATATTCGTCCCAGGTTGTTAGATTACCTGTTTTGTAATAATCTATCAGAAGGGAGGTATATTTCTTTTGATTATCATTTTCTGCAACTCCTTTTGCTTTTTCCAACCAATAAATTATTTCTTTTATAGCTTTGGAGTACATTCCTCCTTCTTTATATACCTTTTCCACAACATTACCATTTTCTTTTACAACTTTTGAATTGAGCCCAAAAGATAATGGACGATTTAAATCAGGGCTTTCTTTCTTACTGTAAAATGCTTCTACCTCACTTCTTGTTACTCCTTCATAGAAATTAACAGCTGAATTGGCTACAATATCTTTGGTTTTGTCGGTTTCCTTTCTTTTTGGAGCCACATTATTATTAAACATTATATCAGTAACTCTTGCTAAGAAAGCATCTACTTTTTCGCCCTTATTAGTTGGAAAGCCTTGTAAAGAAGAGCCCTTTACCAATGTTGAAAAGAACTGCCTGCTAAACTCTGGTTTAATCTTGTCTTCGGCATAGTGATGATGAATTCCATTACTAAAGAAAACTCTTTTGGAATACAAAACAAAATTATCCCAGTCCTTACCCTGACGTTTGCCTTTGTAGGAAGAGAAAATATTTTCTAATGTTTTCCTAACTGTAAGGTTGTATTTATAGTTTTGATCCCAAAGAATATCTCTTCCTGATTTGGCTGCTTCGGATAGGTAATAAAGATATTCTTGTTGTTTTATGGTTAAATTTTCCCAAGCTGGGATTTGATAACGCATAACTTTAATATCGGCGAATTCGTCAATAATATATTTGAATTCTTTCTTTTCTTTGTTGTCTTTCTGAGCTTTTACTACACTTGGAATAGTAATAAAACAAGCTATTAATGCTGTTAGCATAATCGTCCTTTTCATATTATATTCTTTTAATTTGATTTATTTGAGAGCAAAAATACAAATAAAAGCCGAAATCTTTGTACTTTTGTTGTTTTATTGCATAGTTCTATTTGTGAAAAAACTTGATTTACTTATTATCAAATCCTTTTTAGGTCCTTTGCTTTTGACATTTTCTATTTCAGAATTTGCATTATTAATGCAGCACATTTGGAAGATATTAGAGAAAATGATAGGGAAAGGATTAGATACTTTGGTAATATTACAACTACTTTGGTATATTCTAATCACTCTTGTACCTATGGCTCTACCCTTAGCAATATTGCTTGCTTCCATTATGACAATGGGCAATTTTGGAGAGAGGTACGAATTAGTTGCAATGAAATCCGCTGGCATTTCCTTATGGAGGATTCTTCGTCCTTTAATAGTTGTGGTTACCATACTTTCAATTTTTGCTTTCTTCTTTTCAAATAATTTCATTCCTTTGGCAGAAAAGAAATCAAAGACATTAATGTATGAAATAAACACTAAGAAACCAACAGTTAATATTCGCCCAAACGAGTTCTATTCTGATATTAACAATTATGTAATTAGGATTGGGGACAAAGATAAAGACGGAAAAAACTTATCCGATATTATTATTTATGATCATAGCAAGGAAGTGGGTAATATAAGTGTTACTATTGCAAAGAAAGGACAGATGTATAGCGAAGACAATGGTAATACCTTAGTGTTTAATCTTCAAGATGGATATACATATGATGAATCTTCGGATGAGGAGAATTATCTTTATAGCCCATTAGTTAGGCTTAACTTTAAGGAACAGATGATTCGTTTTGACATATCCGACTTTGCATACACCAAAACTGATGAAGACAGGTATTCTAATCATTATAAGATACTCCGCCTCTCACAACTAAATTCCAATATTAAAGAGCTAAGAAAAGAAAATCAAGAATTTAACAACTCCATTCTAAACAGCGTAAAGAACCAATTAATTTCAAGGACAATTAGAGATAAAGAAACCCAACTAAAAACTCCTGATAGTAATTTTTCTTTCTCTTTCTATAAGGAATATTCTATGTTGAGCCCCATTGAGAAGCAAAACAACGAATCAGAAATTAAACGAAGGATTAACTATATGCAATCTGATATTCAGATGTTGGATATGAAACGAAATGGAGACTCAGAGCTAATTAGACGATATAATAACGAATGGCATAGAAAGTTTACTCTTTCAGCTGCTTGTTTAATTCTATTCTTCATTGGTGCACCTTTGGGAGCAATCATACGAAAAGGAGGATTAGGGATGCCCGTTGTTGTTTCGGTACTTTGCTTTATACTCTATTATGTTGTTGGAATGATTGGCGAAAAAGCTGCTGTTGAAGGAGTTGTTTCAAGTTTCTTAGGAATGTGGAGCTCTACGTTAATTTTCTTACCAATAGGACTATTCCTAACTCTTAAAGCAACCACTGACTCTGCAATTCTTAACCCAGAAGGATGGCAAAAGCTATTCAGAAATATTTCAAAGAAGCTATCTAAAAATAAAAACACAATAAGCAATGAAGATACTACAACTATGCTATAAACCTCCATTTCCAGCTGTTGATGGAGGATGTATCTCTATGCACACTCTAACAAAAGGACTAATTAATAATGGACACCAAGTAAAGGTTCTTACCTTTTATTCCTTTAAACACCCTTGTGACATAAAGAATTTGCCCAAAGATTATGTTGAACAAACTGAATTTGAAACAATATTTGCGGACTTAAAGCTTCGTCCATTAGATGCTCTTTTAACTTTCCTAAAAAACGAAAGCTACCACGTAAAACGATTTATAAACGAGGAAATGACAAAGCGTTTAGAGGCTTTACTACAAGAAGAGAGTTTTGATGTGGTGCAGTTAGAAAGTATATTTCTTGCTCCTTATATTCAAACTATTCGCCGTTTTTCCAAAGCCAAACTTGTGTTAAGAGCTCCCAATATAGAACATCTAATATGGCAGCGTACGGCAAAGAATACTAAAAATCCTATTAAAAAGCTATACCTTAAACAACTTGCCTCATCACTTAAAGCCTATGAACTTGAAGTAGTAAATCTATTTGATGGAGTTTATCCTTTAACAAAGATTGATGCAGATTATTTTAAGGCAAATGGCTGTAAAGTTCCTACAAGAGCAGTTGGCGTAGGAATGGAACCAATTGAAGTAAAGCCTATTCCAAAGACAGAGCAAAACACCCTTTTTCATATCGGCTCAATGGACTGGATGCCCAATCAGCAAGCAATTCAGTGGTTTTTAGATAATGTTTGGGATAGTATTCATAGCAAATTGCCTAATATTAGCCTTTATCTTGCTGGAAGAAATATGCCTCAATGGTTATTGGAATTAAATAAGGAGTCCATTATTGTATTAGGCGAGGTAAGAAATAGTGCAGAGTTTATACTTTCAAAAGAAATTATGATAGTTCCACTTCTTTCAGGTAGTGGCATAAGAATAAAAATATTAGAGGCAATGTCTTTAAGAAAATGTATTATTGCAACCTCACAAGCCGCAGAAGGAATACAATATGAAGATGGCAAAAACATAGTTATTGCTAATACAGAAGAAGAGTTTGAGAAGGCAATATATAAATGTATAACTGATAAAGAATTTTCTCAACAAATAGCTCAAAATGCTGAAAAACTTATTCAAGAAAGATATAATATTGAAGCCATAGCCCGAGAATTAGTTGAATATTACGAAGAATTGGATAGCAGCAGCAAGCATTAACTCTTATATAATTAAGCATTAATGAAGATATTAGTAGTACTTTCACGCATACCATACCCATTAGACAAGGGCGATAAACTTAGAGCTTTTCACCAAATAAAAGAGCTCTCTAAGAACAACGAAGTTTATGTGTTTTGCCTCAATGGTTCACCCGTTCATCCCAAATCAAAAGACATTATTTTATCTTTTGAAAAGAAAATTTTAATATCAAGTTTCAATTTTTTAGATTCAAGTTTGGGCGTAATAGCATCTTTCTTTGACGGAACTCCATTCCAAGTGGGATATTTTTCTCATAAGAAAAACATAAAAGAACTTAAAGCCTTTTGCAAGGAAGTTAATCCAGATATTATATACTATCAATTTGTAAGGACCGCTAAGTATGCTATTGAAGGCTATCCTAAGGTTTTGGATTATCAAGATGCACTTTCGGTTAATATGAGAGGCAGAGCATTAAAGAGTAGTTTTCTAAAAAGATATTTCTTTAATATTGAGGCAAAGCGTTTAGAGAAATACGAAGCCAAGATGTTTGATATATTTCAAAAACTCACAATAATTGTTGAGGCAGACAAAAAAGCCATTAAACACCCTTTGCAAAAAGAGATTGCAGTTATTCCAAACGGAGTTGATGAATCTTATTTTAATTATAGCAAACCACAAGAAAAGGAATTTGATTTAATATTTTCGGGAGCAATGTCTTATCCTCCGAATATTGATGCAGCAAATTTTTTGGCAAAACAAATAATGCCACTTGTTTGGGAAAAGCTCCCAGACACTAAATTAGTAATTGCAGGCGTTAATCCAAGCCTTAGTGTTCAGAAGCTCAAAAGTAGGAATATCGTGGTTACAGGTTGGGTTGAGGATATGAAGGAGTATTATGCCAAGAGCAAGATATTTATTGCCCCAATGCAAATAGGTACAGGCTTACAAAACAAACTTCTTGAAGCAATGGCAATGGGACTTCCTTGCATAAGTTCCCCGCTTGCCAACGATGCATTGAGAGCAACACATAACGAAAACATACTAATTGCACAAAGCCCAAAAGAATATGCAAATCAAATAATAGACCTTCTTCAAAACAAAGAAAAAGCCAATCTTCTCGCAGAGAAAGGTAATAACTTTGTAAAAGAAAACTATTGCTGGGCAAGCTATTGCAATAAATTGGAAGAAGTGTTAAAAGAAGTTGCTTTAACAAAATAATAAAACCAAATTATTACGTGTAATATAAAGTCCTTTATTTTATGAAATAAACACCGATTTTTTAAATTTTTCTCTGAGATAATTATTTTTTTCTCTGAGATAATTTTATTTTTCTCTGAGATAATTTTAATTAAGTCTCGTTTATTTCTCCTAAACAAAGAAATATTTTAAAAAAGGTATCGTTTAAATATTTTAAATATAAAATTATGTATAATAAATCAAAAGAAGTAGATAATTATATTGATGGTTTTGAGGGGGAAGTTAAGGCTAAGTTAGAAGAAATTAGAGAATTGATTATTAAGAATGCTCCTTTGTCAAAAGAGAGTATAAGTTACAAAATGCCTACTTATAAGGGGTATGGTTTTATTGTATTTTTTGCAGGGTTTAAAAAACATGTGAGTTTGTTCCCTACCTCAAACGCCATCTTGGTTTTTGAAAAAGAGCTTAAAGACTATAAATTTTCCAAAGGCACTATTCAATTCCCAATTTCTAAGCCCTTGCCTTTGGATTTGATTAAAAGAATTGTGCTTTACAGAGTAAAAGAAGATAATGAAGAAGGTATTTTAAAGCAAAGCAATAAAAAAGTTAATAAATAAAGTTTATTTGGAAGAAAATACCTAAGCTTCATTTTGGAGAAGTTTTATGTTAGTTAGAGATAAGAAAAAAGGACGCTACAATTTTGCAACGTCCTTTTGTTTATAAGATAAGTGGTTAGGCTTATGAACGATATTCGTTTAGAATATCCTTAACTCCGTCTATAATTAAATTCTATTCTATTACTCTTTAATTAGTTTCTTTGTTGATGAGCCTCTTGCTGTGTTTATTTTAACTAAATAGGTTCCTAAGGCAAGGTCGCTAATATTTATCTGCTTTTCATGAGAATTTATGAGAACCGATTTAACCATTATACCTCTTATATCAAATATTTCAATATCATTAATCTTAAAATGGCTCATTACCTTTATATAATTTTTTGCTGGATTTGGTAGTACATTACATGTATTATCAATATTCATTTCTTTATCCAAGCTTAATTTTGGAACTAATATTATTGGATAAAACCCGATATGCATCTTCCTATAATACCAATACACTGTATCTTGGTCAAATCTTGTCCATTGATTTGAGCCTCCTTTCATTAAATATGGGAAATCATCCACAGGACAGCCTTTATCAATCTTCAAACAAGTTGTATCTGCATTAAATGTACATGTATGGTCGAACTGATAAGTACAACGATCTCCTGGCAGAGTTTCAATAACATCTGCTGATAAGTAGAAATCTTTAAGCATAACTTGATTATTAAAATAATATTTGCCTAGTGGGACTTGAGATAATCCTCCAGGCTGGCCACCTAAAGAGCCTAAAGGTGGTATAGAACAGTATGCTACTTCTACATTTGAAGAATCCCTTAAACGAAAATAGTTATATCCTCCCATAGTGGATTTACGACCATAAACTTTCGCTGCAATCCCTATTACTAATGCAGCAGAATCAAGATGATAGGGTTGAGAAAAGGCAATATTGTTTAACATTGGATCTGCGCATTCACCTATTACATTAATACCATATAAACTTGCAATATTATAACCACATTGTGTTCTCAATAAACCATAGTGATAGAATATCTGATAATAATGCGAAGGGTCATTAGGGTTATAAAGATTTGCTGAATCCATCCACATTGGACAATTTAATACTGCTGGTGGATAGTATATTATTGTATCGTATTCTTGTTGTGCTTTACCTTGTAAATATATCAAGATAAATGCTATTATTAAAACTATTTTTTTCATTTTATTTCTTATTTTTCTAAAAAGTTTAGTTTAACAATATATTTTTGAATTCTATCCTTCATTTAAACATCAGAATTTAATAAATGCAAATTTATAGGCTCTTTTTGATAATAACAAGTAATTTATTGAAAAAGTAAGTGAAAAAAGAAAATATTTAGGTTTTTAATGTTTTAAAACGTTAGTAATATTAGGCTGTACAACAATAAATAAAAAGTATAAATAACATTTAGGATTAATAATAAACTTGTCAACTTTTTTAGGATGGGTCAACATGCCATGATTCTAAAATTGAAATGAAGTTTAATTAGATTGAAATAAGGTTTTGGAAGATTAAAACTTGATTCTAATAGAATAAAATGAGGTTTTAATTTCTCTAAACTTTGTTTTGGAGTAATGGAATCTCTGTTGCTGACTTTCTTTATTACATAATTATATTTCATCTACTATCTAAAAAGATTTCATGTAAAAAAAGGGTAAATAAAAACAAAAAAGGACGCAAAGCTTATGCTGAGCGTCCTTTTGTTTATAAGATAAGTGGTTAGGGCTTATGAACGATATTCGTTTAGAATATCCTTAACTCCGTCTGGGGTTAAACGTCCGTAAACTTTCTCTCCAATAAGAACTACTGGAGCTAATCCACAAGCACCTACACAACGAAGACAATTTAATGAAAACTTACCATCAGAAGTTGTTTCTCCAACGCCAATTTTCAGTTCTCTCTTAAATTCGTCTAATACCTTTTCAGCTCCACGAACATAGCATGCTGTTCCCATACATACTGAAATTGGGTATTCGCCTTTTGGTGTCATAGTAAAATAGGAGTAGAAGGTTACAATTCCGTATATTTGTGCAACCGAAACATTTAGTTCTTGTGCAATTACTTCTTGTACTTCCGCTGGTAAATAACCAAATTCTCCTTGTACTTTATGAAGGACATTGATTGCTTCGCCTGGCTTGTTGCCAAAGCTTGTGCATATTTCCTTTATCTTATTTATTTTGCTTTCTGCTAATTTTACCTTTGCCATAACTCTCTATTTTTATTCTGCGATTTCAATATGTTTTGATTTATCAAAGTAATGAGTGTGTAATAGGTGGTGTGATAATTCGCCACAAGGTTCTCCCAACCATTCTTTATATAATGATTGTATGTAAGGATTTTCATGTGATTTACGAATTGGTTTGCCCTCATCTTCACGATAAATTGCCTCTTGACGTTTTCTAATGATGTCAAAGTTTCCGTGATGGAAAGGTTGCCCTGCTCCTCCAATACAACCGCCTGGACATGCCATAACTTCAATTGCATGGAAGCCTGAATTACCTTTACGAACCTCATCTAAAAGTTGGCGTGCATTGGCTAATCCGTGAGCAATACCTATCTTTATTGGTGTTCCATTAAAGTCTACTGTTGCACTTCTTACTCCTTCCAAACCTCTTAACTCAGAGAAATCAACCTTTTCAAGTTTCTTACCTGTGAATAGTTCGTAAGCTGTACGAGTTGCTGCTTCAATAACTCCTCCTGTGGAACCGAAAATAACTCCTGCTCCTGTGGATTCTCCAAGTGGATTATCAAAATCTTCAATTGGAAGTGATTTGAAATCTATATTGAATTGGCGAATAAGTTCTGCTAATTCACGTGTTGTTAGAGCGTAATCTACATCTGGGTTACCATTTTCTGCAAATTCATCTCTTGCACATTCAAATTTCTTTGCAACACAAGGCATAATGGAAACAACCACCATATCTTCGCGTTTTATTCCAAGTTTATTTGTTAAATAGTTCTTTGCAACTGCTCCAAACATTTGTTGAGGACTTTTTGCTGTGGAAGGTACATCAAGCATATCTGGATAGTTTACTTCAAAGAAATTAACCCAACCAGGACAACATGATGTTAGAATAGGAAGTTTTACGTTCTTATCTCCCTTTGTGAACTTATCAATACGACTTAAGAGTTCAGTTCCTTCTTCCATAATGGTAAGGTCTGCTGCAAAGTCTGTATCAAACACATAGTCAAATCCCATTCTTCTTAAAGCTGCTGCCATTTGACCTGTAACAATTGTTCCTGGTTCCATTCCAAATTCTTCACCTAAGGCTACACGAACCGATGGAGCTGTTTGAACCACAACTGTTTTCTTAGGGTCTGAGATTGCTGTAATAACTTGACGTGTTTGGTCTACTTCACTTAATGCTCCAACAGGGCAAGCTTGAACACATTGTCCACACATTGTGCAAGGACTTTTTTCTAAGTCTTGTTCAAAAGCTGGAGCAACAACAGCTTGGAAGCCTCTATTCACTGCTGAAAGAGCTCCTACTGTTTGCCAAACATTACATACTGTTTCGCATCTACGACACATAACGCATTTATCAACATCGCGGATGATTGCAGGAGACAAATCTTTTCTGTAAGTTGATTGTTCTCCTTGGTAAGGGATTTCTCTTACACCTAAACGTTGTGCTAATGATTGTAATTCACATTTACCATTCTTTGGGCAAATCAAACAATCTGCTGGGTGGTCAGAAAGAATCATTTCTACAACTGTCCTACGAGCATTAACTACTCTCAAAGAACATGTATGAATAACCATTCCTTCCATTACTTCGGTTGCACAAGCTGGTGCCAAATTCCTTCTACCTTCAATTTCTACTACACAAACACGGCAACCACCTGGGCGGTTTTCAAAGTTTACTCCGTCTAATTCGTAGTAACAAAGAGTAGGTATATCTATTCCTGCTGCACGTGCTGCTTTTAATACGGTTTGACCTTTCTCAGCTTGCAGAGGCTTATTATCTATTGTTATATTTATCATTTCTATTTCTGTTAAAGTTTTTGTAAACACATTTAATTAGCAAATGCTGATTGCATTGAATTTACATTTTTCAATACATGCTCCACACTTAATACAAAGTTCTGTATTTATTACATGCGGCAATTTCTTTTCGCCTTGAATTGCATTAACTGGACAATTTCTTGCACAAGCTGTACATCCAACACATTGGTCAGGGTCAATAACATATTGCATTAGAGATTTACATACTCCTGCTCTACATTTCTTGTCCTTAATATGCTCAACATATTCATCGTAGAAATTGTCAATGGTTGAAAGAACAGGGTTTGGAGAAGTCTGTCCCAATCCACAAAGAGCAGTATCTTTAATTACTCTTGCAAGATTGCGAAGATTATCCAAATCTTCCATTGTTCCATTACCCTTAGTTATTTTTTCTAATATTTCATGTAAACGTTTGTTTCCAATACGACATGGAGAACATTTACCACAAGATTCTTCAACAGTAAATTCAAGATAGAACTTTGCAATGGCAACCATACAAGATGTTTCGTCCATAACAACCATTCCTCCTGAACCCATCATAGAACCTGATGCAATAAGATTATCATAATCAATTGGGGTATCTAAGTGTTTTGCTGTCAAACAACCTCCAGAAGGACCTCCTGTTTGAACTGCCTTAAATTCTTTTCCTCCCTTTATACCTCCACCAATTTCATAAATAACTTCTCTTAAAGTAATTCCCATTGGAACTTCAATAAGACCTACGTTATTAATTTGACCAGCAAGGGCAAACACCTTTGTTCCTTTTGATTTTTCTGTACCTATTTGATTGAACCAATTAGCTCCCTTATTAATAATAATTGGGATATTAGCATATGTTTCAACATTATTTACGTTGGTTGGCTTTTTATTGTAGCCTTCCTGAGCTGGGAATGGTGGTTTGAAAGTTGGCTCTCCACGAAATCCTTCCATTGAATGAATAAGAGCTGTTTCTTCTCCACAAACAAAAGCTCCAGCACCATAACGAAGTTCTATGTCAAAAGTAAATCCTGAACCAAGGATATCTTCTCCCAATAGTCCGTACTCACGAGCTTGATCAATAGCAGTAAGTAGGCGATTAATAGCCAAAGGATATTCTGCACGAATGTATATAAGTCCCTTTGTTGCTCCGATAGCATAACCATTAATAGTCATTGCTTCCAAAACTGAGTGTGGGTCTCCTTCTAAGATTGACCTATCCATAAACGCACCAGGGTCTCCCTCATCTGCGTTACAAACAACATACTTTTGGTCGGCATGATTCTTTGAAGCAATCTCCCATTTCACTCCTGTTGGGAAACCACCACCACCACGTCCGCGAAGACCAGAAAGCTTGATTTCGTTAATAACTTGTTCCGGAGTCATTTCTCCCAAACATTTTGCCAAAGCAGAATATCCATCTGCTCCTATGTACTCTTCTATATTTTGAGGATCAATAAAACCACAATTACGTAAAGCTATACGCATTTGTTTCTTATAGAATCCCATGTGCTTAGAATCCGCAACATGTTGTTTGTTTTCAGGGTCGGTGTAAAGCAAGCGAGTTACTTTTCTTCCCTTAACAACATGTTCTTTAATGATTTCAGTTGCGTCTTCTGGTTTTACTTCTGTGTAGAAAGTGTTATCCGGCATCACTTTAACGATTGGGCCCTTTTCACAGAACCCAAAACATCCTGTAAGGATAACCTGAACTTCATTTTCTAAACCATTGTCCTTAAGAGTGCTTTTTAAATTGTCAGCAATCTCTTGGCTCCTTGATGCATTACAGCCTGTACCTCCACAAACTAATAAGTGCATTTTGAATTTAGCCATATATTTTCCTCCTAAAAGTTGAATGAATTATTAAGTGTTATTTATTAATTTTTTCGTAGTTAACAGGTATAATTCCTTCTAATAACTCTCCTTCCTTGATGTATTTATCAATGATATCATCAGCTTTTTTCAAGTCAACGAAACCATAAACAATTGGGTCTTGACCCGGAAGAGTTACTTCAACTGTTGGTTCTGCATGGCAATAACCCATACAACCTGTTTGAGTAAACACAACATTCATACCTCTTTTTTCTGTTTCAGCCATCATGTAGTCCATAACCTGCTTTGCACCTGCTGCAATTCCGCAAGTAGCCATAGCAACCTTAACATGAACTAACCCTTCAGCATTTCCTTTTTCGCGAGTATCAATCTTTGATTGAACACTTTGCTTCATAGCCTTTAAGTCGGCTAATGATTTGATTTTTGTCATATTGAATAATCTCCTATTATTGATTTTTATGAATTAATTGTCTGTTATTACTCTACCAATTTTATGGGTATAAATTTGAGACTGCAAAGATAATATTTTGTTCCTTTGCTGTGCAAATTATTTAATATTTTTTGCAGACAACAAAAACACTTCGATTAAACATAACACAAACATTAAAGGCTAATAGCATCTTCAATGTGGTTTGTCTATTAATGACAATATATACAAGTGTTGTAAACTCAAGTCAAATTTTACTATTTATCCCCTTTTTTGTAAACCTCATTAATAGTAGAGGCAGATTATAAGCAGTTAATTAGTGTCTGTTCGTAATATGTGCTTTTAGCTGATATTATAGAAACGGGATATTTTTGTTGTATGGTCATTGTTATATTTACTAAGAAGTATTGTCCTTGATACGCAAATTTAACGTTAAAATGATGTTCATTACAACAGATCTTTTATAAAATTAATTGAATTGCAGAATTGCAAAATTCATTATATTAAGTCTTTATTAGGAATTTTAAATGTCTACGAAAAAACAAATTTTCTTGCAAATAAGAGTATAAAAAGCTAAACTTCTTTAAGTTAGAGGGTGTGTGATGATGTGTAACAAAGGAGAGAGTAATATGTCGGAAAATATATAAAAAAGATCTTTAGATTTGCATAAGAAGCTTAAGGGAAAGTTGAGTGTATCTTGTAGGAAAACTGTAGATACAATGGAGGATTTGGCTCTTGTATATACTCCCGGAGTGGCAGAGCCTTGTAGGGCAATTAAAGAAAACCCCGAATTATTGTGGGATGTAACGATAAAGAATAACCTCGTAGCTGTGATAACAGACGGAACCGCTGTACTAGGACTAGGAGACATTG
>ENA-UOOK01004646-UOOK01004646.1-fermentation-metagenome-genome-assembly--contig:-NODE-4646-length-14517-cov-3.878924_pt1 | contig 14517 bp, 18 predicted proteins | sample MGYA00245777_ERZ724023 | MGnify/ENA primary metagenome ERZ724023 (study PRJEB28704, sample SAMN03018312) | fermentation metagenome | biome: anthropogenic terrestrial biome; feature: soil; material...
GGTCAAAGCTCCGGTTTCGAAGGTCTAAGCTCCGAACTCGGAGGTCAAAGCTCCGGTTTCGAAGGTCTAAGCTCCGAACTCGGAGGTCAAAGCTCCGACTTCGGAGGTCTGAGGTACCTTTAGCTGGTCAACCCATTCGAGAAGGGCGAAATGCAAGTGTAAAGGGTAAAATTTCTAAAATCTATGAAATAGCAGTTGTCCGCCATATTTCCCGCGTAAAGCTTTACAGGATCATACCTGATCCGCCTTCGTTCCTCCCTTCAGGGAGGAAGCTAGTTGGAGGGTTGGCAAAATTTCCAACCCACCCCTCATAGGTGAGTCGAGGGGCGGGCGACTTACTAAATCTGTTCACTATCTATACCTTACCGTATAATTGATAACCTTCTCCCCATCGGCCGGAATATTTACCGTAAACTCCGCTTTCCCAGCCTCAGTCTTCACAAAATCACAGTCTTTCTTAATGATTTGCCATTCGTTCCAACGGTTCAGATACTCGACGGCAGTAATCGTTACCGGCTCTTTTTTATGATTACGGAGAGTGATTCGATAACTCTCCTCGCGGGTATTTTTGCTTGGTTCCCGAACTTCGGTCCTAATTCGCTCTCCTTTAATATCGAAAGCATTCCCCATATAGATTCTAACTTTTTCATCCTTGGGCGTATGATCGATCCGGTCTTCGCCGATGAATTGGAGTGAACCTTCGCTATCAGCCTTTTGAACTCTGATCCTGCCTTTCGGTAGCGGCATCCCCAAATTGTTTTCCTCACTGTTTTTAAGCTCCAGCATCACTTTTACTTTTTCCGGGTTTACGGCGCCTTCATAGATAAACAACTTTTGAACCGGAATCGAGGCGCTAGTCAATAATTCCACTTGTTTAACCTGGTTATTCTTGATTGTAGTGGTCCGCCCTAAAGTATAGAGATGGTATTCAAAGAAAGATTCTTCTTCGAATCCGGCGTCCGCCGCTTCCGCCTTGGCGGCCCGCATCAAAAATACCTTTTCCGCTTCCGGCCTCATTGCTTCAGGAACACGGTTCACGTCCCCCGCCACCAGCTTTAGCTTGGCTTGCTTATATTCGGAACCGCTTTGATTATCAAGGGTTACCCATCCAATCAAGTCGAGGCGGTCATCAGTCTGATTAACCGTTGCCACATAATCCGCTTTCCAGGAAATACCCCGCGTCAAATAAGTGACTTCGACCTGTTGTTTCCCGGCTTGATTCGGATTAGAGAGCAGCCAAACCAAAGTTGGCCGGACCACCAAACCTCCGGGCATCTCCGGGAAAAATACCCCTTGAATCTGTTGCGACTTGATCACTTTGACCTCGCCCCCCTCCGGTTTGGAAGCGATTATGATATTCGCGCCGGTACTGACTAAATACCCCTCATAACTTTCACCCTTGACAGTCGCCAGCCGAATCTTTTGGCCAAGGTACTTTTGGAGCAGTTTGACATCACTAATGACATCATATTCATAGTTTTGTTCCAACACTTTTACTTTGGGGTCGGTCAAGGAACGAAACCATACTGATGTAGGATCGATCAAAGCCGCTACGTCAGTGAATTTAACTTCGCCGACGCCGGCCCGAAGCTCCAACATCCGGCGCTCCTTTACTAAGGCTAAGTCTTGATTATAGACCGTTAACTCAACGTCCTGTTCCTGTTGATAACGATCTAAAGCAAAAATACCGCTGCTATTAACGATTAACATCATTAATAAAACTGCCAAAAAAGAAAGGAGAGTAATTTTGTTTGGAAAGCGGTTTAGTTTCATCCAATCTCACCTCGTATTATCTATTATTCCTAATAAAAGGATCGACGAAATTCAGGACCTTTAGTTCCCAAACAGCGATCCCAAATACTAATATGAAAATGCTTCGAAGAATTGGAACGAACCGCTAATGCACACGAATACACACTAATAAAACCTTTAAAACAGGAATGGTTTGGAAGTTAATTCGTGTTCATTAGTGTTAATTAGTGGTTCCTGAAATGCCTTGTTTTCATCCTTTCATGTGCCCCGGCGGGCCGGGGTGGGCGACTATCTTGAATAAAGATAAACTTTTAGGCTAACTTCTTAAAAGCTTGAATAAATTTCTCGATTATCCCTTCCTCAGACCGGCCTTCATTGATCTCCGTTTGCAGACAATGAACCAATTGATTGCTTAGAGCAGTAATCGCTACTTGAGTAACGGCTTCCTTTACCGCAATCAGCTGGATGACCAAATCCTGACAGGAACGTTCTTCTTCAACCATCTTTTGAATACCCCGCAGTTGCCCTTCGGCCCTTCTTAACCTGGCTAAAATATCTTCCTTGGCGGCGCTATTAAAACAAGTCTTTTCAGTTATACTAGCCATCTAATACTCCTCCTACTTTACCCAGTATCATTTATGATCTTTATTCGCGCCCCCTTCATTTTCACCTGCTTTAGCTTAGGTACTCAATCCCCGCCGCTTCGGCATAGAGCGGATCCAGCGCCACTAAATCATCGCGTCCGATATCCTTGAAACTGCTTTTCCCCATTGAGCGGGTAATGGCTTCCATCTCCGTGACACAGCTTTGGAAGTAGTTGTTTAAATTATTCGCTCCTTGGTCCGGATCATACTGATCCGCGTCTTTAGCGTCACGATATAATATTCCGGTAGGAGGTTCCCAAGGAGCGCTTTTTAAAAGCTGTACATTGGACATGGTTAAGGCGGCAATGGTCCCTACGATTACCGCATCGGCGCCCAAGGCCAAACATTTTAGAAAGTCCCCTGGGGTAAACAAGCCGCCGCCGATGATCAAAGATACTTTCCCTTTCAGCTTATGTTTCTCGAAAAACCGTACTACCCTGCATAAGGAGGGAAAAGTGGCCATTCCCACATCATCCAATAATAACGGCGGGCCGGCGTGGGTCCCACCTTCTTTGCCGTCAAGCACGATGACGTCTACTCCGCCTTCAATCATCAATTCCAATTCCGCTTCTAAATAGTGGGTCCCCCCGAATTTCACCCCAATTGGAACCCCGCCGGTTATCTCCTTCAGACGGCTAATCAAAGATTTCAAATCTTCTAAGCTTTCAACCTCGGGTAGCCTAGAGTCAGCCAACAAATCAAGTCCCGGAATAGTTTCCAATCTCCTGGCTAAGCCTGGGGTGACCTTGTAACCCTTCATCCGTTTTGGGGCCGGGCCCCAGGCGCCTTGCCCCAAGGCGATTTCAATCATATCCGCCTGCCTTAAAACCGGCTCCGTTTTTGACCAATAACCTCTCGTATATTGTAAAATATACTTATCAGCTTGACCTCTAACTTCCTTGACAAACGGACCGCTTCCACAGTTGGTAGCGGTTCCGGAAAGAACCGAAGCCTTAGCCAACGACAACTTAGTTTTAAGACTAACCGCGCTGATCGACCAGCCGCCAACCATGATCGGAATTTTTAAAATAAGCGGTTTTTGGGCCTGTGGGCCTAAAACCACTTGGGTGTCGACTGGAACACCTGTATCCAATGGTAAACGCCATAGATAAACAGGTTTAAACTGAATCCGATCCAGCCAAAAGAAATGAATCGGAGTTCCGAAGGGTCTTTCTAACGGCTTACCTGTTGAACCCCTTAACATCGCTTCAAAGTATTTTGGCCAGGAAATCTTTTTTAAAAGATTGATAACTTCAACGAAACTACCCTGTTTAAACCATTGACCAACGGTTTTTTCGGAATTTTTAATAAAGCAGATCACCAACAACCCGGCGGCTAAGGAAAGTCCTAAAATTGTACCCCCAACTAGTGCCAGAGTCACAATGATCATTTACTCTAATTTCGTTTTTCCCGGGAAAAATAAATTCAATTCAACTCCGGTCAGTTCCGCCACCTCCGGGGAGGCTGCCGAAAGATCTTCGGGGGACAGTTCTGTTAAAGATGTTTTACCCAGGGTCCGCATTCCCAAAATCATTTCTTCTTTGCAACTTTTTAAGAAATTCGCCAGACTCTTAGCGCCGGTATCAATATCCAATTTGTCCTTATACTTCCCTCCTTCATAAACCAGTTCCGTCGGCGGTTCCCAAGGAATCACCTTACTGACTTGAGTATGGGCGATCACTAGTAAGGCAATGGTCCCGATGGCGACGACATCAGCCCCCAAGGCCACCGCTTTCATGAATTGCCCCGGAGTTGTCAGTCCACCGTCAATAATTAACGAGACTTTATCTTGGAGCTTTTTTTGCTTTAAAAAGCGGACCGTGCGGCACAGCGCCGGCAAAGTGGGTAGTCCCAAATCATCCGCTAAAATCGCCGGCCCATAATTTATCCCGGCTTCGGAACCTGAAACACTTAAGAAGTCGATATCCACCCCGGTAAAGATATCTAATTCCTTCTCCAACCAATGGGTAGCTCCAAATTTAATTCCGATCGGCGCCCCATTGGTGATTTGACGGAGATATTTTACCAGCCGGGCTAAGTCTTCCTTGTTTTTTACGTTCGGCAACAAAGCTTCTTCCAACATATCCTCGCCCGGCTTGAGGTTCATATAATCCCGAAACTCCGGGCTCAAATCCTGATAACTCCAAACCCGGGGCGCTGAACCTAAGGCCCCATAGCCCAACTGGATTTCAATGGCGTCCGCCTGGCGTAATACTTCCTCTTCCTTTGCCCAGTTTCCCCTGTTGTATTGGATTATTAAACGTTTGGTATGCTTCCGTTCTTCCGGTAAAAACGGGCCTACCCCTGTATTAGTAGCTGTGTTCTCCTGATCGGCCCCTTTCGCCAGGGCGAGCTTAGCCTGGAATGAAGGTCCGGCGCCATACGCCATTCCAGCGATTATTATCGGCAGATCAATGTGCAGCGGACGTTTGGCTTTCGGCCCGATAACAACCTTAGTGTCAATAGCTACCGATTCCATTACCGGTCGGCGCGATAAATAAACGCAATTAAAGGTGAGTTTCTCCCATGCCGAGAAATGCTTTGGAGAACCAAAAGGTCGCTGTAACGGCCTCCCGGTTGTTCCCCTTAAATCGGATTCAAAAATGTTTTGGACCCCTACTTTGGCAAAAACATTATACATCTCACCCAGATTCTCAGGGTAAGGATCTTTCATTAACCGTTTCACAAAAGAATCAGCCCATAGATTTAAAGCTGGTTTCCAAAGGATTAGTCCAACTAAAGCAGTTATTAAAAAACCCAAACCTACCGCTAAAAAAAACTCCCATCCTAAGGACATGCCCATCCTCCTTTTTTGCTGAATTTATTATTACCGGAATTTATTTGATTATTTGGCTTTTGCTTTGCTATAATTAAATAAAAAAGAAAGTGGTGAGGCAGGTGCATTCCAAGCTAGAATGGGATGGTAAAATGGGTTTCCAGGCGCTTGGAGATTCGGGGCATTCCGTTAAAGTAGATGTCAATACCGCTAATGGAGGCCAAGATTCCGGAGCCAGGCCGATGGAATTAGTCTTACATGGTCTTGGCGGTTGTAGCGGCGCTGACGTGGTTTCAATCCTTAAAAAGATGAAGCTGGACTTAAAGACTTTAACTATGGAAATTACTGGGGAAAGAGCTGAAGATCACCCCAAAAAATTTACGAACATCCATTTGTTATATCGGATCTCCGGAACCAATATCGACCCGGAAAAAGCCAAACGCGCCATTGAACTCTCCCAGACCAAGTACTGTTCGGTGGCAGGGTCCTTGAGCGCCAATATTACTTATGAATTGATCATCGAATGAACCGCTACAAAGCAGCGGTTCATTCAATTGGAAATCAATAAGTGGTTTATTTAACGGTCAATGGGCCAACTGGGACAGCAGGACCAGACCGGAAATGAACCCCCAAACCCACAGTTTCAATTTGACCGGCATCGCCATCGCCATCCCCTCTTTACTAAAATACGTGTTTCGAATTTTGATGCTCTTGAACCAGATCCAAAGCCTCGCCAAACCGTTGGAAATGGACTATTTCCCTGACCCTCAAGAAATTAAGAGTGTCTTTGAGATCGGAATCATCCGTTAAATCAATCAACCATTGATAAGTCGCCCTGGCCTTTTCCTCAGCAGCCATATCTTCATGTAAGTCGGCCACCGGATCACCTTTAGCCTGAATGTAAGTGGCCGTCCAAGGATTACCGGTTGCGTCCACATAATACAAAGCATTGTCATGGTCGGCATAGTGCCCTCCCAGATCCACCTTTCTCATTTCCTCAGCTGTGGCGTCCTTCGTTAGCTTATATACCAAGGTCGCGATTATTTCAAGATGGGCCATTTCTTCGGTGCCGATATCATTACAGATCGCTTTCGTCACATTGGTCGGCATGGAATAACGTTGGTTCAAATAACGGAGCGCCGCCGACAATTCGCCATCAGGTCCGCCATACTGAGTAATTAAGTATTTTGCCATCTTCAAATCAGCCTTACCGACCTTGGCGGGGTACTGAAGTTTCTTTTCATAAATCCACATTAAAATGTCTCCTCCTATTTAATATTCGATCTCCCAAGGCCACGGTTGCTCAATCCACCGCCAACATGGTTCACAAAGATTGTCGGTAGGCGATAACGGACCATAATTTCTGGTGTACACTGCTTTTAACTGTTCCACCTCTCTGACCGTATTGGCGTAATCAGCTAAAGCCCGTTGGTCGGTAGGGTGAGTATCCAAATACAAATGGAAATCGACGGCAGTAAACTGTAATGCTTGGATCTGCTTTAACATTTCCAACTGTTCCCGTTGCATTTCAACCCCTCCTCATTGATTCGTAATAAGGCCGGTATAGCTCAGGAAAGATTGTCCCCATCATTAAACCTTTCATTGGGTCCCAGCGGTTCACATATACTTGAAAGGGCACATAAGCCTGAGCCAGGCGTAGCATCATCCGGTTCATTTCATTCATAAAATAACCTCCTCTATATGTCGCAAAAAATTCTTCGGACGCGCACAGAATATTGCGACATGTTTTCCTTGATTCATAAATTAAAATAAATACTGTTATTTGCCTTTTCCATCCATGGTTTAAGGATGGAAAAGTATAATCAAAATTTATTTCAATTTATTTAGGTCTTTTGTCTTATTCTATTCTCACGAGTGCTGTTTGCACATGGGACTATAGCCTTTATACATGTGCTAATGGCATAAAAAAAGAACCCCGAAAGGTTCCTAAAGCTTTGTGAGTTATTTAATGTTTACCTTTGCCAAGCGAGTGTTTGTTCGTCTTGGGATCTTTCAGGGCTTTTTTCCCCTTCCATTTCAGCTTGATCTCCTCAGGTAAGATTATCTCCGTTATTTCAACGGCGGAATAATCCGCCTCTCCTAAACAACGGCAACAATTATCGCAGTTCTTATTTTCATCTAAATCACATACATTGCATTGGCCACATTCCGTGCATTCCTTTCCGGATTCCAATACACATTCTTTAAGCATTTTCCCGCTCCTACAAGACTTTTTAATTTAAACCCAACAAAAGTTTAATTCCGCAAAAAAAACCGGACTCCTTGTCTTAAAAAGATAAATATAAAGACTTAAGATTAATTAGATGAGCCTACTTCCTCACTTCCTTTTGGTATTACTCCTCTTTTTCAAAAGGAAATCCGACCATTAATCACGAAATAATATTTAGCAAAACAACAAATAAATAAAACAGATCATTAATGAAATCCCATGAGTATCGCTAATCGTAATAAAGAAAAACCGCTTTGGGGTAGGTTAGCGATTCCCATGAAGGCCGGTTTTTATTCTAGTCGCTGTTAATTGACTAACTCTTCACTGATTGGGGGTAGGACCGTGCTTTACGCCGCTTCGGTAAAAGTAACCTTTCGTAGGAACCAACGCCGTATTGATGTAATCGTCAACGCCGAAAATTTAGAGAAAGCTACAGAAAGAGCCATTAAACAAGCCCGTAGTATTTATTCGCCCGGAAAAAAAGCGGTTTATTCCGTCACCAATATTATTAGCGAGACCGAAGCGATTGAGACTTTACAACCCTTCCCTACGGTTGAAAATCCACCTGAGTCCGATAGTGAAATTATCACCGAACAACAATAATTTTAACTCTAAGGTCATCTGCTGTTTCTAACTCCAGAACTCTACTCACACACTCGCTCCTCATGCCTCCCGCCCTCACCTGTCTATTAGCTATTTTCTTGTTCGATCAATAAATCTTCACCGACAGGGTATAATAACCAGGGGTGAAAAAATGTCCAAATCAGCGAAGGTTAGTGATATCGTCAAGTTCGTCACCAGTCATCCGCAGACCGTGGCTAGCCGCCGTATCTGCCGGGAGGTAATCGGAGAAGCCCTGGAGAGGTTCAATGAGGAGTTCGCAGTGGAGTTGGAATCCGGTTTAAACCGGATCGCCGATGAACAAGTCGACTCATTTTATACATTAATCAAATAATCTATCCTAGCGAAAACCGGTATTCCCGGAGTAAATTTTGAAGACAATCGGTGAATGCCGCCACATGTTTTTTCTTTTGATTTATGATAAAAATCAAAGTGCTTTGGACCATTCGGTTAGCTGTCGCCCGGCTTTGACGTTGATAAACATTGATCGCCCGTAACTCATCGCGGATCGCATTTCTTAAACATTCTAGGGTTCGGTCATCCGGTTCAAAGTATCTTCTGGGGTTTACTTTTCCAGGTCGCAGGTTGTTTTCCGTTTCCGCTTGGGAAAGCCTTTCCGAGCTTATTCCCAAAATTGCCGTTTGATGTTCAAACCCGGCCAGCCAAAAAAGACCGGCCTTCTGCAAAGCCTCAGCTTGAGCTCGGTCTAAAGACGCCACCATTCTTGTTAATCGAATCATATGTTCGATCTCGTCTTGGGCGGCCTCGCGAAACAGCTCACTGATTAATCGGTCCCTAATCTCGTTGCCGCATTCCAAATATCCGACGACAGACCCCCATTCTTCAGCCAAATCCTCTCTTAACATCAATAAATCTTCTTCCTCCGATGATTGGGGCTGACATAACGGACTGTCCACATACTTCGACTCAGAAAGCATCCCCATTCTCAATCCCTCCGACTTTGGTCTCTAGTATAATATGCGCCGAAAACCCAAGTTGTTAATAGCTGTACGATATTCGTCCTCCAAAGATGAGGAGCGCGGAATTCAGGAGAGAGGAGCCGGAAGTTAGGGGAAATTCAACGCGCCTATTTTCATGGATATTTAAGTCAGTTGTCTGGGAAAATAATTAAATGATTAAAATCGAAGCAGTGAAAGTTTTAATTCAGAAATATTCAGTTTTAAAATATTTATTGCAATACCTGAAATACTAATTCTTGCACTCGCCGATTGTAAGGCAGATAGCGGTGGATTGCCTTAAGGGACAGTTCCTCAGAAATTTCATAAAAATGATTAACATTGATACGGGCGCTTTCAAGCGGCACCACCAAATCCCCCTCGCCTGTCCAATTAATTAACCATCGCAAGGTTTCATAAGCTAAACTAACTTTTTGTTTGGGAATAGCTTTTAAAGCGATAATAGCAGTTTCGATCTTTTCCGGAAACGGGGTAAGGGCCAACTGTTTTAAAAATTGGTTGCCATAACTCAATACTTGAGGTGATAAAGCCTTTCCGTCTCCTTCAAACAGCAGGTCGTTATCGCTTCGGGAAAAAGTTATCCTAAACCAATCAGCCCAATGGGAACCGGAAAACGGTGGGGCGATCATTACCAACTTATGAATTTCATTCTGATAAAGCGGTGAGATTGCATAATATTTACCGATAATCCCTCCCAGACTAAATGTTAATACGTCCAAATCCCGATAAGTTGATTTATTGAGAACCCGTTCGATCTCATTTCGCAAACGCCGCGCCGAAACAGGGATCGGATTTAAGGTGGGGTATGAATACCAAAACAAGTCCACTCCCGCTCTATAACCCCGTTTGATTAAATAGCTATACAAGCCCCGAGGATCCGGCCCCAACAAACATCCCGGAACACCATAAGTTTTCCTGGCGTTGCTGCTGATTCCATGTACCATTAACAAAGGTCTCATCAAATCACCTTTCGCTACAAAGCACTTTGGGTCATTATTTAAAAAGCCGCCCCCCGGTGGGACGGCTTAAACTCATGCCTCTAATGAGCTCATTGCGATTTTAACAACCACTTTCTTCACTTGGCCGCCGCCTTCATAATTGCATCCGGGACGGTGGATCTCGTCTGGAAAGAAGACCGCATACATACCGTCGCTCATTATCAGTTCCATCTCACCTTTAACGGACTTGTAATAGATCGCGTCCTTTTGTTCGAGCAAATTTTCCTTAACTTCACTTTCAGGACTGAATGGAGCAAACCCGATTACTTCATTGCCCTGAGCGATATATTGAATATCAATGTACTTACCATGGGCTTCCGCTTTTTTCTCCGCTTTGGGAGCGGTTTGATATGCTTGGACCAAGGCATAGATGGAACTACCCTCGATCTCATATTTGCCAACCGCCACTTTGGAAAAATCCGTCTTCTTTAAATAATCCAAGCCTTTGACTAAAGCTTTAGCCAAGTAAAGCTGATCCTTAGATACACTGTCCAATTTCCCGAAAATCATGCTAATCTCCTCCATTTCAGTTATTCATATCGGTCATAAATTGCATTGAACCCCAAATCAGTAACATACACTAGGATCGCGCCGTAAATTAAAAACCAGAAAACCGGGAAGAGCATAGTCACTCCGAAAAGAACTCCTAAAACTAACATTAGAACGATGGTCAGCAAGGTATTGTCTAAGACCAATAAGAAAGCTTTTTTAATCGTCTTTTTAATACCATTATTCAAATAAATTAACGGCGCAAAATAGAAGGACATTAAGCTGATAAAAATCTGTAAATAGAACGAAAGCATACCGGTGACAAATAATAAGGTGGACCGTTCGATGATCCCAATCATCACATTGGTAAACAGTAATATAAATGTTAATGAAAACAGTCCGTTAACTACAATTGAAGGCCGGTAATACTTCCTGAATAGGCTGAAAAAAGTTTTGATTCCAGGATAAGTTTCTTTTTTTACTTGGTAGAAACTATAAAATGCTGTTGTAGCAGGAGCTACCACAAATGTATTCCAGATAGCGCCTAAAATCATCGCCCAAATAAAAACAGAGAACAATTCATTGGCGGTGATATTCTTTTCCGAACCGCTTGCTACCATGCTAATAGAAGCGACAATAATCAGTAAAGTTGGAATGCTGATCGTCCCGTAAATGATGCCGGTTAAGACGGAATATGAAAACGATTGATAAATCTCTTTGAAGGTATTCTTGAGCACCATTCCGATGGTTGGAAAAACCTTTATTTTAGTCATTAGACCCTCCTTAAACTTATTCTATCGCGACCTACATCCGCTCCGGGGCCGAGACGCCGAGCATCTTTAAACCACGTTCGAATATATAGCTTAACCCTTTGGCAACCGCCAGCCGCGACTTGGTTAAAGCCAAATCGTCGCTGATGAACCGGCGTTTATTATAGTATGAATGGAATAAGGCGGCCAATTCCAGCAAATATCCGGTCAAACGGTGCGGCTCGCGTCGTCGGGCGGCTTCTCCGATCAGATCCGGAAAGTGGGCTGCCTTTTCGATCAGTATTTTCTCCTCTTCATCCCAATATTCGGCCAATGATGATTCATCATCCCGATAGGTTTGGTGTTCATCGCCGGCTTGTCTAAAAATACTGCATATTCGGGCATAGGCGTATTGCACATAGAAAACTGGGTTTTCATTTGATTGGGAGCGGGCCAAATCCATATCAAAGTCAAGGTGACTATCGGGGCTACGCATCAAAAAGAACCAGCGGGCGGCATCATTACCGACCTCCTCAAGCAAATCCGCCATGGTGATAAATTCGCCCCGCCTTTTAGACATCTTGAATGGTTTACCGTCTTTGATCAAGTTGATCTGTTGAGCGATGAGCACTTCGAGCCGGTCGGGTTCAATTCCCAGAGCCGCCATGGCCGCCTTCATCCGGGGAATATAACCGTGATGGTCCGGTCCCCAGATATCGATTACCAGATCAAAACCACGCTTAAATTTATTTAAATGGTAGGCGATATCGGCTGTGAAATAAGTGGTTCGACCATCGCCGGTTTTAAGGACCCGGTCTTTATCGTCCCCAAAGTCCGAGGTGCGCAGCCATACCGCATCCTCGCTTTCATAGGTCAAACCCCGTTCCGCTAAAATCCCAAAAATCTGATCCACTTCGCCGACGTCATGGAGACTGCGTTCGCTAAACCAATGGTCATATTTTACTCCATAATTCAAGAGATCTTGTTTCTGGGAGGCTAAGATTTGTCGATAGCCTAAATCCCGGAATAACTCAATCCGCTTCGCTTCCGGGAATTCCAGATAGGAACCGCCTTCCTTCTCAATTATTTGACGGGCCATCTCCGAGATATACTCGCCTTGATACCCGTCCTCGGGAAATTCTACTTTTTCTCCCAACAACTCACGATACCGGGCGTCAAGGGAACGTCCCAAAGTATACACTTGGACGCCGTAATCATTGACATAATACTCTTTTTCCGTTAAAGCGCCGCAAGCCTCGAACAAATGACTGAGAGTGTCTCCCAAGGCGGCAGCCCGGGCGTTGACGACATTCATCGGACCCACCGGATTAGCGCTTACGAACTCCAGTTGGATTTTGGTCCCTTCTAGATCGGAATTATTGCCGTAATTATCTTTTTGTTTTAAAATGCTCGCTAATACCTGGCTCAACCAAAGATCATTCAGGTAAAAATTGATAAAACCCGGTCCGGCGATTTCGACCTTTTCCAGATAAGAATTGGCCTCAAAATTGTCGATTAATGACTGAGCTACCTCCCGGGGCGGCTTTTTAGCGCTTTTGCTTAAGACCATCGCCAAATTAGAGGCGAAATTACCATGGGCTTTATCCTTGGGAATTTCCAGATTAATCTCGGGTAAAGTATCGAAGGCCAGTATCCCCAATTCTTTTCCCTTTAGGGCAGCGTCTTTTAATAAGTTCTGTAGACTTGCCTTGACTTTTCGAGTAATGATTGTTTCCATTGGTTTCAATGACTCCTTAACTCTCCTAAGCGCGACCTAACAAGCGGGTCGTGGTGGAATTATCACTTGATAATTATTAAAAAAGGTCACCGCAGTGACCTTGATTATGAGGCTTTATTTTCGGATTTATCGGTCGAATCTGAACTCGATCCGCTGTCCGTAGTAGAGCTTTTCGTAGAACTATTGGAACGATTGTCCGTAATGTAGAAGCCAGACCCTTTAAAGATAACGTTATTATTACGGCTGATTAGCCGTCGAACCTTCCCCTGGCATTTAGGACATTGAGTTAGGCTATAGCTCATACTGTGGAATTCTTCAAAAACGCCACATTTTTCACAGAGATACTCATAAGTCGGCATGGCTTCACCTCCTTTAAACCAGGACATCGGCTTATCATTACAATGATAAGAAAAAACAACCAGTTTGTCAAGTTAAGGTTTGTAAACAACTAACGGCTATTCTTTTTGTTTTTCCATTAATCCCTTCAAACCGGAGAGCAGTTCAATCGGGAGCGGAAATAAAATGGTTGAATTATTCTCAACTGCAATCTCCGTCACGGTTTGTAAATAGCGGAGCTGAATGGAGGCTGGTTGAGAACTCAAGATCCGCGCCGCTTCCGATAATTTTTGCGAAGCTTCCAGTTCGCCGTCGGCGGAGATAATCTTCGCCCGCCGTTCCCGCTCCGCCTCAGCCTGCCGGGCGATTGCCCGTTTCATGCTTTCCGCCAATTCCAAGGCTTTAATCTCAACCGCGGTAACCTTAACCCCCCAAGGATCAGTGGCCTCATCCAATAGGGATTTTAAAATCTCATTCAACTCGTTTCTTTTGGCGAGCACTTCATCCAACTCGTGCTGCCCCAGAACCGACCGGAGAATCGTTTGGCCCAATAAAGAAGTGCTCCGCACGTAATCCGCTACCTTTATCGTGGCCAATACCGGATCGAATACATTGAAATAGACCACGGCGTCGACGAAAATATTTACATTGTCTCTCGTTATGACCTCTTGCTTCGGCACATCAATGGTAAAGGTCCGCAGGTCGATGGTTTTAACAAAATCAATTCCCATCGGAAACACCAGATTTACTCCGGGCTGCAAAACTCCAATCTGCCTTCCGAACCGGAACAACACTCCCCGCTCATATTCGGTAACCACCCGGAGCATACCGGGGAGGAAAAAGAGGGGCAACAAAAACCAGCTGCTATATATTAAAAACGGTGTGTAATAAATTAATAAATTGTGTATTCCAACCCAGACAACCGCGGAGAGCGCCAAAAACCAGGTAATCGTCTTGGCCTTGGTGGCAATGGCTAGGCCAAGCCAGACCAACCACCAGATCCCGAAAATGATCCACCCCAAGTATACGATTCTCGCAAAGCCATACATTTGTAAATCCCTCCTTATTAAGCTTGACCTAATTATCACGCCATCAAAAAGTATCCGTGTTATGCATGTTTGAAACATGGCGACTATCTAAAAAATGCTTAAAACCATAAAAATAATACTTTAAAACATACCACCACGAAGAGCACGAAGACGGGGGG
>ENA-UOOK01004648-UOOK01004648.1-fermentation-metagenome-genome-assembly--contig:-NODE-4648-length-14515-cov-3.355187_pt1 | contig 14515 bp, 17 predicted proteins | sample MGYA00245777_ERZ724023 | MGnify/ENA primary metagenome ERZ724023 (study PRJEB28704, sample SAMN03018312) | fermentation metagenome | biome: anthropogenic terrestrial biome; feature: soil; material...
GCAAACCTACATTTTTTGACCGGCGTTTTCTTTCATTTTATCACTGGCGCTGACATTCCGGAGCGCACGTTGATTTTGCAGACGGAAGATCAATAGAACTTGACGACCGGAACATCATGCAAGGCTATCCGTCCATTGAGGATAAGGTTTCAGAAGAAGGGACGTTCGAACTTGGCGGCGCATATTCGGCATTACTTACTTTGAAAATTCAAAACTGGCCTGACCCAAAGACTGGAATTTCTCCGCTTTCCGGTTATGATTTCAAGGGAGCTGTGATTAAGCCATGGATTGGTCTCACAACCGCTGTACATTGGAGAGATGGAGAAGTAGTCGAGAAGATTCAAAAGGGTGTTTTCAACGTTACGGAATCCCCAGAAGTGAACTATGCCATTTCTCTTGCGGCTTATGACAACCTTGTCAAGATGGATGCAAAATATTCTGAAAAGAGTACGCTTGCCTATCCTGCCACGCTCGGGCAGATTGCGGCTGATGCCTGTTCGGTCTGTGGCGTGAACCTTGCAACTGCGGCGTTTCCCAATAGCGATTATTCCGTTGCCAAACGGCCCGATTCTGAAACCATCACATGCCGGGAAATTCTGAAATACGTTGCGCAACTTGCAGGCTGTTTCGCAAAATGCAACCGCAACGGTGACACTGAAATTCGATGGTACGAAACGCCAGAGCACATTTTTGACATTGGCAAAAACGCGAAAACGGTTAGCACCGCATTAAACAATACAAAGATTACCGGAGTACAAATCAAAGGAAACGACGATGCGGGCACCGTGTACTCTTCTGGAACGTCTGATTATGCCGTCAGGATAACGGATAATCCCTTTGCGCAAGACGGCCTGCAAAGCCTTGTAAACGCTCTAGGAACACAGCTCATCAATACGCAGTTTGCTTCTTATTCCGCAAGCGCGCCTATGAACCCGGCAATCGAAACAGGCGACATTGTTTGGCTGACCGACAAAAAAGGAACCCGCCATACTACGATTGTTTCTGGCTTGCAGATTGAGTTTGGCGATTCCGAACAATTTGGCGGATATGCAGAATCGGAAGATGAAAACCAGTCAGAACGGTTTGACAAAGCCGATAAGGCAACCGAAACGGCGAACGATGCAAAAGATACTGCTACCCGCGCAGAAATCAAGGTGGGTGACCTTGAAATTGAAATCCAAGGGAAAGTATCGTTTTCTGATCTTTCTGGAAGCGGAAAGACAGAAATCAATGGAGATAACATCGTAACTGGTAAAATAGAATCCGCAAACGGGGACTGGTGGCTAGACCTAGAAGAGGGAACGTTCTATTTGTCTGGAGGAACATTTGCCGGAAGAATTGAATGGAGCAATGGGGCCTATATTGACTTATCCGGAGGGGACATTGAAATGTCATCAGATGAAGGCGTATATATCATGGGCCAATCGTTTGCGCAGTTATCTTCTAACGGAGATGTAGAAATCAACGGTGATACGATCAATTTGGATGGGGACTTGAAAATCAAGGGAGAAGAACCATATTCGGGGACGGTCAAGATACAGCGCGGAGAAGGAGAATATCGGGACCTGTTTTTCCGAGACGGGATGCTGGTAGACGATAATGCGTAAAGGGAATGAGGGACAAACATGACAGATATAGAAGTAACCTTAAACGCATGGGAAAAAAATTATGTTTCCGTGCTTGCGGTTCAAGGGGAATCAGATGGCCGTACTCTTAACGTAACGCTGGTTGACCGGACGGGGCAGACAGACGGAACGTTCAACGCCGAAAGCGTTGACCGGCCTATCGACTTAACTGATACTTCCGTGCACCTATATTGCAAAAAGTCAGATGGCACAAAGACCTTTTCAGGCGGAACAATTACAGGTGCAAAAGACGGGAAAGCGTCTTTTGTGCTCCCAGAGCAGGCCACGTCAGCGGCTGGAAGCGTTTCCGCACAGATTTATATAACTAAGCCAGACAACTCTGCGTTAAAGGTAATTGGATTGACATTGCAAGTGGAATCATCCGATATTGAAGGAATTGAAAGTACGGACGACTTTCTTTCACTTGTTGAAGCCTTGAACAAAGCTGATTCCGCCGCAGAGCAGACTGCGCAGGCAAAGGCGGACAGCGAAGCCGCCGTTACCAATGCAAATACGGCCATCGACAACATAAACGCGAAGAATCAGGAAATGACAACCGCAGAATCCGCGCGTGTGGCCGCAGAAAGCGGACGTGTCAATGCTGAATCCGCAAGGGCCAACACACAGACGGCTATTTCAAATGCTGAAACGGCTACTGCCAATGCAAACGAAGCAGCCGACAGAGCAAACAATGCCGCACAAAGCGTGGATGATGCCATTGAGGGCAACTTGGGACCCGCGATAGACGCGCGGCTAACCGCAAGGCTGAACGTAGAGGGCGGCATGATGGGATATGACGCAGGAGCGGCGTTGACTGACCGAGTTGTTGCACTTGAAGATACGGTGTTATCAAAAGCAGCGTGGCTTGGCAATGCCTACTTAGGCAATGCGTATCTGTACGCTGCTGTGGGTTGAAGAAAGGAAGATATTATGAAAGGCTTTCCAAAAAAGATCGGCTCTGGCCAAGACCTGCTAAATCTGCTTTCTATGGTACAGGCTAAACAGTTATCTGCCGATGACTTGAAAAGGTCCATTGCAACTATTGAAGCGCGAAAATACATCACCTGCCCCATTGTCACCATATCCGACGATAGAAAGACCGCCACGGTCAACTATTGCAGCGAAGCGGCGAAAGATCAGATCATCGGGAACGCGGGCGGCGCCACGATCGCCGCAGTAACCAGCAAAACGAGCGGAGGGGCCGCGCCGGGAGGCATGAAGAACACGCCGGATCAGACCGTTATCACGCTGTCAGCCGCGCTGGGAGCGGGCGAAACCTCCCTGAAGATTCCTTCCGCGGCAAGCCCGCTTGCCGCGCTGGGGATCACGCAGGATCAGTTGAATTCAATCAAAGGAGTGTTGAACCAGCTATGAGCAGACTTTTCACCGATGATTTCATCAACAAAGACCCGCGTGCCCTTCTCAATTCGGCTAAGATGGCGACCATAGGCGACCTTGTAACGCCGAACAAGCAATATATGACCGCTACGGGAGCGCAGGAAATCACCATCGACGCGGATTGCGTCGTCGCCATTGCGGGCACGGGCGTATTCAGAACGGCCATGACCCACATCAATGCAAGCAACCTTGACACCGGAGATTTCACGGTAGGCAAGGACTATTATGTGTACCTGTGCGATCCGGGCAACGATAATGATGAAATTTTCGTCATTTCCCTGAACAGTACATACCCGGCAGGCTACAATGCGACGAATTCCCGGAAGATCGGCGGATTCCATTATGGGAAATGCCGCGCCGTGAATTCCTCTTTGCAGCCGGTCAATTCGTCCGGGGCCGTGCAGGGCTCCGGATGGGAAAGCACGGTGTTTGACGGGATCGTGCCGCGCAGCGTGTGGACGCTGGCGCACCGCCCGAAATGCAGCCCGGAAGGAATGGTATTCCTCCGCAACAATACGTGGGTAGATATTTACATCGGCAGCGATGACGGCGAGAACGGCCTGAAGAGCGCCTACAACTCCACGCCGATGACCGGCACCGAGGGCATGAACTGGTATTCCTTCAATGAGCGGGCCCTTAAATCGGGGAAGCGGATGCTGTCGTATGCCGAGTGGTGCGCAGCGGCATACGGTTCCCCGCAGGGCAACGATGCCGACAACAACAACGCATGGACGGCCACCACGAATACCGGCAGACAGCTTACCGGGAATGTGGCGAACGCGGTTTCCGCTGTCGGTTGCCGGGACGCCGTGGGCGACGTGTGGGAATGGCTCGACGAACTTATCACCAGCGGTGAGGGCCCGGTAATAACGGGAAGCGGAACGTTTGGCGCGTGGGACGGGAATCGTGGCGGTCAGACCTATTCGAGCGGCAACGGCCACGGCACAACCGGGCGCTGGGCATGGGACACAATTTCCCCGTTCAGCGGAAACGGAAACATCTGGGAATATTCGGACTATTCGCTTATTGTTCTCCTTGGCGGCGGCGACTGGGGCGGTGGCTCACACGCTGGTTCCCGCGCGGTGCACTTGAGCAGTTTCCCGTGGGACGTGGATACGCCCGTCGGCGTCCGCCTTGGCTGTGACGCTCTGTAATCTGAAAATCTGCATGGGGCGCGCGAAAGCGCGTCTTCCCCCTTTAGAGGCAATCAAATGCAAAACTTGATCCTGTACCAAAAGCTGTATGATTTCCTGCTTTACATCTATCCCATCCTCGGGAGATACCCGAAGCATGAGAAATTCACATTGCAGACGCAAACCAAGAACTGCATCATCGACATGCAGCGGTGCATTATCAAGGCCAACAAGAGCACGGCGAGGAAAAACCAGCTCTATGAGGCCGACACGCTCCTTGAAGAATTAAAAATGCTGGTGCGGCTGGCAAGCGATCTGCACTATATGAACCAGCATACCTACGGCGTGATCTGCGGGAAGCTTTCGGAGATCGGCGCGCTGCTGGGCGGCTTAATCAAATTCGTACAGGGCAAATAGTCCTTGGGCTGACTGTTGTAATCTCCTTGGCGGCGGCAACTGGAACAATGGCTCACACGCTGGTTCCCGCACGGTGAACTTGAACAATTACCCGTGGAACGAACATCGGCGTCCGCCTTGGCTGTGACTTGGCTTTTAGGCGTGCGGCATTACGGTGCGGCAGCAGGGACTAATTAAACCATTAGTCAGAACGGTTGGCCCGTCCTGCCCGCGTGTCACGGGCAGGCAAACATAAAAAAGGATGCGCCCGGTTAGTAGCGCAAGCGAAGGACGGGCGCAGAGGCGACAAAAATGAAGCGATACGGCAATCTCTATCCGAAAATATTCGATTTTGCAAACATCGAAAAGGCGTTCCGGTTGGCCCGGAAGTGCAAGCGATACCGGGATGAAGTGCTGCGATTCACGGCGAACAAGGAAGAAAATCTTATCAACATCCAAAATCACTTGATCTGGCACAGCTACCGGCAAGGCGCCTATCGGGTGTTCAAAATCCATGAGCCGAAGGAGCGCATAATTTCCGCGCTGCCCTTTGTGGACCGGGTGGTGCAACACGCCATATGCAATGTGATTGAACCGCTTCTTGACAAACGGTTCTTTTATTATAGCTGCGCCTGCCGGAAGGGGCGCGGGATGCACTTCGCTTCCGCCACGATCACCCGATGGATTCGGAACATGAGCTATGACGGGAGACCGCTGTATGCCCTGAAAGGCGATATTCACCATTATTTTCAATCCATCGACCACGGCGTCCTGAAAAAGATACTGCGCCGGATTTTCAAAGACAAGGAATTGCTGTGGCTGCTGGATTTGATTATAGACAGCAACGGGGCCGAAACGGGCATACCTGTGGGGAACCTGACTTCACAGCTTTTCGCAAACCTTTACCTGAATGAGCTTGACAGATTTGTAAAAGAAACGCTGCACGTCAAGCACTACATCCGATACATGGATGACTTTATCATCCTTTCGGATGATAAGCGGTATTTGCGGGATACCCTGCGGCGCATCGAAGGGTTCCTGCTGGGAACCCTGCATTTGAGCCTGAACCCGAAAACCGCGATCATCAATGTCAAGAACGGCGTCGATTTTTGCGGATATATCCATTGGCGGGATTACAAAAAGGTGCGGAAGTCGAGCGTCAGGCGGATGCGGCGAACGATCCGGGCATATCGGCGCGGGAAGATCACCAAAGACCACCTGCAAAAATCCCTGCAAAGCTGGCTGGGGCATATCGGCCACGCGGACACTTGGCATTTGCAGAAAAAATATTGGATACAACTAAATCAATTTGCTTATCAAATCAAGAAAGGGAACCAAAATGATGATTTATGGAATTGACGTTTCCCACGGCTTGGCGCTTGACTGTCAGTCCGCGGCGAACCTCGCGGCTGTGAAAGGAAATCACGTTCCCTACGCATTTTACTGGTATGCGGAAACCGCGGCGGAAAGCGGCGCAAAACGTGAGGCGGCATTTGTGCTTTCAAAGATCAGAGGCACAAGCCCACTCTTTGTGACCTACGATGCGGATGTGGTTCTCTTGCCGCGCTCGGATTGTAGGAGGTGCTGGTATGAGCGGATATTTTAATTTTCTAAAAATCCAATACGAATTAAAAAGCATCGGAAATGATCAGCTTAAATCGGCAGTTGCGAAATCATACATAATCGCCGACGAATACCAGCAGATCACCGGGGAGGCGTATGCAGATGAGTAAAACCAATATTGGCCTTGTGGCCTTTGCCAAAGCGGCCCTTGCGGCCCATCTTGGCTATGTTTACGGTACGTTCGGGCAAATGTGCAACAGTACCTTGCTCGATCAAAAGGCAAAGCAGTATCCCGATAACAATCTTGCCGGAGGCCAGATGCGCACGGTCGGCAACAAGTGGATTGGGCGGCGTGTCGTAGATTGCTCCGGGCTGATTAAATATTATTTGATGGCTGATAAGGTTGGGGACAATCTTACATACAATGCTCGATATGACACCAATCTATTCAATGCGTCCTCCGAAAAGGGCCCGATCAGCACTATCCCTGAAATCCCAGGAATCGCCCTGTATATGCCGGGCCATACGGCGGTCTACGTTGGCAACGGACATGTGATCGAATCCGCAGGGACGGCTTACGGCGTCGTACAGTCTAAGCTACCGCGCTGCTATACCGGAAGATCGTGGACGCATTGGTATAAGGTTCCGGGAATTGAGTACCTCAAAACGCAGAGTGTAACTGGCCCGCATGTATCCGGAATTGTCGGGCTGTCCCTTGACACCCGCAGCAAAAATATGCGGCCCGGAGAAGTGTATGAAGTGCTGGCCCGTTGCTCCAATCAGCCCGAGATAAATGTCACCGGACAGGACGTTATTAAGGTCGAGCGAATTACCGCCGATCCTCGTGGTTGGAAAATCCGCACCAGAGCAATTAAATCCGGATTTGCACACATTACGGTGGCCTCTGCTGGATTGACGGCGCAATGCAATTTCAATGTCCGTTGCTGAATTACGCGGGGTACATAACTACATGAGAACGCCAACATTTAAGAAGTATACAACCGTCGCATTTATCGTGGAGGCAGTATTCGCCATCGTATGCATTGTTGGGTGGTTTCGCGGTTTGGAAAATCCAGTGGGAATGATGAACTGCGACGCTATGGCGTTCATCGGGACGATTGCGGTTTACGGGGGCAAGGCGGGATTTGAGCACAGCCAATGGGCCACTCCTTTAGTTGCTGGAATAGCCTCCGGTCTGTCAAGCGGTGATCCGGCAACTGGGGTACAGAGCGCGATTAGTGCCTATGAATCAGAAAAGCAGATGCAAACCATAGCGGAACCCACGCCTTACGATACTGGGAATCTTCCACCGGAAGATATGCAGAACAATGGCGCTGATGCTGCCGTACAGGCAGAACAGAAAGGATAATGCAATTTATGAATGACTTACTTAACGAGCTTTTGAAGGCCGTACTTATTGCGGCAATCCCGATCCTTAGCGGATACCTTACGACGCTTATCCAGAGCAAGAGCAAGGCGGCGCAGGCAGGAACAAATTCTATTCTCGTGCAGAATCTAATTGCAGGCGCAGAGAAAATTGTTACCGACACCGTGATTTGTACCAACCAGACTTTCGTCGATGACCTTAAAAAGTCCGGAAAATTCGACGAAGCGGCGGCAAAAAAAGCGTTTGAGAAAACCAAAGATGCCATTTTAATGATTCTCCCGCAGAATACGAAAGATGTGCTTGCCACACTTTACGGAGATTTTGACGCATGGCTGGATTCTAAGATCGAAGCTACGGTTAAATCCGAAAAGCCGGAAATTAAACCTGAAAGCGCTGTGGGCGCGGTTACAGGCGCAACAAGTAACTGTGCCGCAGAGGCTATTAAATAGTCTCTACGAAAGCATCAAGCGCTGGAATTGATGCTTGCAGGGCGATTGCCTTTTGACGATACAAAACGAATGAAAGCGGCGTTGCAAAATGGAAGAGAAATACGTTACCGAGGAAGTTTGTGGAGAGCGTCAGAAGAACGCCGCAGAAAGATTTAGCCGAGACAAAGAACGGCTTGATTTGCAAGAAAAGAAAATGGAGAAGGTCTCTGACCTCTCCATACAAATGGGCGAAATGCTGAAACGGCATGATGACGAATTGCAGAATCACGATAAGCGGCTTGAAACGCTTGAAAGCAAGCCGGGAAAATTGTGGGATACATTAATAATGGAGATCATTAAGTTGTTGGCCGCTGGGGTCGCGGGTGCGGTGATTGCATATCTTACGATTAAACCGTAAACCATTTGTCCACTCCATGTCCACTTTTACTTCATTTATTATATCTAAAATTTACTAACAGTTAATACTGTTTACTCTTAGTTAAAACAAAAAATGTAAGAAAGAGCCGCATGAGTACTGGATCTTCCAGCATTCATGCGGCTCCCTTGTTGGTCGAGGTGACAGGACTTGAACCTGCGGCATCCTGCTCCCAAAGCAGGCGCGCTACCATCTGCGCTACACCTCGCCTTTTTTGCGCAAACATCTCGTTAAGTGATTATATAGCAAAATAAAGGGTTCGTCAAGCCGTTTTGGGGATCCCGGGCCTCGCTGCGAAAAGCGCGCGGCCCGGCTGCTTTTTTTATGATGAAAGCACCGATTCCTATTTTTCCTTTGAAGCGTCATCCGGGAAATTCAGAAAAATATGAAAAAAGAGATCTTGTTTTTATCCTTTCTTCCAATTTTTTACATATTTATTAAAACATGTAAAAAAAGTGTTAAATTGCTCTAAAGTATCTGTTTTTAGTGACGAAAATTAGTTGTGAGGGAAAAGGTTATCTGTACCTTATCCAAAAATTTTTTGATTCTTCTGTGAAACAAAATACCAGGCCTTGTTTGAAAAATAAAAAACGACGGATTTTCGATCATACTGATCTCCGTGCAAAAGCATGATATGTTTTTGCGAGATCCGTATGGAACGGCTCTCTAGCGGCATACGCCGCTACCTGCCGCAGAGAGGCAGGTATTAAAATGCGGGTTGACTCGCATTTTAATATGAGAATCGTATGAAATTGTGCCAAAGAAGGAAAAAATTCTTTTCGTGTTCCGAACATTTTTGGCGCCGGGCGGCGCAATTTCGGCCGAAACAGACTGGTTCCTTGATTTTTCAAACGAGGCCCAGGCGGAGGAAGATCCCCCAAAACGACTCGATCATAAAGGAAGCTGAGTAAAGTGAAAAGTATTCGATCAAGGATCACGCTTATTGTTCTGGCAATCATTGTTTTTCTCAGTATAACGTTTGGAATTGCAAACTCCATCTTAACCGTCAAAGTTTCCAACGCCACTCTGCAAAAGTCAATGATGGAAACGGCGGACATGACAGCGGACCGGATTCATCAGGAAGTGAAGGGCTATGCCAACGCCGCGGTCGACGCAGGCTACAATTCTGTCCTGGCGGATGACGCGGTTGCGGTCGCACAAAAAAAGTCCATTCTCGACCGGCAGGTCTCCGCATACGGATTTGAAAGCGGGGACGTGCTGGGGACAAACGGGGCAAGCCTTTTCACCGGCACCAGCTACGCGGACCAGGAATATTTCAAGACGGCGCTGCAGGGAAAGACCTACATCTCCGGCCTGGCCGGTGAGAATTCGTCGGTCGTGATCGCCGCTCCCCTGTGGGCGGGCGGTGTCTCCGGCTCAACGGTGAAGGGCGCAGTCTGCTTCACCATGCCGAAAGCCCTTCTGAACAAGATCGCTTCCTCCATTAATGTGGGCGATTCCGGCTCCGCCTATCTGATCGACAAAAACGGCACGAATCTGGGCGGAAACGATATCTCCGTCACGGATGCGCTCAAAAAGAAAATGACGGGCGGGGAAACGGGTTCCGAATCGTTCCAGTCCGGCAAGACGCCCATCATCCTAAGCTATGCCCCCGTGCCGGACACCAACGGCTGGAGCGTCGGGATCGCCGTCCCGCAGAGCGAATTCAATCAGGCCGGAAGGACCGCCCTGATCGTGATCGCCCTGATCGCGCTGATCTTCATCGTGATCGGTTTCTTCCTCTCCCTGCGCCTGGGCAACGCGATCGCAAAGCCGATCCATCTCTGCTGCGAGCGGCTGGAGGGCTTGGCGAAAGGGGATCTCAAAACCCCCGTGCCGGAAATCAACACAAACGATGAAATCGCCGTTCTGGCGGATTCCACAAAGGCGATCGTCGGTGAAATGAACAAATTCGTAGGCGATCAGATCTATCTGCTGAACGAGCTGTCCCACTGGAACTTCAACATCGATACGAAGGGCCGCACCTATGAGGGCGATTTTGCGCCGATCATCGAATCCCTGGAGAAGATCATCTCCTCGATGAACCGGACGCTGGTCCAGATCAACCAGGCGTCGAGCCAGGTGGCGACGGAGGCGGATCAGGTCTCGAACGGGGCTCAGGCCCTATCGCAGGGCGCCACCGAGCAGGCGAGCGCCATCGAAGAGCTGGCCGCCGGCATCAACCAGATTTCCGACAAGGTGAAGGAAAACGCCTTAAACGCCGTACAGGCGGGCGAATGGACCACGATGACCGTGGAACAGGTTACGAACTGCAACGACCTGATGCACAAGATGGTCAACGCCATGAACAAGATCGAGGAAACGTCCGGGCAGATCAGCAAGATCGTCAAGACGATCGAAGATATCGCCTTCCAGACCAACATTCTGGCGCTGAACGCGGCTGTCGAGGCTTCACGCGCCGGTTCCGCCGGCAGGGGCTTCGCCGTCGTCGCCGACGAGGTGCGCAACCTTGCTTCCAAGAGCGCGACATCCGCGAAGGACACCTCCACGCTCATCGCGGATTCCCTGAAGGCGGTCGCGGACGGCTCCAAAATGGCGAACAGCACTTTGGAATCCCTGCAAAAGGTGGTCAAGAGCATCAAGGAAACGCAGAGGGAGCACGGCGAAATCGCCGACGTGACAAAGGATCAGGAAAAGGCCGTGGGCGAGCTGACCGCTTCGGCGGACCAGATTTCTTCCGTCGTCCAGACGAACACCGCCACCGCGCAGCAAAGCGCCGTGGCGAGCGAGGAGCTTTCCAGCCAGGCCCAGATGCTCAGGTCGCTTGTCTCTCAGTTCAAGCTGCGCGAAACGCAGGAGCCGGGCAAGGCCATTCCCGCGCGGGCAGAACCCCAGATGGCGGCGAAGGCGGGATAATCGCCGCTGAAAATGCGAAAAGACGGACGGTGCGGAAAAACTGCACCGTCCGTCTTTTTTGAAATGGAGCCGCCTATTTTCGGATGCTGTTGAGCAGCCCGCCCTTCCGGATGATATTCTGGATAAACGGGGGGAACGGCTGCGCCCGGTAAGTTTTTCCGGTCGTCACATCCTCGATCTTCCCGGTGTCGAAATCCACCCGGACCTCGTCCTCGTCCCGGATTTCCCGCGCGGCCTCGCCGCACTCCAGAATCGGAAGGCCGATATTGATGGAATTGCGGTAAAAGATGCGCGCGAAGGTGCTCGCGATCACGCAGGAAACGCCGCTCGCCTGAATGGCGATGGGGGCGTGCTCGCGCGATGAACCGCACCCGAAATTCTTATCCGCGACGATGATATCTCCCGGCTTCACCGTCTTCACAAAATCAGGGTCGATGTCCTCCATGCAGTGCGCGGCCAGTTCCTTGTGGGAAGCGGTGTTCAGGTAGCGCGCCGGGATGATGACATCCGTATCCACGTTGTCGCCGTATTTGTGTACCTTTCCATGTGCGTCCATCCGTCATTCCTCCTCTGTCAGCGTTTCGGGGTCGGTCAGGTATCCGGTCACGGCGCTCGCCGCCGCGACCGCCGGGCTGGAAAGGTAGACCTCGGATTCCACATGCCCCATGCGCCCGACGAAATTGCGGTTCGTCGTGGAAACCGCGCGCTCGCCCTTTCCGAGGATGCCCATGTGCCCGCCCAGGCACGGCCCGCAGGTGGGGGTGGAGAACACCGCACCGGCCTCCACGAAAATTTCCGCAAGCCCTTCGCGCACAGCCTGAAGATAGATCTGCTGCGTCCCCGGGATCACGATGCAGCGCACGCGGTCCGCAACCTTTCTTCCCTTCAGGATTCCCGCCGCGGCCCGCAGGTCCTCCATGCGCCCGTTCGTACACGAGCCGATGACCGCCTGGTCGATCTTTACGGTGCCGGCGTCGTCGATCGCCCTCGTATTCCCGGGCAGATGCGGAAACGCCACGGTAGGCCGCAGCGAGGAAAGGTCGATCGAAACCGTGCGGTCATATTCGGCGTCACCGTCCGCCTGATAAATGACCGGCTCGCGCGCGAACCGGCCGCGACAGTAGTCCAGCGTCGTGTCATCCACCGGGAAAATCCCGTTTTTGGCGCCCGCCTCAACCGCCATATTGGCGATGCAGAGCCGGTCGTCCATCGAAAGGCTGCGAAGCCCATCCCCCGTGAATTCCAGCGATTGATATAAGGCGCCATCGACGCCGATTTCCCCGATCAGGTGCAGGATCACATCCTTGCCGGAAACCCATTTGCCGGGCTTCCCGGTGATCTCGACCCGGATGGCGGACGGCACCTTGAACCATGCTTTCCCGGTGATCATGGCCGCCGCCATGTCGGTGGAGCCTACCCCGGTGGAAAACGCGCCGAGCGCCCCGTAGGTGCAGGTGTGGGAATCCGCGCCCACCACGCAGTCGCCCGGGCCGACAAGGCCCTGCTCCGGCAGAAGCGCGTGCTCGATCCCCATTCGCCCCACGTCGAAGAAGTGAGTGATCCCGTACCGGTCCGCGAACTCCCTCGTCCGGCGGCACTGCTCGGCCGCCTTGATGTCTTTATTCGGGGTGAAATGGTCGAGCACCAGCGCGATTCTGTCCCGCCGGAATACATCCTTCGCCCCGCATTTTTCGAACTCGTCGATCGCGACGGGGCTCGTGATATCGTTTCCCAACACCAGATCCAGCGACGCCTCGATCAGCTGCCCGGCTTCCACCCGGCCAAGCCCGGCGTGCGCCGCCAGGATCTTCTGCGTCATCGTCATGCCCATATTGTCAGCCTCCCGGATTTTTTCCCATTATCTCATTTTTCTTGCGCAAAGAATGTAAACCGTGATACAATTGGGGCAAAATAATCGGGAACAGGGGATGGTATTTCTGAATCGGCCTATTTTTGACCCGGACATCCGCATCGCCCCCAAAGAGGATTCCTGGAGCATCCTGGAAAAGCTGGAAACGCCGAAAATTTACCCGAAAAACGGGATGATCTACCGCCAGGGGGAAACCGCCGATCACTTTTATTATTTGAAAAGCGGCCGCGTGCGGATTTTTATCAGCTCGGAAAACGGGCTGGAAAAGACGCTGACCATTCTGGAAAAAAACAATATTTTCGGGGAAGCCGCGTTTTTTGACGGCCTGCCCCGGGTGTCCTCCTCCGCGGCGCTGGAGGAATCCGAGATCATCCCGGTGAACCAGCTCCTTCTGACGCGCTGCTTCCGCGAGGAGCCCATGATGGCGGTGAACCTGCTGAAATTTCTCGCCAGAACCATCCGCATGCTTTCGGCGCAGGTGGACAACATGACCTTCCTTGCGGCGGACCGGCGCGTCGCGCAGATTCTGACGGAGCTTTCGGAACGGTCGAAAACGTTTCCCCAATCCGTCGACTGTTCCCACGAAGATCTGGCAAATCTCGCGGGGGTATCGCGCGTCACGGTCAGCCGGATTCTGACCCGGTTCGCCAAAAACGGCTGGGTCGAAACCCGCTACCGGAAAATCACCGTTCTGGATTCGGGGGCGCTTTCCCGGTTCGCCCTCTCATAATCCGGTTTTTTCGGGTAAAATAAACCGGGGTGATTTTTTTGAAAATAAAACGTGGAATGCGCGCTTGATCTTTCGCCGCAACAAGGTGCTCCGGCGCCACCGCGCGCGCGGCATTCTGGTGACGACGCCCGAAAGCGCCGTGATCGAAAAGAATCTGTTCAGCACGGCGGGCACGGCGATCCTGATCGAGGGCGATACGGATTACTGGTTCGAGTCGGGCGCCATCCGCGACCTGGTGCGCGGCGTGCAGAACCTGCGCAAGGAGAGCGGATTCGAGGTCAGTGACCGCATCGCTCTCAGGTGGGAGGGTGAGGAGATCTTCTCTCAGGTGTTCGCCTCCCATGGGCAGACCATAGCCCGGGAGACGTTGTCCAACTCCATCACCTCTGCTACACTCGATTGTGAGGTGTACGAGGTCGCCGACCTCCCATTGAAGATCGAAGTGACCAGAGTGATATGATGAAGCGAGCGGGAAGAGCAGTGGTGGTGATCAGCGTTGCATGTGCAATGCTCCTCACCTCCTGCGCAACCGCCTTCGTCAAACGGGCACCGCTGCGCCCGGTCCAACTGATGGGCGAGGAGGGGACGCTGGTCATCACCGTCGATGCCGTCTCGGAAGCTGAGCTGGTACGCCTTGCCTTCGGTGGCATCGAGGAGCTGGGGGCACGCAGC
>ENA-UOOK01004649-UOOK01004649.1-fermentation-metagenome-genome-assembly--contig:-NODE-4649-length-14512-cov-7.760116_pt1 | contig 14512 bp, 10 predicted proteins | sample MGYA00245777_ERZ724023 | MGnify/ENA primary metagenome ERZ724023 (study PRJEB28704, sample SAMN03018312) | fermentation metagenome | biome: anthropogenic terrestrial biome; feature: soil; material...
GTCCATGTGCCGCAGGCGATCATGGCCCTGCGCGCCGGCAAGGCCGTTCTTTGCGAAAAACCGATGGGCATGACGCTTCAGGAAGCCGATGAACTGCTTCAAGCAGAAAAAGAAACCGGCGGGTTCCTGCAGATCGGGTTCGAATTGCATTATTCCCACCTCTACATGCAGGCGAAAAAATGGATCGAAACCGGACTGATCGGTACCCCGGTCAACGTCCAGTGCCGTTATTACTGCTGCGAGTTCCACAAAAAGAACTCCTGGCGCAGCCTGAACCACGGCAGTTTCCTGATCGGTGAAAAACTCTCCCATTACCTCGACCTCCAGCGCTGGTGGTTCGACCAGCCGATCAAATCGGTCTATTCGGTTTCGTCGCCGAAGGTGGTCCCCTACTTCAACCACCGCGACAACCACCAGATCGTCACCACCTACGCGGACGGCGGCGTCGCGACGCTGAACTTCATCATGTACATCGCCGAAACGCTCCACCACGATCCGCTGCAGGAAACGCTTGCCAAGCAGTCCGACGACGGGCATTTCCTCCAGTACCACATCTGCGGAACGAAGGGCGCGATTGAAACGGACGTGTTCCGCCGCAGGCTCCGCCGCTGGGAATTCAAAGACGGCGCCGAACAACTGGAAAGCTCCATCGTCGAAACCATTACGTTCGAAAAGAAAGACGACCTGGAATGGTTCCATAACACCCACGGCCAGAACCTGCGCGTAGCCGAACTGGTCGCCCTGGGGCTGCCGCCGGAAGTCCCGGCCCGCGACGCCTATGAAACTATGAGGCTCTGCTTCGCCGCCGAACAGTCCGAGGAAACCGGAACACTGGTCACGCTCTGACCGTTCCCCTCGGCTTGATCGGAAACCATACGGCGCTCTCCACCCGGAGAGCGCCTTTTTCATGCAGCCAAAAGCGGAAGGCAGGCACGGCGCTCCACGATTCGGATGCGCCGCGAAACAGCAGGAGGAACACCGGTTTCACGGTTCGGACACGCCGCGGAGTAGGCCCGGAACCCCGCAGGATAACCCGGAAAAGCTATTTTTATCCGATTTTTTTCGTCTCCGGTCTTGCTTTTATTTTCAGACGGCTGTATAATATATCATAAGTTTCCTGAAACTTAATGAAACAAGAAATAAAAAGCATTACAGGATTACACCCAATGTCGAATATGCGTGAAATAGCCAAACATGCCGGAGTGTCGCTGACGACGGTTTCGCGGGTTTTCAACAACCATCCGCAGGTGAACGAGAAGACCCGGAAACTGGTGATCGAGGCCTGCGAAAAGCTCCAATACGCCATCGACCCCAAACTTCAGGATGCCATCTTGTCCGCCAAAAGCGGCTTTACGAAAAAGATCGCGGTCGTCCTGATCGATACCGACCTCGAAGACAACGCCTATATCAAATGGATCAACAAAGTGGTGGAGGTCTGCAACAGCCGCCATTACCAGAGTTCCATCATCAGCGTGGCGGGGACCGTTTCCAGCGTTTACGAACTGCCCTCGACGCTGCGCGACGAGCGCTGTGACGGTATGATCATCACCGGACAGCTCCGCGAAGAGATCATGAAAATTCTCTCCGCGCTGGAAATCCCCGGAGTCGTCATCGGGCACTACCCCGACGCCTGTATCACCCGCAATTTCAGCAATGTCCAGTTGAACTACACCGCCCTGATCGACGACATCATGGAGCAATTCATCGACAAGGGAATCAAGCGCCTCGCTTATGTCGATGAAAACCCGAATAATTACTGGCAGACCAACATCCGGAACCTGTCCTGCGAATACGCCGCGCTCAAACAACTGGAGCTGAACAAAAATCATCTCTATTTCGGCCGGGGGCCGATGACCGGGATGATCGATATCCTGCTGCCGGTATTTCGGAAAAAAGAACTCGAATTTGAGGGGATTTTCATCCCGGACGAGCGGATCGCGCAGGAGGTGGACAAGTTGAATTTCATGCGGACCCAGCTTTACGGAGTCCCGCCGGTGCAGATTGCCACGCTGACGCAACGGTTTCATTCGGGTTACGAGCATCTTTTTATTTTCCCGAATGTTTCAGACCACAACCATCGCCTGGGGACCAGCGCCGTGGACCTGCTGCTGGAAAATATCGGCAGCAGAAATAAAGGAGAAACCTGGAAACGCAGTATCGTCTCCATTTAACTCATAAAAAATCCGGCATATACCGGACAAGGAGAAGGAAAAATATGAAGTCAAAAAAGTTCACACTCATTGAGCTGTTGGTCGTTATCGCTATCATTGCGATACTGGCTGCGATGCTGCTCCCGGCTCTGAACAAAGCCAGGGAAAGAGCCAGGGCTATTCACTGTCTGAATAATATCAAACAATTAGGCCTTGCAAGCGCCATGTATACGGATGAATCCGGGTTTTATCCGCGGCGCGGAGCGGGCGGTTCGGACAGCGTCTGGTATTCTCAATTGATCGGAATCTACATCGGGGCCAATGTCAAAGTATCTTCCGGCAAGCCGTCCTTTTCGCCAACCGACACCATCGACCTATTCAAATGTCCATCCGACCAAAGCCCGATGTTCTCAACGGTGGCTTCGGATCTCCCCATCGCCGGCGCAGGAGGGTTGTCCTATACAACCAATACCCGTTTGAGCGGCGGAGTAACGATAGGTACCGTTTTATATGGCCTGGCAGCCACCGTTGTGAACAAACCCAGTTCCATCTTATGGCTGACGGAAGGAAATTCGGCGACCGGGGTCGCTTATTACAGTTTTGGACGTGTTTCTTACCGGCATCCGACCATAAACGGCTCTCCTAAACTTCTTGGAGCCGGAGACAATATAGAACCTACCGGAAATACGAAAGGAATGGGTATCAATGTCGCCTGGGCGGATGGTCACGCTTCATCTGAACATGAGGTCATCAACTATAAAATAGGCAATACGACTTCGCCGTGGTCAACACGCTGGCTTCCGTAATATCAACGATTAAGGTTAAAGCATGAAATTTGGATTTATTTTAGGATTCACCCTGTTGTTCGCAGTACAAGGAGCGGAGCTTGTCAGGGACGGAAAAGCGATTGCAGAGATTATTATTCCGGCGGACGCCGTTTCCGTGGAGAAACTTGCCGCGCAGGAACTGGCGTCTCACATCCATATGATCTCAGGCGGCAAGCCTGCCATCGTCAACTCACCGGGAACGGCAGATGTTCAAATCCGCCTTGGGCGGGCGTCCGCGCTGAACATCGCCGGGCTCCGGCAAAATGGCGCTAAAATCCGGATAAACAGCAACCGGATCGACATCGCCGGCGTCGACGGCAAAGGTGCGGCATTGAACCGCGCAACGCCCGCAGGCACTCTGTTCGGCGTGTATGATTTTCTGGAGAAGAAACTGGGGGTCCGCTGGCTGTGGCCCGGAGATTCCGGAACATCTTATCAGCAAACCGCAAATATCACGTTGCCCGATGAGGAATGGGAGGTCGCCCCGCCTCTGGCATTTGCAAACTGGCGACAGAACAATCGGCCCGCGGCCTGGAACAAGAAAGAAAACGCGGTTCGATTTTCCCGCAACGAATCGCTATGGCTGCGCCGCCACCGGTTTTCGATGGTGGAAAACATGAACTACGGCCACGCCTTTACCGGCTATTGGGAAAAATTCGGTGAAACCCATCCGGAATATTTCAATCTGCTGCCGGACGGAACCCGGCGTTCCGATCCCATGTATTTCAACGGCCGGCCCGATTTGATCAGCATGTGTGTGAGCAATCCGGGGCTTGCCGCCCAGATTGTCGAAGACTGGAAAGCCCGCGGCGCCGCCGGAATCATTAACTGCAATGAGAATGATACCGCCGGAAAATGTACCTGCCCGGCATGCCTGGCCTCCGATGAAAACCCTGACGGCAGCCGTCTGGAACAAGCCCGCAAGGAATTTCAAAATAAAACCTCGCACTGGTATGGGAAATTGGGATCTTTGTCGGATCGCTATGCAAAGTTTTATCTGGCGGTACAACAATTGGCCGATCAAATCGATCCGGACAACCGTATCATCGGCTGTATTTACGGCAATTATCATGAACCGCCGGAAAAAACTCGCCTCAACGAACGGATTATTTTGCGTTTTTGCCCTCCGATCATGTTTCCGTGGACCGATGCCAAAATCGCATTGTTCAAGCGCCTCTGGCAAGGATGGTCGGATAGCGGAGCAAGCCTGATGTTTCGTCCGAATTTCACCTGGGACGGTCATAATTTCCCGCTGGTGTATTATCGCGAATTTGCCGACTGCTTCGATTTCGCCCGGGATCACGGGCTGATTGCGTCCGACATGGACGCCCTGACCAGCATGTTCGCCGCCAATGGACTGACAAACTATATCATTGCCGCCAAGCACGGGGGCGGCATTTATAAGAGTGTGGAAGAACTTGAGAACGATTACTTTTCGGCATTCGGTCCGGCTGCTCAGGTGATCAGAAAATATTTTTCAAATCTGGAAAAAGCCTCCCGTTACAATGACTTCGAAACAGCCAGAAATATCGAAGGCGGCAACTATGCGGATTTCTTCCTGCTGGCCGACCGGGTTTTTACGCCGGAGGTCATGACAGAGAGCTTCAAGCTCTTGGACGAAGCCGCGGTTCTTGCGGAAAATAACCGTTCCGCAACCGCCCGCATTGAATTTTTGCGGATGGGACTGCAGGACGCGCAGTTGGTAATAACGGCCCAGCGCGGATTCCGCAAATACAAAGAAAACGGCAACAGCCGTGAATTTGTCGCCGCCATCCGTAACCTGAAACAATTTCGCGACGGCCATGAGCAACACGGATATGCCAACCTGGGCGTAACCTCCTATCTGGAAGGCCGCCATTGGCCGCTGCACCTGATTCTGCTTAACGACAACAGTCGCGCTCTGGACAACTGGACCATCTGTTTCGATCCGCAGAATGTCGGACAGAATGAACAGTGGTTTATGGAAAAACGCGACGGATGGGAAGCGATCGGCACCGACTCCCACTGGGAAAAGCAACCCGCCGGCCTGAAGTGGCAGAACATTCATGGCAAACCGTTCAAAGGAGCGGCCTGGTATCGCAACTCTTTCCGCCTCGAAGATCAGGAAAAAAACAAACGCATAAAACTTGCGTTCGGCGCAGTTGACGGCAGCGCAACGGTTTGGCTGAACGGCAATAAAGTGCTGGAGCGTCCGTTTCCCTATCAGGGCGACCCGGATTCCTGGAAGAAGCCTTTTGAACTGGATATCACGGATTTCGTCAAACCCGCCGAAGAAAATGATTTGACCATACGGGTGGAAAAGTACGAAGGGGCATCCGGCATCTGGCGTCCGGTCTACCTCTCGACCTTCGAAGCGGATTTCGATAACCCGTCCGACGACAACATATTGACCGGAAAATGGGAAAGAGATGTTCGCCACGGCAGGTTTACGTTTCAATCCGCCCGGTATCCGCTGACGATCCAATGCACCGAGGCATCCAGCGGCAGCCCCCGCAACGGCGTATGGGGAAGGCTTTACCAGAGCGTCCCGGTCATCAATGGTCAATCCTATCATTTCCGGGTACGCTTCCGTACCTCCGAGGACTTCAAAGGCGTCTTTGAAGTCTGGCTGCGAAGCGCTTCCGCAAAAGGCTTGAATCCGGGAAACATCAACCTGGGAAGCATTGGCACCAATGGACAGTCCAAAACATTGACCGGGCAAATCCGGCCGGATACGGAAGCCTGCACGGTCTTCCTGAATTTAGTGAATGGCACCGGAAGCCTTGAGATTGAAAATATCGAGCTGTACCCGGCGGCATCCGATTGATTTTTTAAATTCCCCGATCTCGAATTCAATTTTCACGAAACTCCGGCGGCGGCATCTGACGCGGCCGACGCTACGGGTTGTCCGCCGTTTTGAGTTCGGCGTCGATCTTCGCACGGACCTCCCGCAGAAGCACGGGGTCGGGAAATGCGCCGTCATCGGTGTAGATGTGTACGGCGTAGGGGCCGAAAACATCCTTGATCGCGCCGGAACGGATTTCCCGCTCCTCGCAAAGCACTTTCCAGGAGTTGACGGAAAGCGAATGCGTCAACTCCGCCGTAATGCTCTGCGGCGTCGGGTTGACGGCAAAGATGAAATATTTGCCGTTGTACTTTTTCGCCAGAATCCGGAGCCCGGCGGCATCGGAACGGACCGCGTCGTTCAGGGTTTCGGACAAATACACCGAAGAAAGCGCTTTCATCTCCAGCCCCATGCCGTCCAGAAACCCGACCTTCATTTCCGGCGAGGCGAAAATCCCCGAATTCGAATGCCGTTGGAAATAACTCGCGTCCGGATTGCCGATTTTGTAGGGAATAATACCGGTGGCCCCCGCGGCAAGCGAGGTATAGACCGAACAACGGGTTTCCTCGTAGGTCGGGGCGCGGTAGTCGTTCTCCCCGGAGGCGAAGCTGTCGTAATCAAAAGCCTGGGGACAATACCAGACGCCCTCGTTTTTCAACTCGGCGTTCATCTGCGCCACGGCATTGAAAATACCGGCGACGGGGTAATAATTGCCGCTGCTCTTGCGGGGGCTGGGGTAAAGGTCCAGGATATGGATATCGCAATGCGCCGCCTTGTTGATACACCCCCAGGGCGAATTGTCCAGCCCGAGCACCGGATGATGAGGGTCCAGTTCGCGCAGCAGTTCATACACCTCTTTCAATTGAGCGCACCAGGCGGCCCCGCGGGGTTCATCGTACAGGTACCAGCCGAAAAACGCCGGATGGTCTTTGACCGCATGGACCATTTCGATAATGTGCCGCCGTCCCTCCGGCGGCAGGACATGGTGCGTTTTGCCCTGATCGGTCAACCCGAAAAAACCGGGCGACATCCTGAAAAACGGATACATCGTCAATTTCAAATCATTCTCCCGGGCGGCGTCAAGCACTTCCAGAATCCGGGGAATGTCCTGGCGGTTCAGGGTATACATCTGGACCAGGTTGTAACCGAACTTCTTCAACAGCGGAAAAACCGCCGGAGCCGCGCCGATGAACCCGCGCGGAAACCACGGCTGTCCGTTGACGACGGTTTCGCGCCTGTCATTCAGCCATATTTCATTCAGGGCCGGGGGGGTGACCCGAAAATCGACAACCGCATCCCCCTGCGCTTCCCCCTCTTTCAGAAACGTCAACTCCACCCGATAGGAACCGGGAGCCAGCCCGGAGGCATCGAACGCAAACGTTTCGGCCGGTCCGGGGTTCCGCTTCGTTTCGCTCCAAACAGTCTTCCCGCCGCCGTCAACCGCCCGTGCCGCCAGGCTGTACAGGGCGGCGTCATCCAGCGGCATCGTCAAGCGGCATGACAGCAGGACGTCCTTATCCGGCCGCCCCGCCATAATCTGCCGGCGGTAAACTGGTTTGAGCATCGTGATCTGCATGGGAGCGACAGTCACGGAACGGCGGATCTCCCGACAGGCGATCACGCCGTCGGCATCCATCACATAAAACTGAAAACGGTAATTCCCGGATGCTGTGATCTCCGTGGGAATCGACACCACAACCGAACCCGACTCCGGGATCTCCACCCGGCGCGACGAAAGGCTCCTGAAGCCATGTTCATCCGCCGCCGCGCATTGAACGTCAAGGCGCTGTCCGGGCCGATACCCCACCTTTGCCTCGGCCGCCAGTACCGGGCTCCCGTCAACCGCCCGGACCTGAAAGTCGAACCCGCTCAATTCCGCCGAATAACGCTGGAAATCAATGTTCAATCCCTTCAACCGCCCGTATCCGGATATGTCCGCCAGCCTGAACAGCGGCCGCCATGTATACACCGCCCGGTGTTTACCGCCGCGGTCGTTGCGGACTATATTGAAACGCCAATCCGTATGCCTTTTTTTCAACTCAAGGCTGCTGAACGGAATGAAGATTTCGGCATCCCAGCCGTCGGCGGAACGGGCGGCGGCGGCGCGCCAGGGCGTGTTCCAATTAAAATTGGAAGCGCCGCCGATGTTATGCGCCTCGAACATCGAGCCGGAAGCGTTGACGATAAACTGATAAAATTCACGGATGTTGGGATCGCTGCTGACTTCCGCTTCCGGCACCAGGAAGATTTCGATACTGTCATCGTGCCACAAGGCCGAATCCTGGGGCTGGCAGGCGGTTTTCAGGTCTTCATCGGTACAGCTTACCGCCAGGTAAACCCCGTAGCGGTCGCCCGATACCTTGAAGCGGGTCCGCTGAAACGCTGGACTGCCGGATTCAAGAACCGTAAATCCTTCCTGCCAGGCGATACTCTGCCAGGCGGCATCCTCCAGCCTGCCGTCAATCACCGGTCGCACCTCCGCCGCCGGCACGGCGATTTCGCCGCAAACCGCAGTGAACACCATACTGAAAAAGAGTAAAGTCCGCAGTATTTTTCTCATGCGTTCAAAGCCCTTTCAGATAATTGCGGATGACTTCATCCCGGGACAGCGGGTAGTTGTAGACCGCCAATTCATCACAGCTCCCTCCCATCGGATAAGCGCCGCCTCCAAGGTTGGACCCGAGCGAAACGTTCACGGTCGGAGCGGCGGTCAGGACGATCGGCGCGGAAGCGTGCTCCACGCCGTTGATATGGATTTTCGCATTGGCCCCGTCGTAAACCACGGTCAGCAGGAACCAGGAGTTCTCCGGAATGACCGCGGTCGACGGATTGGTGGCGACGGCGGCCGCCCGGGTCCCATCGCCCGAACGCACCTGGATACTGCCGTAGAACGAGGTAATCCGAAAGCCCGGCCCACGATCGGAACCATTGCCCAGCAAATCCTTGAAGCTGCGGAGCGGCGCCCCGGCGTCAAGTTTCAACCACATTTCCACGGTAAACGGTTTGGTGAAAAACTCCGCGGGCCATTTGACCACCGCCGCGCCGGATGTATTGCGTTTGTCATGGGAACCGCCGAAATGCACCGCATGTCCGCTTCGCCCGGCTGTCCAGCGGCTCGCGTCATCCAGGCGCACCAGGACGGCGCGGCGACCGCCGACGGTGTCTTTTACCTCCTTGCCCGTGCCTTCATTAAAGAGCCAATGCCCGACCAGTTCACCGCCCGGCAGGGCTGCCGCCGCGAAGCACAATATCAGAATCCATCGTTTTTTCATGTTTTATTTCCCGATCATGGTTTTGGTTATGGATGTGGTAAGAGTCGAAGACACCTGCCCCGCCAGATACAGGCAGTTGGAATAAAAGGTGTGGTGACGCGGATACACAAAGCTCGGATAATCGATGGCATACGTCGTCTGGCGGTCAAAATCAGCCGCCAGAATCCATTCTGACGGTCGCCGCACCGACGAGATCCGGCGCCCTCCCAGCGCAGCGTATGTGCCGTACAGGCTCCCGGAAACATAGGGAGCCACGCCATAATGCGTAAACGGATAATTTCCGGTCCCTCCCATTTTTTCCGGCATGGCGGGGCAGGAAAACATGCTGATGTAACCGGCGCGGTCGCGGATATAATAAGCCCCCAGCGTTTCCGCCCAGAATAAATCCGTCCCCACAATAATATCGTTGATGGTGGTATCAGGGCCGGGGTTCTTCTGCTGGGCGGGAACGATCCAGCCATCGTAATCATCCGCGTAGAGCAGCGAATAAACGCCGATCTGTTTCAGATTACCGATACAGGCGGACGATTTGGCTTTGTCGCGCGCCTTGTTCAGCGCGGGCAATAACATCGCCGCCAGCACGGAAATGATCGCAATAACAATGAGCAACTCCAACAGTGTGAATTGTTTGCGGCGCCCGGGCCGCCTGATGCCATTCTGCATATCTTCTGACTCCATATTTAGGGGATTAATCTTGACAGCGGGATTTCCAGACAGGCACTCAACACATCCGACATGGTAGCCCGAAACGCGGAAAACGGCGGCAACTCCGTACCCGCCAACTCGCGGTATCGCTCATACAGAGAAGAATTCACAAACGGATTCCTTGAGTTCAACAGCACCTGATCAGCCTGCAGATCGTTTTTCAGAAACCACAGGGCTTCGGCAAAGAGCCTTCCGCTCTCCTCCAGCGTCTGCCGGGCGGCGGCGGCGCCCCCTGCCGCCAGCATATGCAGCGCGGCGATGTCTTCCGGAGTGCGGAACAAACGCCCCTCCGACTCGCCGAGCCGGATATAGCGCCTGATGGCGGCTCCGTGCGTCAACAGGTTTTCCACGCAGCCGCGCTTGCCGCAACTGCATTTATCATCCGCCTTCGCCGAAAGCGGGTGATGCCGGAAACGGCGGGCGTAATTCTCCATATTTTCGTTGATCTGTCCGTCCTCCACCATCGCCAGGCAGATCGTGTCGCCAGGGCAGAGGAGAACCGTCCGCCCGGAAATATTGAAGTTGCGGGCCATATGCAGCAGAAGGGCATCGTAGCTGGTATGGAGAAAGACCGGGATACGGCAGTGCCGGCGCATGGACAGGCAGAGTTCCTTCATCCCCTCATAACAATTTTCTTTCCGGGCGTAAGGGAAGCGGCAGATTTCAATCCCCGCCAGCGTCCGGTGCCGGAAAAGCTCCTGAATCCGGTCAACCGCGGCGGATACCTGCCCGGCGGCGTCGACGGCAGCGGCGTTCTCGTCCAGCACGATTTCCGAAACATGGAAGATATTGGAATTGACATCGGCCGCCGCCAGGGTGACGGTCCGGCGGTACGACATGATGCCCAGGCAGTAAAGGCGGCCGCAGTTGCTGACATAGTGAATGGAGGGGCGGCTCTCGTCATCGGGCGGCGTCCGGATATCTTCGACGATCAATTTCTGCTGTTTCAATTCTTCCGCATAGGCGATCACACTGCGGTAATTCAGCCCGGTTTTCTCGACCAGTTCCTTGCGGGAAATGACTCCGGCCCCGAAAATCGTAGCACGGAGCCGTTGTTTTTTATTCAAAATTTTATTGTTGGCAGCCATTTTCATCTTCAGACGTAAGTTCGGCAATGTTTGGAAATAGTATAACCACAAACGCCCGATAAAGCAATACTGTTATGTATTTCAGCCGTAATTTTGACTTAAAAAACAGGAATATAAGCCGATTCAAGCTCAAACATGATCTGTATTTCAACGAAATATCGGAATCCGCCCAAAAAACAGGGCGCGGTTTTGACACCGCGCCCTGAATGGTTTTGTGGGACCGGGGGATGAATTACATCATGCCGCCCATGCCGCCCATTCCGCCCATGCCGCCCATTCCGCCGGGGGGCATTGCCGGAACCTTGTCATCTTCCTTCTTGTCCGCAATCAGACATTCGGTGGTCAGGAGAAGGCCCGCGATGGAGGCCGCGTTCTGCAGAGCCGAACGGGTCACCTTGGTCGGGTCGATGATGCCGCACTTGAACATGTCGACATATTCGCCGGTGGAAGCATCGAAACCTTCGGCGGTCTTCATTTCCTTGACCTTGGCCACGATGATGCTGCCTTCGTATCCGCCGTTGGTGGAAATCTGACGCAGCGGTTCTTCGATGGCTTTTTCAACGATGCCGACGCCGATGGCTTCGTCACCGGTGATATTCAGCTCTTTCAGCGCCGTAGCGGCACGGAGCAGAGCCACGCCGCCGCCGGGGACGATCCCTTCTTCCACGGCCGCACGGGTCGCATGGAGGGCGTCTTCGACGCGGGCTTTCTTTTCTTTCATTTCGGATTCGGTGGCCGCGCCGACGTGGATGACGGCTACGCCGCCGGCCAGCTTGGCCAGGCGTTCCTGGAGCTTTTCGCGATCGTAATCGGAAGTGGTTTCTTCGATTTCGCGATGGAGCTGGCCGATCCGGCCCATGATGGCGCTCTGGGTGCCGGCGCCTTCGACGATGGTGGTGTTTTCCTTGTCGATGGTGACGCGCTTGGCTTTGCCGAGCTGTTCGATGGTCACGCTTTCAAGCTTCAGGCCGAGGTCTTCGGTGATGCAGGTGCCGCCGGTCAGGACGGCGATGTCGCCGAGCATGGCTTTGCGGCGGTCGCCGAAGCCGGGGGCCTTGACGGCGCAGATATTCAGGGTGCCGCGCATCTTGTTGATGACCAGAGTCGCGAGGGCTTCGCCTTCGACGTCTTCGGCGATGATCAGCAGCGGCTTGCCTTCCTTGGCCACGGACTGGAGCAGCGGAAGCAGGTCGTTGAGGTTGCTGATCTTCTTTTCGTAGATCAGGATATAGGCATCATCGAGAACGACTTCCATCTCTTCGGTGTTGGTCACGAAGTACGGGGAGAGATATCCCTTGTCGAACTGCATGCCTTCGACCACGGAAAGAGTGGTTTCGATGGTTTTGGCTTCTTCAACGGTGATGGTGCCGTCTTTGCCGACCTTTTCCATGGCGTCGGCGATGATTTCACCGATGGTGGTGTCGCTGTTGGCCGAAATGGTGGCGACCTGGGCAATCTGCTCGGAGTCGCTGACGTTCTTGCTGATGGTGATCAGCTTGGCGATCATCGCTTCGACAGCCTTGTCGATGCCGCGCTTGAGGCTCATCGGGTTGACGCCGGCGGTCACGTTCTTCAGGCCTTCACGGTAGATGGCTTCGGCCAGCACGGTCGCGGTCGTGGTACCGTCACCGGCAATGTCGGAGGTCTTGCTGGCGACTTCCTTGACCATCTGGGCGCCCATGTTGGCATAGGGGCAATCCAGTTCGATTTCCTTGGCCACGGTCACACCGTCCTTGGTGATGGTGGGGGAACCGAATTTCTTGTCGATCACGACGTTGCGGCCTTTCGGGCCGAGGGTGGTCTTGACGGCTCTGCTGAGCTGGGTCACACCGGAGAGAACGTTGCGGCGGGCTTCATCGCCGAACATAAGTTGCTTTGCCATAATTTAAAACTCCTTTTATTGGATAAGTTGATAATCAGCCAACAATCGCCAGGATGTCGTCAACACTGATGATTTTGTATTCCTTGTCATTGTACTTGACTTCGGTGCCGCCGTATTTGCTGGTCAGGACCAGGTCGCCGACTTTGACGTCCATCGGGACTTTCTTGCCGTTGTCGTCGAATTTGCCGGTACCCACGGCGATGACTTTATATTCCTGGGGCTTTTCCTTGGCGCTGTCCGGAATCACGATTCCGCCTTTGATCTGTTCGGCCATTTCGCCGGCTTCCAGAAGAACCCGATCGCCAAGAGGTTTAATGTTGACATTTGCCATTTTCACTTCTCCTTAGTTTGGTTTGATGTGAGTTTTGACTTGGTGTTAAATGAATAAGAAAGCCGGCGGAATCACTATCGGTTCCGCCGGGCTGTTTTTTTATCAGTCCACGATCTCGGCGTCAACCACGCCGTCGTCCTTGGGCTTCTGCTGTTGCTGCTGCTGGTTCGGCTCGGACGCCTGAGCGCCGGGCTGACCCTGCTGTTGCTGCTGCTGGCTATAGACCTGTTCGCCAAGCTTCATCAGGTGCTGTTCCAGTTCGGCCATGACGGTCTTCATGCCTTCGGTATCGTCGGCGGCAATCTTTTCCTTCAGCGTTGCGATGCCGCTTTCGATCGGGGCCTTGACGTCGGCCGGGACCTTGTCGCCAAATTCCTTGAGCTGTTTCTCGGTCTGGTAGACCATCGAATCGGCACGGTTTTTGGTTTCGATCTGTTCCTTGGCCTGCTTGTCGTCTTCGGCATGGGCCTTGGCCTCGTTGACCATCTTTTCGATTTCCTGCTCGGAGAGCCCGGAGTTCGCGGTGATGGTGATCTTCTGTTCCTTGCCGGTGCCCATATCCTTGGCGGTCACGTTCAGGATGCCGTTGGCGTCGATGTCAAACGCGACTTCGATCTGCGGCACGCCGCGCGGAGCCGGAGCGATACCGTCGAGCTTGAAACGCCCGATCGTCTTGTTGTCGCGGGCAAATTCGCGCTCGCCCTGAAGCACATGGACGTCCACGGCGGGCTGGCTGTCGGCCGCGGTGCTGAAGACTTCGCTGCGCTTGGTCGGGATGGTGGTATTGCGGTCGATCAACCGGGTGAAGACGCCGCCGAGGGTTTCGATGCCCAGCGACAGCGGGGTCACGTCGAGCAGCACCACGTCGTTGACTTCCTTATTGAACACGCCGCCCTGGATGGCCGCGCCGCAGGCCACGACTTCGTCCGGATTGACGCCCTTGTTGGGCTCTTTGTCGAAGATGTCCTTGGCTTTCTGGATCACCGCGGGCATACGGGTCATACCGCCGACCATGATCACTTCATTGATCTTGGCCGCGCTGACGCCGGCGTCCTTCATACAGGATTCGCAGGGTTTCGCGGTGCGGGCGACCAGGCTGTCGGTAATCTTTTCGAGCTCGGCACGGGTCAAGGCACGGTTCAGATGGACCGGGCCATCCTGGTTCATGGTAATGAACGGCAGGTTGATTTCGGTGCTCATGCTGGTGGAAAGTTCGCACTTGGCCTTTTCCGCGGCTTCTTTCAGGCGCTGGAGGGCCTGCGGGTCTTTGCGGAGGTCCACGCCGGTATTTTTCTGGAAATCGATGGCAAGCACGTCGATCAACGAATGGTCGAAGTCGTCGCCGCCGAGGTGAGTGTCGCCGTTGGTGGCTTTCACTTCGAAAACGCCGTCGCCGAGTTCGAGGATCGAGATATCGAACGTACCGCCGCCGA
>ENA-UOOK01004651-UOOK01004651.1-fermentation-metagenome-genome-assembly--contig:-NODE-4651-length-14510-cov-6.501141_pt1 | contig 14510 bp, 10 predicted proteins | sample MGYA00245777_ERZ724023 | MGnify/ENA primary metagenome ERZ724023 (study PRJEB28704, sample SAMN03018312) | fermentation metagenome | biome: anthropogenic terrestrial biome; feature: soil; material...
TGGTTTCATAATTATCACGAAGTGATTTTAAATCAAGACCAGATGAATCAACTAGGGCTATTTTCTAATTCATTATGGTACAATGTTAAACAGGAAATCCCCATCTTAAGCACAAAAATCGGAAAGAGTTGTTATGGTAATGGATGATCAAAACTATTTTAAAATGGAGCACAGATGAAAGAACCGGTAAAAATCACCACCGAAACAGAATTATACCAACCAATCCATGACTTCTTGACCGCCTTAGGTTACGAAGTACACGGGGAGGTACAGGGTTGTGACTTGACCGCCTCCAAAGATGGTGGGTTAATCATTATTGAGTTAAAACGCAGTTTTAACCTGGATTTACTGATCCAAGCCGTCAAACGACAACGGTTGACCGATGAGGTCTATATTGCCGTCCCGAAACCGAAGATCAGTCCGTTTTCAAAGTCCTGGAAAGATCGGTGTCTGTTGGTGCGGAGGTTAGAATTGGGGTTAATTACAGTTTCTTTTCGCGCGGAACCTCCCCGGGTCGAGGTGGAGATTTTTCCAGCACCCTTCAACCGTCAAAAAAGCAAACAGGCTTCGCAGCGGAAACTGAAAAGCCTAAAAACGGAGCTTGATGGACGTCATGGGAACTTTAACGTAGGCGGGAGCACCAGAAAAAAGCTGATGACCGCTTATAAAGAGAATGCGATTCACATCGCCTGTTGTTTGCAGAAGTATGGAACTCTATCTCCTAAGGAATTGAGAACTTTAGGTACAGGCCCCAAAACTGCCTCGATTTTGCAGAAAAATTATTACAACTGGTTCGCCCGGGTAGCGCACGGAAGCTATCAACTGACTACCCAAGGGGAAGCGGCCTTAAAGGACTTTCCCCAACTGACTGCCTATTACGAAGGATTACTTAGAAAATACTAGTCTGTCGTCAGTCTCAACATTTCGCATTCAATTTTTACCAAGCAAAACGCTTCCTCAGGCTTTCGCGTTTTCCTTGGTGGCTTCAGTTTGCGAAATGTGAGATTACTCACGGCTTAAATTTCAGTAACTTAACTTAAGTGACGTATCATCTTCCTTTTATATTCTGCCGCACTCGCAAAATCCCTCTTTTTCATTGAAAAATCCTCCCTTTTCGGGAGGATTTTTGCTTTTATTCTTCGCTCACTAAACCCATGGCGATATATTCCTGCCAGCCGATCTGTCCGGTGACCGGTAACCGCTTTTGTTGCTGAAAACTTTTTACTGCCTGTTCGGTGGAATAACCAAAGATCCCGTCGATTCCCTGGTCGTAGAAGCCCAACTGCTTCAGACGCTTTTGTAAAAACATAATATCCCCGCCTTTTTCGCCTTTCACCAGGCGACGACGGCCTAAAAACGGATCACCGATAATATGGACCGGAGTCCCGTTCTTGACCCATCGATAAAGCTGTTCGACGTCGCGGTTGAACATCCGGACACAACCATGACTTTCTAAACGCCCAATCGACCAGGGTTTGTTAGTCCCATGAATCCCGTAAATCCCGAAGGGGACATTCAGCCCCATCCACCGGGTACCAAACCCGCCGCTCCATTGGCCTTTTGACACCACTTTCCAATTCCCGACCGGGGTAGGAGTCTCCCGTTTACCAATGGCCACCGGGAATTGGGCAAAGATCTCCTGATCAACCAGGACCAACAAGGATAGATAGCGGGTATCAATAACAATCCGTAAATCGCCCGGAGGCGGATTAGTGGTGACCGTGGTCACCATCCGCTGCCCCAAAGCCTGCCAGGTAGGTACATCCACCTTCCCGGTGATCGGCAAATGGTTCCGCTTTTGAAAAGCCTGCACGGCGGCTGCCGTCGCCTGATCATAAACCCCTGAAAGGGCTTGGTCATAAAGCTTTTCATTGGTCAAAAAACGTTGGAGTTCCGTGATATCGTCCCCGGCAGCGCCAAGGATAATTTCAGTTTCCGGGGGACAAGCACACCGCTCCGGCGACGCCCCACAAGGAACTGTTGTTAGCCAGAACAAAACCGTAAAAAACAGCAAAATCCAGGTCTTTCCGGTAAATAGTTTCATCCCCAACACTTGCCTCCTTCTCCAGTCCGGAATATCACCAAGATACTTCTAGTATTCACGGAGCGTTAGAAGGTTATGAAAAAACACCGGAGAATTTTGCTTAAGATTGCAGCGACTCCACCTTCCCTGGCTTGTCGTTCCAGACAAAATAGGTTAGGAATAAGCCATTCCCCAGGATCCGTCCGGCCACCCCAAAAAAGAAGCCAACGACCGGAAGGAGTTTAAGAAAGGTTAAAACAAACCCGCCGGTCACAAAAAGCAGGACCCGATGAGTACGGGTTTTTTTGCCAAAAAGGCGATAGAACCAACGTCCGACCAAAAGGAAGGCCGGCAGTTCGCCCAAGAGCATTAAGGCTAAAAAGAGTAGAAAAAGACCAATCCCTAGCGGCAAGCCGATCACGGTGAAAGATGCTAAAATGGAGAAAAGCGGTAGTAATAAAGAACCACCAAGCCCAAAGCCGACCGTCCGTAACCAGGAAATCTTACTAGAAAGTAGCGAGTTCCAGCGCTGCGGGAAGAGGAATAACCAGACCAGCCCTAAAACCAAACTGCCCACAAACCAGAGTCCTTGGATCCCGGTTAGGAGCGGTACAGGGGTGGACGCCAGCGGGTGCCGCTCGCCACCAATCTTAAACCCGGGTTTCATGATCGGCTCCACTTCGGCCGGATAAATAAAATCTCCGGTAATGACCGCGTTTTCCCCGAGAACAACCTGCCCTCCAACCTGAAGATCACCGTCAAGTTTGCCGTCTAAGTAACAGTAACCTCCCTTCAGTGAGGCCGATGAGGTGACCTCCCCCAAAAGCTGCGCTGCCGTATACCAGGAAAGGATTGAACCGGTTTTACTTTTGCGGCCCAGCACCATTTCCGTCCCTATCAAAGAGAGATTACCTGAGACCAGTCCGTCAAGGTGTGCGGTTGCGGCAAAACCGCGGAAATTGCCTTCGATCGTACCGGAAACCGTGGCCCGGCCGACCGCCCCCAGCACATCCCCTTCAACAGTACCGTTGATCACCAGCTCTTCGGCGATAATCAACAAGTCGCCTTTAACCCGTCCATAGATTTCCACCGAACGGCCAAAAACCCATAAATCCCCCTCGATCGTTTCTCCTTCCCGGAGGAATATCTCATCCCCCGACAGCCTTTGCCAGGCGGCGGCTGCGGGTTCTGCGGAAAAAACAACCACAAACAATAAGAAAACAATTACGCCACAAAATACTTTCTTCATCATCATGCCTTCCTTAAGGGCTTTTTGCGTTGTTGTTTGATTAAACGGTTACAACACAAAAAGCTTTTAATAACTCAATTCAAAAAATAATAATCATCATGCTATAAAATAATCTCGACTAAATCCCGATCCATTTTATTCATACAATTCTTCAGTTTAGACGCGAGCATCGGATCTTCCTCTAAACACGCGGCACGGATTTGCCGGAGGAGATCGATCGCCCGACGAAACGCCGACACAATGTCGCCTTCCTGCAACTCGGTGTAATCCAGCAATTCCAAAAAGTCACAACCTTGACTCCACCGATAAGCCAGTGGCGACAGACTGGGGAAAAACCTGGTTTCCCGTTCATCAACGCCGTAGCGGTAGATCAGCTCCCGGATTATTTTTTTAATCGGCTTCTGCTCGAATGGCAACAGGCCGGGGCGAGGCAGATGCTCATTTTTTCGCGGCTCATAATCAACGGCGACCATTACCGCGTTGATCTGATCCTCATCCCACTCGTGGAATAAACCGGCAAAGTACATCTCGGTGAGGAGAAGTTCCTGGGCGTACACTTGGGCGGCAAACTCCCCCCGGGGCAAGAGCGCCCCGTCTTCCAAGTAATCCATTTCCGCTAAAATTGCCGCTTTGGCCGCCAAATCCTCTTCAAAACGACCGGCCACTTTGAGGGAAGAAACTCTTTCTTCTAAGCCCAGTTGCTCATTGTAGAGATTTTCGTAAAACGCAATCCGTTTTACACAGCGGTCCTGTTCTTCCCGGAGACAATCCCGCACTTCGGCACTAGCCAAAGCAGTCTTGATTTCCTCTATGTCCCGAATCGCCGCTGCTTTTCCCGCTCTTCCTTTGATAAATCGAAGTCTGCGTTCCTGCTTCCGGCAGCGTTTTTTCGCTAAAGCCCGCGCCTCCGGACAAGCAAGCGTCCCCCAATCGGGGCAGATTTTCCCCCGCAACTGGCCTGATTCCAGGCGGACGGTGGAAAGACGGCTTTCCAATTGGATCTTGTCCTTCCGGGCTTGATAGGTGGCAAAATTTTGGTTTAAAATCACCGAAATTTGGGGGCGTTGGTGGTTTTTATACAGATTCAAGACCGAGTTGTAACTGAGGTTGAACCGACTGATCAACTCTTCAATCTCCGCTGGGTCCGTACTGGGAAACTCCTCCTTCCGGTACCGGTCCAGATCCGCCAGGATATAGACAAAGCCCCGTTCATCGATGCCCCGCCGTCCGGCTCGCCCCGCCATTTGGAAATATTCCAGGGTCGTTAGCGGGCGAAAGGAAATCCCATCCCATTTCGTCGGCGCGTCAAAGCAAACACTGCGGACCGGATAGTTGATCCCCACCGCAAAGGTCTCGGTAGCATACATCACCTTCACTAAGTTCATCCCGAACAAAATCTCCACCAGCTCTTTCAAGGCCGGTAAAAGCCCGGCATGGTGAAAGGCAATCCCCCGTCGGAAAATGTTCTTTAGCCGGTGAATCGTCGGCCATTCTTCCAGTCCGTATTTGGTAATGATCCCGGCAATCACCTCATCGACCCGGTTTTGCTCGGTAACCGAAAGAAAATTCGCCTTTTCACTTAGATCCACCGCTTTCATCTCACACTGCTGCCGACTGAAGACAAAATAGAGACAAGGCAAACCGTCACGGCGGTGAACCGCCCGAACCAGTTCAAGATGGTTAAGGGCCTGGTCACGGCGGCGCGTTGGCGCAGCGGACTTTGGAGCTTCCTTTTGCTGCTGCGCCCAATGTTTCTCCAGTTTCTTCAAAGTCGTAATCCCAGTCTGCGGGTGGAAAACCTTATGTTCTAAGGGGACAACCCGCTCGGTTTTCTGCACAACCTTGACTTCATGCCCTTTGATCTCCGTGATCCAATCGGCAAGTTCCCGAGCGTTCGGAATCGTCGCCGAAAGTCCTAAAAGACGAATTCCCGGCGGCATGAAAATGATCGATTCCTCCCAAACGGTCCCACGGCTTTCATCGGCCAAATAATGAATTTCATCAAAAATTACGTGTGAAAGTCCCTCCAGCTCTTCTTTCTCTTGATGCAGCATATTACGGAAAATTTCGGTGGTCATAATCGTAACTTCCGCTGCAGAGTTAATCACGATATCCCCGGTAATGATCCCAACCTTCTCTTCACCGTACCATTCTTTAAACTCCTTGTATTTCTGGTTAGAAAGAGCTTTAATCGGCGCGGTGTAAACCACTCTTTTCCCTTCGGTAATGGCCTGGGCGATGAGGTAATCGGCGATTAACGTCTTACCAACCCCAGTCGGCGCTGAAACCAGTACGGAATAACCGTCTAGTAGATAATCGATAGCTTCTCTCTGAAAATCATCCAACAGGTAATTTCGAAAGTTGATCTCTGTCCGTGCCCGCATCAATCCATACTCCTCATTTTCTATTTCGACTCGGTTTGGGCTTTTTGCGTTGTTATTTGATTTGAGGATTTCGCTACACTATATATTGTAGCGAAATTTCTTTAGCTGGATCCAACGCAAAAAGCTTTGGTTTAAAGTTTACCCCCAAATAGACGGTCCCTTACGCTTTACTGCTTAACTTTTGTAATTAATGACTTTTATTTTATTATTCGCCGCATGTTCCACTAATCCCTTTACCGGGCCCAACACGCCATAAAAAAGCCTCTTCGCCATTGGACTGGCGGAAGAGGCTTTTTAAAGTTCAATTATTCCAAGGATGGGCTTCTATTTTTTCGCTGACGGTAATTTCTTCCGGATTTTCTCGGCAAAGACCTGCTCGACCGTTTCCGGAGTTACCCCGTTAATAATCTCACCGTCCACTTTAATCGCCGGACCCTGCTCACATTGTTCCAAGCAAAAAGTAGCATGAAGATCGATCTGGTCACCAAGCTTTTCGGCGGCCACCAGTTTCATTAATTTCTGCAGCGTATCATAGGAACCATTCAAATAACAACAGGTTCCGACACAAACCGCAATCTCTACTTTGTTCGGCGCATTTCCGTTGATTAATTGGATCTCTTCCCCGCTAATCCGCCCCCGGGTCGCGTAGGAGGTATGCAGGGCTTCATGGGCTTCGGCGCTGTTTGGTTTCGTCAGCCACTGATCATAGAACTTGGCCACAACTGGATTGTCTTGAGCTTTACGCAGTTGGGAAAGTTTGTCGGCATTATAGAGCCCTTTCGAACGCTGCTTTTTCATCTCCATATCCGTGGAGATCGGTTGTCCGGCTCCACCGATGCACCCGCCCGGGCAGGCCATCACTTCAATTATGTGGTAATCGGCTTTTCCTTCTTTAATTTCTTCCAGAAGAGCCTTGGCATTGGCCAAGCCATGCACCACCGCGACTTTAATCGTTTGACCGTTGATCTCGACCGTGGCTTCTTTCCGCTGGTCAAAACCACGCACTTCTTCAAAGTTAATTTGTTCAATGGGCTGACCGGTCACAAATTCGTGGGCCGCCCGGAGCACCGCTTCCGCCACTCCACCAGTGGTGCCAAAGATAACCCCGGCACCGGTCGTAAAGCCGAAGGGCGTATCAAAAGATTCAATGTCTAATTGGTCAAAGACTAGTCCCGCTTCCCGGATCATCCGTGCCAGTTCCTGGGTGGTCAGCACCAGGTCCACATCTTGCACACCATCGGTGGCAAACTGGGGTAACGCCGCTTCATACTTTTTCGCCGTACAAGGCATGATCGAAACGACCACAATCTCTTCGGGTTTTTTACCTAATTCCTGCGCCCAGTGTTTCTTCACCAATGAACCAAACATTTGTTGCGGCGAGCGACAGGAAGACAGGTTTTTCAATAACTCAGCCCCATTATGCTCGGCAAACTTTACCCAGCCCGGACAGCAGGAAGTAAACTGAGGTAGTTTTTCGCCCTTTTGCAATCGGCTGATAAATTCATGGGTCTCCTCGATCACGGTTAAATCAGCGGTAATGGAAGTATCAAAGACTTTATCGAATCCCAGACGTTTTAAGGCCGCCACCACTTTACCGGTGACAATCTCTCCGGCCGCCAAGCCAAACTCTTCACCCAAGGCGACCCGGACGGCGGGCGCTACTTGGACAACCACCATTTTATTGGGATCATGGAGCGCCGCCCAGGCCTTGTCGGTTTCGTCTTTTACGACGATCGCCCCCGTCGGACAGACGGCAGCACATTGCCCGCAATTGACACATTCCACCTCAACCAGATTTTTATTGAAAGCCGGCGCGACCACAGTCTCTGATCCGCGCCCGGTGAAATCTAAAACTCCAATCCCTTGCACCTCGTGGCACATCCGCACACAATCCCCGCACAGGATACATTTGTTCGGATCACGCACCAATGAACGGCTGGACTCGTCTAAAGGCAATTTGACATCACGCTCGCCAAAGCGAATTCTTTTCACGCCAAACCGGTTGGCCAATTCCTGCAGTTTACAACTGCCATTCCGGTCACAAGTGGTACACTCCCGGTCATGGTTAGCCAGTAGCAGTTCGAGCACTGTCCGGCGCACCCGTTGCACCCGCGGACTATTGGTCAGAATTTTCATTCCCGGGGTCGGGGGGGTGGAACAAGAGGCCATAATCCCTCGCCCTTCCACCTCCACGACGCACATCCGACAAGCCCCGTACAGACTAAGCTCGGAATGGTAACAGAAGGTCGGAATCTCAATCCCGATTTTTCTGGTTAATTCTAAAACGTTCTTTTCCCCATCTAGCGTTACAACTTGGCCATCAATGAGCACTGTATTTTTCTGCTCCAATGCTTACCCCTCCTTAATCGCCTTAAACGGACAACTTTCAACACAAGCGCCGCACTTGATACACTTCTCCTGATTAATGGTGAACGGTTTTTTCACTTCACCACTGATCGCCTGAACCGGGCAAGACCGGGCACACTTGGTGCATCCTTTACATTTTTCCGGATCAATCTGGTACCCTTTCAGGGCTGAACAGACGCCGGCCGGGCACTTTTTGTCCACCACATGGGCGATATATTCGTCTTTAAAGTATTTCAGCATCGTCAACACCGGGTTGGGCGCGGTCTTACCCAAACCGCATAAGGAACCGTCACGGACCGCCTCCGCCAAATCCTGGATCAGATCCACATCCTCCGGCCGGCCTTCGCCGTCCACAGCCCGTTGGAGAATCTCCAGCATCCGTTTGGTGCCTTCCCGGCAAGGAACACATTTGCCACAGGATTCATTCTGGGTGAAATTCATAAAGAAACGGGCTACTTCCACCATACAAGTACCTTCATCCATGACCACCAGACCACCGGAACCGATCATCGCTCCAACTGATTTCAATGAGTCAAAATCAAGGGGCAGATCCAAATGTTCCTCCGTCAAACACCCACCCGACGGCCCACCGATCTGTACTGCTTTAAATTTCTTACCGCCGCGGATCCCGCCACCGATCTCAAAAACGGCTTTCCGTAGGGTGGTACCCAAGGGAACTTCGATTAGTCCGGTGTTGGCCACCTGTCCGGTGATGGCAAAGGTTTTCGTCCCCGCGTTTTTTTCAGCGCCGATCTTACTGAACCAGTCCGCGCCCTTCACGATAATCTCAGCAATATTGGCGAAAGTCTCCACATTATTAATCAGTGTCGGTTTACCCCAGAGTCCTTCTTGGGCCGGAAACGGTGGTTTCGGCGAAGGCATCCCCCGTTTTCCTTCGATCGAAGCAATCAGCGCCGTTTCTTCACCGCACACAAAGGCCCCGGCACCTTCTTTAATTTTTAATTGAAAATTAAACCCGCTCCCGAGGATGTTCTGGCCTAATAGACCGTAATGCTCAGCCTCTTTAATGGCCGTTTTCAATCTTTGAACCGCCAGAGGGTACTCGGCCCGCACATAAATATAGCCCTCATCGGCACCAATAGCATAACCGGCAATGGCCATTCCTTCTAGGATCCGGTGGGGATCACCTTCCAACAAACTACGGTCCATAAAGGCACCGGGATCCCCTTCGTCCCCGTTGCAGACCACATATTTTTTGGCGTTCTGTTCGATCCGGGTCAACTCCCACTTCCGCCCAGTCGGGAAACCGCCGCCGCCACGCCCGCGCAACCCGGAATCGATGATCTCACGACAAACCGCTTCCGGTGTGAGCTCCGTTAAAACCTTACGTAAAGCTTCATAACCGCCATCGGCCACGTATTCCCGGATGTCCTCCGGATCGAGCTGACCGCAATGTTTAAGCGCCGTTCTTTGCTGATGATGATAAAAGGGGATTTCATGCTCCTTAGCATACACTTCCCCGGTCAGTGGATGGTGATACAAGATGCGCTCCACCGGTTTTCCGTCATCAAGTAAGGCGGCAACAATCTCCGCCGCATCGGTAGCTTTGACTTTGGTATAAAGGACACCGGAAGGCTCTACCCGAACCAAGGGTCCCATCTCACAAAAACCGTGACAACCGCTGTTAGCAACGGCAACACCGGTTTTTCCTTCTTCTTCGAGTAAGACATCAATGGTCACATACTCGCCCCGCGCAACTACTTCCTGCTTTAAAGCAGCGTATACTTCCAAAGAACCGTTTGCCACACAACCGGTCCCGGCACAAACTAAGATCCGCGCCTTTTCCCGCTCAAAACCCTGACGCCACTCTTTTTTCCACTGTGACAACTGGTTCGCTGTTTGCTTATTCATCTTCTGCGTCCTCCTTTTCCAGCTCATCAAGGATAATATTAATCGCTTCCGGCGTCATCTGACCATAGATTTTGTCATTGATCATGACTACCGGCGCCAGACCGCAAGCTCCAAGGCAAGAGACAGTTTCCACGGTGTAACGGAGATCATCGGTGGTATGCTTCTTCCCGGTTAAATTAACCCGTTTTTTGATCGCTTCTAATACCGGATTGGATCCCCGCACATGACAAGCGGTCCCGTCACAGATCTTAATCACGTATTTCCCCTTGGCTTCCAAAGAAAACTGGGCGTAAAAAGTCGCCACCCCGAAGACGCTGGCCGGTGACAGTCCAAGGGCTGTCGCCACGTACGTGAGGATCTCTTCAGGCAAATAACGATATTCAGCTTGTACTTCCTGAAGGATGGGGATTAAGGCCGACCGGGAACGGCCTAAACGGTTGATAATTTCATTGACCTTTTCAAATTTCCGCTGATAATTAGTGGAAGAATCCCCCTTCAAACCCTCGTTTACTCCTTGTTTCATTGCTTACCTTCCCCTTTCCAGATCTGAAATGGATTGTAACCTTTACCCTTGCTAAAAATAAAGCAAGTCAACTTTTTTGCCCCTTTCTTCCAACGTTTCTGCAATCTCTTTAACAACCTGCATCTTAAGGGCTAAATTTAAAGGCAAATCCGGATTTTGGTGCGCCGGATTAATCGCTTTCCCTACTAAAAACTGGATTTTATCACTGTCTAAAAGGAGTTTCGACAGTAGCGAAACGGCATTTTTCCGTTCTCCCTCAGGCTGCGTTTCCCCTTTTTTCAGTGCTTCTAAGGTTTTACTTAGCGTTATAATCCCTTCGGTAACCAAATCCACCCCGCGTAACCGTCCGTAAGGAGGGACCTCCGGATCAAGGTCCTTCAAATTTACTTTGATATCGGTTCCCCATTCCCGGGCAATAATCGAACCGGTTGTACCGCCACAGATCACTTTGCTGCCAGGTTCTTCGCGGATTAGCTGGGCAATCCGGACATCGTCTTCTCGATGCTGGGGAGGACCGACGGCCACCGTCAAGGTCCGGGGCGTCCGGATTTTTAAAACCAAAGCGGTGGTATCATCTCCCGGTTCGGAAGCATAAAGTTGGCCGCAAGCCGTAATCAACCACTTACTTAGGGTTTGGGCGTCGGGATGCAAATTGACCAGCTTTTCGATGTAAGCGCCGACTTCTTCCCACTGCCAGCCCAGGTTTAAAACCCCGCCAATCCCAGCGTGGACCACCCCATCGGAAACCGTTACCAAAAGATCCCCGGGCATCACCTGAAATTTGCTTTCCCGAATTTTGAGACCATCGATCTCCCGTTCTTGCCAGGTGAGGGCGGATAGTTTTCCAGCCCGTACAAAGAAGAGGGAAGGGTTGTCGAACTCAACAACATAACCCTGCCCTTCCCGGGTAATCTGAATAATCGTAAAAGTAGAATAGGCCAGATTCCTTTTTTGGCAGATTGGCAGTGTATGGGAGATGGTCTCAATGGTCTCCTCCAAAGTAGCGCCGTTTTTCACCATCGTGGCGATGATCTTGGCTGTCAAGGTGGAGAGGATATTGGCTTTAACCCCGCTGCCCAATCCGTCGGCCAGGACGGCGACCAAGGCCTCGGCGGTGCGGACCACCTCCACATGATCGCCGCAAAGTTCCTCCCCTGCTTTGGCCAAACTCGCCCATTCTGTATCAATATAAATGCTCATTGGATGCTCCCATCCCCGTTTTTAATCATTTTAATCAGCTTGGTCAGGAGAACTTTCGTTTCCGCCGTTGTCTCACCCAGCAGGCCGGCAATTTCTTGTGCCACCCGCATCTGCTTATCAATGACTTCCTGCGCCTTGGTTAGGGTCTCGCCCTTCATCAACGCTAACTTCTCCCGTTGTTCATGTTCCTTGGAAATATCAGCAAAGATGCCGATGATCACCGCTTCCGTTTCCACGTAGAAGATGGCTTGCCAGGTCACGATCCCATAAGCTGGATACGTCACTTCCCCGGTGACCAACTCTTTGGTCTGTAAAGCCTGCTTAAAATAGATTGGATCAAGCAAAAGCTCAAGACTTTTCCCGACCACCTGCTCCTGTTGGCAAAGGAATTTTTCTTCCGCAGCCGGATTAACCTCGATAATCTGCAAATCACGGTCAACCACAAAAATCGCATTGGGGGTAAAGTTACAAATTAAATTCGCCCGCGATTCGGCTTTCATCCGCATATACGGGATACACATATCAATTTCCGCCATCCCCTCCAATACGGCAATGGCTTTTTCGCGACAAGAGTTATAGCCGCAAGCGCCACAATTCAGCTCGTCTTCGGGTTTGGTCTTCCCCGTCTTACTTAAAACTTCCCGAATCGCCTCCTCCGTGGGCACAAGAGTGTCTAGTTTGTGCTTAGCGTAGACCGTGAACAAGGATGAGGTGGGTGACGCCTGCTGGTTTTCTTCCCGCACCGACTCTTTACTACGACGGGTATAACGTAAGAGACGCTCGCGCCGGGTATAAAGGCTTAAATCGCTCTCCAGCCCCGGTCCCATTAAACATCCTCCTTGACAGGCTAAAAGCTCAACTAGGCGTAAGGAATTTTTCACATCATCGAAGCGGTCCAAAAAGTCAATCACCGCTTCCAGACCATCGACGGCTAAAATCTCCTCCGCCAGCAAATCAGTACTTAACCCCGCCGTCTTTGCCAGTCCCCCAGGGGTGGGAAAAACCCGCCCGGTACCGCTGGTCCGATCAAAATTCCCAGTGGCGTCAGGAGTCAACTGGATTCTTTCTTCGGAGAGCATCGCCATTAATTCCTGAAAAGTTAAAACCGCATCGATACTACCTTGTAACTGCGGCCAGCTGTACTCGTCCTTTTTCCCGATACAAGGACCGATAAAGACCACTTTTAAATCAGCGCCGTATTCGGCCTTGAGCAGGCGGCCATGGGCAATCATGGGTGAAACCACCGGCGCCAAGTATTTAATCAGCCACGGATAATACCGCTCAATCAGGTTAACCACCGCTGGACAACAACTGGTGATCACGGGAACTCCATCATTCCTCTGTACCAATTGTAAATGTTCCTCCGCAACCAGTTCTGCCGCTTCCGCTGTTTCTGCCACATAGGCAAAACCCAGCTTCCGCAAGGCGGCAATTAACATCCCAGGATTGGAGAGACCTTCTAAGGCCACAAAGGAGGGGGCCAGACTCACAGCGATCTGCTTTTTTGCTAAAAGAAAGTCGCGCACAAGCCCTTTACCATCCGCCACCTTTTTCGCCTGTTGCGGACAGACTAAAACACACCGACCATCGGCGATGCAGCGGTTTTCTATTACTTCCGCGTGGCCGCCGGTGACCTTGATCGCTTTAACCGGACAGGAGCGGACACATTTATAGCAGTCGCGGCAACCGGCTTCAATGGTCGAGATAATCCCCATCGTGTATCTCCTTTCCCGCCTTTTTTTCCGTTGCTTCCAGAACATGCTTATAGAAAAATTCTTCAATATTTGCTTGGGTTAGCGCAGTATAAATGGTATCTTCATAACAAATCGTCACGCCCGCTTGACACTCCCCCAAACAAAAACTAGCCTTGAGTTCCACCTGATTCGTGAGGTGGTGTCGTTCTATGAGTTGTTGTAACTTTCTGATCACCTCATAAGATCCAAGTAGATGGCAAGAGCTACCCACACATACCGCGAGTGTCTTCATCAAACCCCTCCTCGCCAGGACCTTTGCATGTGAATCATTTCACATACCAAGCCAAAAATCACCCGAATTTCCTTGCTAAATGATGGGAAAGGGTTAAAATCCCCACGACCAGATCTTCGTATTGAACGATGATATTGGACGGCACCTTCAGCCGCACCGGGGCAAAATTCCAAATCGCTTTGAACTCGCTCTTTACCGCGAGTTCCGCTACTGTTTGCGCCACAGCCGCCGGTACTGTCAACACCGCGATTTCCATCCCTAGTTTTTCTTTCTGCTCGGCTAATTCCGTCAGGGGAAATACGGTTAATCCTCCCGGCCCTTGGGCCCATTTCCGCCGATCTGTGTCAAAAAGCGCTGCCACCTCTAACCCATGTTGTTTTAGGCCGGAATACCCTGCGAGTGCCATCCCCAGCTTCCCAGCGCCAATCACCGCCAGACGCCGTTTTTTGTCCATCCCGAGGATTTCTTTAATCTTATCAAGGAGATAGGTCACATCATAACCGGCTCCGCGGATCCCGAGACTACCGAAATAGGAGAAATCCTTCCGGATTTGACTGGAAGTAACACCAATCTTCTGCGCCATCTCTTCCGAGGAAACCAGCGCGATATCTTGGTGGTTATAATCGGTTAAAACCCGAAAATACAGTGGAAACCGGGAGATGGTCGCTTTCGGAAAGGCGATTAATCCGTCCGCCATTGGTGCTCCCCCTCCATTTCGCTACACTTTCTCCCTTGTGATTATTTTCACAATCCCATTGTAACTCATGATCACGACTTTGCCAAGGAGCTCTCTGTTAATAGTCCGTAAAAGACAGAAAACAAAGACCCCATACGGAGTCTTTCGAAAAAAATGGTGCCAAGGGACGGAATCGAACCGCCGACACGGGGATTTTCAGTCCCCTGCTC
>ENA-UOOK01004652-UOOK01004652.1-fermentation-metagenome-genome-assembly--contig:-NODE-4652-length-14506-cov-4.552419_pt1 | contig 14506 bp, 13 predicted proteins | sample MGYA00245777_ERZ724023 | MGnify/ENA primary metagenome ERZ724023 (study PRJEB28704, sample SAMN03018312) | fermentation metagenome | biome: anthropogenic terrestrial biome; feature: soil; material...
AAATCTTGCAGAAAACAAAAATAATTAATTAATAATCTAAATATTAATATTGTATTTATTATGTATTTAAAGCTTTGTTAATCTTTGATACTATTGAATTATTATCGATATCATTCATGCACATAAAATTCTTTTTAGGACAATTTTCTCTTCCTATGTGAGAGCAAGGACGACATTTAATATTGTTATTTTCAAAAATTGTGAAATCTTTTGATATAGGAGTGAAGCCAAGAGCTTTGACCGATGAACCAAAAAGAGCAATAATTGGAATTTTGAGGGCAGAGGCAATATGCATTACTCCTGAGTCATTACACAAAATCAAGTTGCTTTGAGAAATAATTTTAGCTGTCTGATGTAATTCTAAATATCCAGTTAAATTTATTATTTTTTTGTTAGAGTTAATTTCTAAAGATTTAGATATTTCTTTGTCGCTTTTTCCACCTATTAATACAATATTACAGTCATTGATAGAATTAATTATTTCAATAAATTTTGAAGTAGGGAATCTTTTCGTGAAATGAGCAGCACCGGGGGCAATAATTATTGTTTTTTTAATTTGGTTGAAATTGCTTAAAGCTGATTCAATTTGAGTCAATTCATTTGCTTTTAAATTCGCTGATAAAGTATTTAAAGTAAGCAAAGGATTAGAAATGTCAATTTTTTCATCGACATTTACATATTGATTTGAGAAGTTATTCGAGATAATCTGTTTTGGTAATAATTCATTAATGCAATTTAAATAATTATCAGTGCAATGAATAGGTTCAGAAATAGGTTTCTTGCACAAAACAAGAAGTATTTTATATAATCTTCTTTTATCTATTTCAAAATATTTCTTTCCGACACCTTTTCGAAAAATTTTTGAGCGTCTATTCTTTTGTAAATCAATGACATAATCATATTTAATATTATTTTCATTAATGTGTAACTTGTTAAGATTGTTTTCGTTCTTATTTATAAGTCTATTATATAATATCAGTTTATCAATTTGAGGATGATTTTCGATGATTTTGCTAAATTGCTTATTAACTGCAAAATGAATAATAGATTCAGGATATTGCTCTTTGATTGCTTTAATAATTGGTGTCGATAATACAATATCGCCAATAGAACTTAATCTAATTATAAGAAAAGAGATTTTACTATTCTTATTGATTTTGTCAGAATTTATTGCTATATTCATATTCCCAAAATTGAATTTTTTAGATTATTTAAATTTTTAGATTGCTAAAATATAAAAAATTAAGTAATTTTGTTGTGCTAAAATAAATAAATAAGGCAAAAAAATGAATATGAACTTTACTTTCGAAACTGCAGACAACATTGTAATTTTTACTTTGAAAAATGCAAATTTAGATTTGGAAATATCTGCTCAACTTAAAGCAAAGCTATTGATATTATGTCAACCAGATGTTGAAGCATTGATTTTTGATCTTACTAATATAGAATACGTTGATAGCTCGGGATTAGGTGCATTGCTCTTAGCTTATAGGCAAATGAAAGAATATGAATCTCCAATTATATTAATAGGCGTGCAACCAATTGTAAAAAAAATGCTCTCGATATCACAGATTGATGATTTGTTTGTGTATTTTGACACTAAACAAGAAGCGATAGATTATGTAAAGAAATAATTTATCATACAATGAAAAATAACTCGTTTTTTTTCACTAATTTAAGGCTCATATAGCTATTTAATAATTTTTAACAATTTTACAATATAGAAAGGGTATCTATGAAGAAGATTGTTTTCAGTATAATAATAATTTTCAGTGCAATTGCATTATATGGGAATGGTCCGAAAATCACTGTGATTCCATTTACAAATGCTAATGGCAACCAAGAATTTGACAAATATTCATTTGAGATGCAAGACTCACTACAGAAGTTAATGCAAACTCATGGTGATAGTATGAAATATGAAGTAATTCCTTATGAAGAAATTACTAAGCTATTAACTGAGCGTCAAATCACAGAAGAAAATGTCCAATATGAAACATATATGTGGCAATATGCTGAGGAATTAGGAGTAAATTATATTATTACAGGAAATTTCCTAAACCAAGCGGATAAATTCATTATCAATACATATATTTATGATGTAGCTATGAAAATCCCAATTACCTCACATCAAGCAAAGGATATTTTTGTTCCTCAAGATAAAATTCTTATGTCTGTTAAACCAATTTATAATAGATTGGTAAAATATTTTAATATGGCAAATTAGATTTTTGAAATTTAAGAAAAATAATCTTAAAATAACATCTTTATGAGCTTCATAAAGGTGTTTTTTTTATATTAATTGTAATTAATTCAAAAAATAGTATTAAATTAGAAATCTAATCATATTTAATTCGTTAATAATTTATTATAATATAATTATTAATTATTTTGTTGAAAAATTAATAAAAACGAAATGTTCGAAAGCATAATTCTTCAAAAAACCAAAGATATAGAAAATCAAATATCTTTTAAAAATGATATATATTATCTTTTTGAATTAATGTTTAATCCAAATATTGAGCAAGCATACAAAACCTATTTTTCTGCTGAAGTTGATTGGTGGATCTATGAAGAAAGACAATATTTGGAGGCAAATGAAAGATTTAATTTAAATGATCCTAAATTAGGTGCTTTTCTCTCAAATTATAACGACTTGCTAAAGAAAAATGCTTATTTTAGTAAAAAATCATTGATGCAATGCTTAAACGATGCCATTCTGGCTCGCTTAAATATTTTAATAAGACCTCGATTGGCATTAAAATGGTTTATTTTTAGATGGGAACAAAGCAGACCATACCATGAAATTATTAAGAGATTTAATTATATTGATGACTATCATTACTTAGAAAATGATTTTAAAAACTATGTAAATAGTAATAAAATAATTGAAAAGCAAGATGACTTAATTTCAGCATATAAATTTGAAAGAATTATTGCTGAAATTGATAATCAATATATTAGTACACTCTCTCCGCAAGATTTTCTGAATCTGATTAACCCGATATTTGAATTTTTTAATAAAAAAACTAAAATTTCAAATACTGAAAAGATCCCAATTGAACCAATTATCATATTTTTAAATGATAAAAATATGACAATTTTATCTAACTTATTAGAAAATTCCTATAAAAATGGAGAGCTAATAAATATTTCAAAAAAATATTTATTAGGATTTATTTATAAAACTTTATTTGATTTAGATAATATTTATGGTGAATCTGACGATTTGCTCACAAATATTAATGAAGAAATTAAAGATAGCCAAAATATAAATATCGAAGAATTTAATATATCAAATTCTTTTGCAAAATTCGATGATTTAGCTAATCACAATGAAGATATTGATAATGAAGGTATTGATAAAGAAGATATTGATAATGATAACCCTATAAATAATATATCCGAGAATAGTATTATTAGTAATGAAATAAATGAAGAAGAGCCAATTAATTCTTTAGAAAATATTATCTCTGAAGATGATATTATTGCTGAAGAAAATCAAAATATAATTCAAGAAGAAGTTATAGAACCTCACAATATCAATATTGAAAATAATACTGATGAGGTAAATGCTGAATCTAATGATGAAGAAAAAGCTCAGAACTTCAATTTTATTATGAATATCTTATCACAATATAATGACGACGAGAAGAATATTCAAGAAATCGAAAAAGCAGTAAAAGATAAAAATCAAAATTTAATTAATAGTTTATCGCATTTTACTATCTAACTTGGAATAATAATACTGAGATGACAGATAATCAAAAGAGCAATCAGGAAGATATAGAAGCAATTGAGAAAGTATTAAACGGCGATACTTCTGCTTATAAATTTATCCAAAAGAAATATACTGGATTAGTTACATCATTAATTCGGAGAATGATAAAAGTAGAAGAAGATGTACAAGATTTAACTCAAGAGACTTTTATAAAAGCATATAACGCCCTTTCGACTTATCAATCTAATTATTCATTCTCGGCATGGTTATATAGAATTGCATCAAATAATTGCATTGATTTTCATAGAAAAAAGAGAGTGCAGATCATTTCATTAAATCAGCAGCAGTATAATAGCGACGAAATGGAAGAAATGGAAATTGAAGATGCTTCTTATCTACCAGATTTGCAAGTTATAAATGAAGATAAAAGAATAGCAATTTATAAAGCATTAGAGGCTTTGCCAGACAACTACAGAGAAATTATGCAACTCCGGCATGGAGAAGATTTAGATTATAATGAAATTGCCAAGAGGCTCAATATACCCCTTGGAACTGTGAAAGCTCATTTATTTAGAGCTAGAAAATTAATGTATGAAGAATTGAAGAACAAAAAAGATTTGTTCTTTTAAGTTAAAGTATTAAAGCTTAAAATGAACTCATCTTTCATCAATTATAAAAATTCTACATTTTCTTTTCGACTATAATAGTTCGCTTGTTTTCATCTTGGTCATCAATTAATATTTCTACTTTGTAGTTATAATTATTTTCTAATAACTCTTTTGCTTTTTGAGACCATTCTATTAATTTTATAGAAGAAGTGTCAAATAAATATTCATCAAACCCAATATTTGCTAATTCTCTTGGATTCTTCACCCTATATAAATCAATATGAACAATTTCAATAGGAGAATTATTATGATATCCATCATAAATATTAATCAATGTAAAAGTTGGACTTGTAACTTCAGAATTTACATCAAATGCTTTGCAAATACCTTTAATAAATTGAGTTTTTCCTGCACCTAAATCACCCTCAAAAATAACGATATCGCTTTCTTTTAATGATTTAGCGAATTCAGAGCCTATATTAAATGTTTCTTGAGTATTATTTGAAATATGTTTATACATAGTGATTTATATTAATTGAAATAAACATGATTGAAAAATATTGAAAATAGATTAAATAAAAGGTGTTCAATTTTCGTTGAACACCTCTTTAGATCATTTTTTTAAATTGTTTTATTGTAGCTTAGGTGCATCTTTTGATTTATCAGAATCTGCGACAGGTGCATTCTCTGCATTTGCTACCTTAGGCATTGTTTGAGTAATACCAATTAAACCGCTTGCAATCACCCATTTTTTGTCTTGTTTTTCTAATGTACGAGCAATGCGGAAGAATACTTTTTCTTCCGGACCATTGTTTTGTTTAACAGTACCGGGTACACCAAAAATGACAGAAGCAACTGTAGCTCTATTATCAATAATAACTAGTGGGTCAATAATAGGACCATATTTGATTTCATAATGATTCCATTGCTCCTGAATAAGTTTTTTAAATTCATTTAATGATTTAATTACTTCAGATGAATCAGTACCAAAGAATACAACTTTTTCGCTTAAAGTTTCAATAATTTTAGTAAAACTTTCTTCTTGGTAAGCGGTATTATATTCTTCTACCACTTCCATTACTTTTTGCTTTTCAGCTTCAAGTTGCTGAGTAGTCAATTCTTCAGTTTCACCTCTATTACAAGAAAATAAAATAAATGAACTCAAGATTAGTAAAATGACTTTTTTCATATAAATCCTTTCGAATGTATTTATTAATAAATTGTGCAACTAAAAATATTTATTTTAAAAGATTAAACTTAACTTAAATAAAAATATTGTATAAAATAAAATTATATTTATTAATATTTACTAATTAATTTTAAAATTTATAAAATTATCAAAACTTTGATTTACAAATATAAGACATTGATTTGAATTTTAAAAGAACTTCTAAAAATAAATTAATTTAACATTATTAAAATTTAATTATATAAAATTCTTATTTTTGACGAACATATTAGTAAAAGAGAATTATTATACATATTAAATGAACAAAATTGGTAGAATATTTATATTTATTTTTTATTTATTATTTGTAATAAGTTGTACAAATAATAAAACAGAAAAAATTATACGTTCTTCTAGTATAGAATTAATGAAATATGATATTGAATCTAAATTTGATGGTTCTATTCTATGGATTAGCTTTAATGAAGGCGATACAATATCTTTAGGCGATATTATTTGCAAAATATCAAAATTTCCATTAGCTTCGAGTCAAAATTCACACGATTCATTAAATTTAAAAAATTATAATGATTCAATTAAAATAATATCAACTGATGGAGAGATTATAGCCATTAAAAAGAAAATAAATGTGACTGAAATTGAAAATCTCGATTTTATAAAGCTTGATGATCGATTAGTAATAAGCCCATGGAGTGGAATAATAACAAAAAAATATGTTATGCCGGGTACAAAGGTTTTTATCGGGTCTCCAATTGTATCAATAACAGATACTACGAATATTTATTCAAATTTATTATTAAAATCATCAGAAATTGGTAAATTAAAAGTTGGTATGACACTAAAAGGATATATCCCTAGTCTTTCTATTAAAGAAGAATTTCGAATAATGGAAATCACTAAAAATAGGACTGATGCAGGGTGGAGATCTACAGGTGATAATGCTACAGTAGATAATATAGATTACTTAATTCATTTAGTTCCTTTAAAAAACACTATTCCTGAAATAAGAGAAGGTATGCTAGTAAGTTTTGAAATTACCTCAAATTCTTAATAAATATTTTTTTTAAAAAAATTACACTTGATACAATAATATATTTACATATACTTCTTATACAATATAATATTTGTTATTAATGACAAATATTATGCTCTAAACTAATAAAATTAGTTAAATGATAGTAAATTGAAAATTAGTTTTTTAAAAAATAAATAAGACAAAGTCTTATGTAATGTACTATAAGTTCTTATATAAAAAACAGACAAAGCCTTATTTTTTATTTGCATAGAAACTCATAATTTTGTATTCATAAAAGTTATCCAACTTTAACTTTTATAGTAAATTGAAAAATTGATTATGTATGTAAGTCCGGGACACAGTGTTCTCAAGCAGTAAATTTTCATAATTTCCCTCAAGCGTTATTTGTACCGGACTTTTTTTTTAAAGAAATAATTTTCATAATATAGATACCTCAATTTAAACTCGATGAAATATCATCGGGTTTTTTTTTATGATTAGGAGAAATATAGTTATTTTTGTATAAATTCTAAATTTTACAAATAAAACTAATCCTATAAAATGAAAAAAATAATTGTACTAGTTATCTTTGCTATCATTTCATTACCTCTTTATTGCCAATCTGATGCAGAATTAGAATTGCTTAAATTAAAGATTTTACATCCAGAAAAGTATAGTGAAATCAATAAAATATCATCAAAAATTAAAAATACTACTGAATTAAAAGCATTTAATTTTGTGATAGCGAATTCTCCTTTAAGCGATTTAGCTGATTATTCACCTAATTTTATTTATAGTAATATAAAAATAGCTTTATTATCAAAAAAAGAGATGAGCTGGGGTAAGAAAATTCCAGAGACAATATTTAATCATTTCGTTTTACCACCGAGAGTAAATAATGAAAATTTAGATTCTTTCCGAATATTAATGTATGAAGAGCTAAAAAGTAGAGTAAAAAATATGTCAATGTATGATGCAGCTCTTGAGGTAAATCACTGGTGCCATGAAAAAGTAACTTATCAAGGTTCTGATGGTCGCACAAGTGCTCCACTTTCTACTATTAGGTATTCATTTGGAAGATGTGGTGAAGAATCTACCTTGCTAGTAGCTGCACTTCGCACAGTAGGCTTAGCTTCAAGGCAAGTATATACTCCTCGATGGGCTCACACTGATAATAATCATGCTTGGGTAGAAGTGTGGGTCGATGGCAAATGGTATTTTCTAGGTGCTTGCGAGCCATCTCCTGAATTAGACATGGGTTGGTTTGCTGTCCCTTCGACTCGCACAATGTACGTTCATACAAGGGTGTTTGGGAAATATTCAGGTGATGAACAAGTTGTATCAAATTATGATAAATTCGCAGAAATTAATTTAATTTCAAATTATACGAAAACAAAAAATTTAAAAGTAAATGTAATTGATGATAAATCGAAGCCAGTAAATAATGCAAAAGTAGAATTTCAATTATATAACTATGCTGAATTTTTTACTTTAGCGAAATTAAACACTAACAAAAAGGGAATGGTAAATTTCCAAACCGGCTTCGGAGATTTAATTATTTGGGCTTCAAAAGATAATAAATATGGTTTTATAAAAGCTGATAAAAACGACTCAAATATTACTGTGAGGATTAGTAAAAGTCCTGATTTAAAATCAATGGAATTTACTTTTTCTCCTCCAATTGAAGGAAAACCTCATATTCCAGAATCAAAAAATGTCGAACGAAATAATCAAAGGTTAAATTACGAAGATTCTGTACGTAATGAATATATGAAATCATTTTTAGATAGTTCTGAATCAATTGAAAAATTGCTTCGATATGATATTAAAGATTATAATAAATATGTAGATTATTTAGTGAGAAGTTATGGTAATTGGACTGAAATTTTGCAATATATTATTAATGCTGAAAAATTATATGCAGGTAATAAATCAATTTCAGCTTTATTAGATGTGATAAGCGATAAGGATTTAAGAGATACTAAAAGCGATATATTATTAAATCACTTATCAAATGCTCTAAAATATATTGATAAAATGGATTACGATATATGGAAGAATTATGTATTAAATGGTAGAATTTATATTGAAAATATGTTAGGCTGGAGAAGTATAGGAGATAAATTCTTAACTAATGATTTAGGAGCAGACAAAATAAATCAATTTAATCAGAATAGTACTTCTAAAAAAGTTAATACTATATTACAATTCATTACAAAAGAAATTAAAATTGATAATATTGGTAATATGCACTCTCGGGCACCGATTACTCCAGAAGGTGTCTATAACCTAAGGATTAGCGATAATATTTCGAGAGATATTTTCTTTGTAGCTCTATGCCGAGCATTAGGGATACCAGCTCGAATTGATACTAAGACAGGTATTTCGCAATATTATAATATTGATTCTGATAAAAAGAATCAAAATAATCAATGGAATGATATACGATTTGAAAAAATTGAATCTAAATTAGATTATGGGTTTGTTACTTTTAATAATATTTCTAGCTTTGAGCCGAATTATTATTCAAATTTCACAATTCGTAGGTTTGAAAATGGTGGGTTCCATACAATTGAATTTGATGATATTATTCCACTAAGCAAACTACCAAGAAAAATGGAAGTACCTGCAGGAAAGTATATGATTGTCACAGGAAATAGAGAACAAAATGGAGATGTCCTAGTAAATATTTCATATTTCGATGTTGATAAATCAAAAGAAACTATAGTTGATGTGAAAGTAAGGGATTTACTAAATGAAAAGAAATCTTGGACTAAAATTGATTTAAATAATTTATCAATTCTCGATATTAGAAATAATAAAAGAGAGAAGTTAGCCAATTTTATAAATAATGAGTATTACATACTTGCTATAGTAGAACCGGATAAAGAACCAACTAAACATTTTATTGCAGATTTGCCAACATTGCAAACCAAAGATCAAACAAAAAATTCACCAGTTATTTTATTAGTAAATGACAATAGTTCTACTCAAAAAAATCTAAACAAAGATTTATATCAAAATATCACAAATAGTGTATTTGCCGTAGATTACGAAAATAATGTAATGCAATTGTTTGAAAAATTAAAAGATGAGAAATTAAGTATAAATCTACCAATTGTAATTATGGGGAATAAAGATGGAGAGTTATTCTATTTCAATAAAGGCTATAAAATTGGTATTATTGATGAAATATTGCAATTAATAAAATAATAGATATTGTTTTATTTTGATGAGGGAATTACATATTATATGGTATTTCAATCATAAATGTAGTTCCCTTACCGGGAGCAGAATCTTTAATAAAAATTTTCCCATTGTGGTATTCTTCAATAATTCTCTTTGAAAGACTTAATCCTAAACCCCAACCGCGTTTTTTAGTAGTAAAGCCTGGCATAAAAACTTGTTTTCTTTGCTTTTTATTCATTCCTTTTCCATTATCAGTGATAAATATATGAATATATTTTTTATCAATTTCATTCAAACTTAGCATAATTGTCCCATCTTTTCCTTCAATAGCTTCAGCAGCATTTTTTAACAAGTTTTCAATTACCCAAGCAAATAAATCAATATTAAATTTACAATTTATATCATCTTGGATATTTCGAATTATTTCTATGTGTTTACCAAGTACAGGAAGTCTTTTGTCAAAATAATCGCAAATATTATGAATTTCTTTAGAGATATTAGCTTCTTCTAATTCTGGAATAGAACCGATCTTAGAGAATCTTTTAGCAATCATACTTAGTCTATCAACATCTTTTTGCATTTCGCTTGCAGTTTCACTAATTAATTCAGGATTATCTCTGTTGTATTCAATAATTTCAATCCAAGCAAGTAAACTACTAAGAGGGGTCCCCAATTGGTGTGCAGCTTCTTTAGCCATCCCAACCCATACTTTGCTTTCTTCGCCTCTTTTAATAGTGGAGAAAGATAAGTAAGCTAAGAATATAAAAACTGTTATAATTGCAATTTGAATTAACGGAAAATACTTCAATTGATTAACTAAATCGGAGTTAGCATAATGTAAGCGGTAATTTATGCTATCTTGCCCAGCAGTGATTGTAAATTCTATTGGATGATTGTCAGCATCCATTTGCTGGATTAGCTTTCTGACATATTCTGTCTGAGTATTAATATCTTTTGTAGTATCAATTTTAATATTTCTGCTTTCTTGCAGTAGTGGAAAACGAGGTTCATTATCATCTAATGTGATAATCATAGGGAAATTAATTGAAGGAATAATTTTTTCAAAAATAAAAATTGAATTTTCAATATTATCTATTCCTATATGTTGATATAGATCTACAAATAGCTGAGAGTCGGCTTCTTCGCGGCGTATTAATTCTTCCACTAAAATATTAGAATAAATCAAAACAAAAGCAATAATTATAGAAGCTAATGCTAAGAAAAATAGTTTAATTTTAAATTTTGGTTCAATTTTACGCATTTTTGAAAAAAATTATGTATTAATTACATTCTTTCGGGAGCAGAAATACCTAATATAGTAAGTCCATTTTTAATAATGTTTTTAATAGTTATAGCTAATGCTAATCTCGCTGTTTGTAATTCTGGTTCTACTCCAATTATTCTACAATTATGATAGAAAATATGAAATTCTCTAGCTAATATTCTTAAATAATCAGCCAGAATTTGAGGTTCGCATTTCTGAGTTGCACTTTTTATTATTCTTTCCGAATTCATTGCTTCATTAATTAAGCTTAATTCATTAGGATGAATAAGTACCTCAAAATTAATATCGGATTCTTTTGGAATTGTAGCACCGGCATCTATTGCATTATCAATTAATGAACTTATTCTTGCATTAGCATATTGTAAATAAAATACAGGATTCTTCTCACTTTGCTCTCGTGCTAATCCTAAATCAAATTCTAAATGAGAATTATAACTCCTCATTAATAAGAAAAATCTAACAACGTCAGCTCCAAGCTCGTCAATTAAATCATCTAATGTATAGCTTTTTCCTGTGCGTTTAGACATTTTAACTTGTTCACCATTTTCAGTAAGGGTAACGAATTGATGAATAATCGGGTGAATTTTATCAGCGTCATAACCCATAAATTTAACAGCAGCTTTTACATCTGGAATAGTTGCAATATGGTCAGCACCGAATATATCTATACATAACTCATAACCTCTTTCAAACTTGTCTATATGATAAGCAATATCTGGCAATCTATAAGTAGGCTCACCAGTAGATTTTACTATTACTCTATCGTCATTTAATCCCATTTCGGAAAATTTTAGCCAAATAGCACCATCTTTTTCATAGGAAAGACCTTTATCTTTAAAAGTATTTATTAATTTCTCAATCTTGCCATCAATATATAGTGAATCTTCATTAAAGAAGACTTCTTGATTTATATTCATTCTTGCTAAGGTAGCTTTAATTTTTTTAAAACTCCATTCTTCTCCAGCTTTTCTGAACTTAAATAAATTTTCTTGAGATTCTTCAGTGAATTTGTCTCCATTTTTGTCAATAAATTCCTGTGCAATTTCTTTGATATAATCTCCTTTATATCCATCTTCAGGGAATGGGAAATCAACTCCTTTTAAGATTTGCATATATCTAGCATATATTGATTTAGCTAGATTATTCATCTGATTGCCGGCATTGTTAAAATAATATTCTCGTGTTACATTATGACCTGTCCAATGGTATAAATTAGCAATTGTATCGCCTAAGCAAGCATTCCTGCTATGTCCTAAATGTAACAATCCAGTAGGATTAACGCTGACATATTCGACATTTACTTTTAAATTATTACCAAAGTCTAACTTGCAAATATTATTGCCTTTTTGATATAATTCTTTGAGGGCATTGGCATATACTTTTGAAGAAAATTTAATATTTATAAATCCAGGACCGGCGATATTAATATCTTCTATTAAATCTGATTGCCCTTTTATAAGTTGAACTAATTGATTAGCAATTTCAATAGGTTTTTTTCTTAATGATTTAGCTAATCTCATAGCAATATTTGTAGTTAAATCACCGTGTTCAGGATTTTTGGGAGTCTCGAAAGATAAATCATATTCATCTAGTACACCGATGTCTTTGAGGGCTTGATTAAATATTTTAGTTACTAATTTTGCTTTCATTTATATAGAATATTAGTGGTTAAATTATGATAAATAGGAGAAATCTTTAAGTTTAGATAGTGTACCTTTTTCGGTCATTTTTGTAAAAGTAGCATCGCCCCAAATTTTTTCAATTTGATAGTAATCGCGAGCTTCTTTTAGCATAACGTGCATCACAACATCAAAAAAATCAACTATTATCCAATAAGCATTTTCTAATCCTTCAAATTTAGGATTAGGCATATTATATTCGGAAGTTTTTTTCCTAACTTCGTCAACAATTGCTCTCATTTGAGTGTCAGAATCACAAGAGCAAAAGACAAAATAATCAGTAGGAGCATTTTCAATCTTAGTTAGATCTGCAATTACTATGTCAGATGCAATTTTTTCATTTGCTATTTGTGCAGCAAAAGTAGAAGTACCTTTAGTAGAGCGTGGTTTTACAATTTTCATATAATTTGAAAGTGTGTTCTTTATTTTAAAATATTAATTATTAAGTAAATATAGATATCAAAGTAAAATAATTATTTGGCTAAAAAAGCAGGGAACAAATGATAATCTTCTCCTAAAATGATGCTTGCACTAATAAATAAATTAGAATCAATTTTAGAAATAATCATTGAATCAGGAATTCCAAATGTTTTTGCTATAAATTGAGATGCTTTTTTATCGCCAATTCTATCTATAACGATTGATTTTTTTTGGTTTTCAGCATAATTTCCGATTTCTACTACATCGAACCCTTTATTTCGCATATAATTTCGTGAAATATCAGCTATTCCGCTGTGTTTAGTTGAGTTTAATATATTAATTTGAATAGCTTTGTCGAATTTGTATATTGTGTCAGACTCTTTAATTGCATTCGAATTATTGCTGTTTGTTAATCTAAAAATAAACGAAATTGCAAATAATACGATTATTATAGCTAAAATAATGATACCAACTTTTAGTAAAATCTTATTCATTAATTGTTTTGCATATAAATGCTAATAGTAAAAAAAGGTAAAAAACTGTTATTTGGAATAATCCCTTTGTCCGAAAATTGCAGTCCCAATTCTGAGAATTGTAGATCCTTCAGTAACTGCAATTTCGTAATCATGAGTCATTCCCATAGATAAATGCTGAAAATCAATTTCAGGGAAACTAGATTTTAATTCAATCTTTAAATTTCTCAAAATAGAAAATTCTTTTATAGAAATATTAGCATCATTTGAAAAGCTACCTATAGTCATTAAACCTTTTATCCTGACATTTTCTATATTTTGCACTTCTTTAGCTAATTTAAAGACTTCATTTGGTTCTACTCCGCTTTTAGATTCTTCATTAGAAGTATTTACTTGCAATAAAATATCGATAGTTCTATTATATTTTTTAGCTTGTTTTCCGATTTCTTCAGCTAATTTTAGAGAATCTACAGAATGAATCATTTTCACAAATGGAGCTAAATATTTAACTTTATTTGTTTGCAAATGTCCAATAAAATGCCAATTGACCTGTGGATAATTGTTTTTGATGATTTCATCTTGTTTCTCTTTTAGTTCCTGAGCGTAATTTTCACCAAATTCCTGCATTCCGTATTCATTAGCTTTTATTATTGCATCGATTGGATGAGTCTTTGAAACAGCTAATATAGTTATATCATCAATTTCTCTTAACCAGAAAAAATCTCCTCCAACTATATCCCTAGGCCTCCAAATCACAAAACTATCCTTAAAGACCCTTTTCATTTCCTTATCTAAAGGCAAAATAGACTCCTGCAGCCTTTTAGCATATTCAATGCTATCTTTTACCTTTTCATTAGACTCTTTTAACTCTTGAGTCCTTACATTAACTTTATTTTCAAGTTCCTCTTTAAGCACCATAGATTGTTT
>ENA-UOOK01004653-UOOK01004653.1-fermentation-metagenome-genome-assembly--contig:-NODE-4653-length-14504-cov-22.324728_pt1 | contig 14504 bp, 10 predicted proteins | sample MGYA00245777_ERZ724023 | MGnify/ENA primary metagenome ERZ724023 (study PRJEB28704, sample SAMN03018312) | fermentation metagenome | biome: anthropogenic terrestrial biome; feature: soil...
ATTATATATTAACAACTTATAACGACCAATCAAAAATTTATTTGGCCACTAGTGATTAAGAAATATAAAAAATTAGACATAAGATTGGAGACTCTGGTTTATTACTCTTTCCGGTCAATTAATTAATGAGTTCTCCCAAATGTTGAATAACGAGAAAATGTTAACAGAAACGAACAATGCAATATTTTCGGAAACGAGGAATGGTTCTTCGTCACATTTGGTGAAAATTAGTAATAACAACAAAACGATTAACAAGCATTTAAATATCTGAAAAACAGATAAATAAGGTTAAAATATATTAGCAAATCTCAAGATTTATATCTAACTTTAAATAGTAGATAATTAAATAATTAGATATAAAATAAATCGATTTGCTAACAAGAGCAAATTTTGCCCTTTTGTGCTCTGTTGCAACTCCCAGGGATATCGATTAATACTGTGTATGTTGATGGATCAAGCATAGTTATTAATGCTCAAATCAAAGGAAAATACGGTGTTTGTCCAGTATGCGGGAAATAGAGTCATCAGCTTCATAGCACTTATTACAGAAACCTACAGGATTTGTCTGTTTTTTCAAAGCCGGTAAGTATTAAACTATTGATTAAGAAATTTAAATGTATCAATCTTCAGTGTGAAAGAAAAATCTTTTCTCAACAACGCTCTTCAAGGTTTGACAGATATTCCAGAAGGACCAAACGAGCGAATGAACAAATAACACAGATGAGCCTCGAGATGTCAGCTGAGTATTCTGGAGAATACTGGCCCAGTATGCTCCAGAATATTCAATTTATCTCACAACTAAAGAATTTTATTCACTTTTATGATATATTATCTAATTCCAATTTTAATTGGGATCATATTTAGTTTTTACAGTGTAAAGCTTGGACCCCTAAACAGCAAAAGTAGCAGAGTAAGAAATTTCTATTTACTGTTAACTGCATTTATATTTTGCGGAGGGTATATGACAGGAAGTGATTGGGTTAATTATGAGATAATGTATTTAAATATTTCAATATCAGATATTAGCAGCCTCCAAAGAGAAAAGGGTTTTTTTGTTTTAATGTTAATTTTTAAACAATTAGGTTTTGGTTTTTTCCCTTTTCTTATTCTGGTTAAATTTATTGTCTTCTATATCGTAGCAAATTTCATTTTGAAACACTTTGAATCTTTTTATTTACCGTTTTCAATTTTTCTTTCAACATACGCGTTGTTCCTTTATGTTGATAATCCTCTTCGATTTATGATAGCATTTGGGATAATAGTTTTATCATTCAAATACTTATTAGAACGAAAATTTATCCCCTATGCTTTAATAATAATATTTGCGACAACCTTTCATATTTCGAGTGTAATAATGCTTGTAATATATTTCAGTCTTTATATTAAGGTTTCAAGACGGTTTTTATTAATTATTTATTTCTTCATTTTTTTTACATTATCTCCTCATATCGTTGGAAATCTAATACAATCTTTTTTTCCACAATTACCACCTTTAATTTCGACGTATTTTCATAGAATGCAAATAATGGAATATAATGCATTTCCTATTGGTAAAGTGATTAATGCTATATTTTTTATAGTAATAGTGTTTAATAAATCTCTTATTGAGAGGGGAATAAATAAAGGAAATGTTTTTTTTATTTTATCAATAAATTTCTTCTTTTTTAATTTATTAGGTTATATTATTCCAACATTCTTCCGTTTTTCGATATTTCTTTCTATTTTTTTCGATATTTCTTTAGCATTTCTTACGATATCTATTACACGTAAAGCTTTTCTGAGAGTATTTTTGTGTTCATATTTATTATTTACAACAGTTAGAAGTATTTATTCAACATATGTTTATATACCATATAGTAACTATTTCATTAGTTTATTTCAGAATGAAAAGGAATATTATGAACGTTCTCGCTATAACAAAATAAAATATTATGAAAGAACTGGATCTTGGCCAGAATATTTCGGTGAAGAAGTGTAAGACATAAAAGACCAATAATTTCACTAGCGTCTCATGAATACTCAAAAATAAGTTGGGAGAATCGCCTACATAAATAATTTTTTTAAATATTATATTTACAGGTATTTCCTCAACAGAAAAAAGCCTAATGTCTGAGAAAACTATATAGAGACTGCTCTATGCGCATCTGTTTCTTGTCCAGGGCAAACAATAGAGAATCACAGACAGCAAAACGAATTTGCGTATAAATGGCATTCTCTGGAGTGCCATAGAATATAATACTTCCATAAATTCAGACCACAGGATAAGTTTAACAAAAACGATAAATTTACTCACTATGTCAACGACAAGAAAGAAACACAGTGCAGCCTTCAATGCCCAGGTGACCATAGAGGCTATCAAATAACAGATAATACTAACTGCTTACACGGGTTGAAGTAGATCCTTAGATGATCTCCTATTAGAAGCTGTTAACAGAAATGAATAAATTTTCTGTTAGATACTAAAGCTAGTTATACAAAAAAAACAATAGATTAAAGAGTCGACCCTTACAAATCATCTAAATCATTGAAAATCAGCAAAAATAAGCCCAAAAACATTTGGAATATATGCAGGGAATCAGTATCTTAGACTAAAATTCCTGCAAATAAATTCAAAAAAATCATGGTTGGTAAACTCCCCCAAACACACCAGTTAGACTTTTTTCAGACTCCTTTGGTCAACTTCATAGACATGGATCATGAATTGGTGTAGCCAGCATCTAAAAATACATAGAAAATGGCAATTAGGGTGCAGAGAAAATGGCATCAACGATACATAAAAAATGGCATCAAGAATACAGGTAATATAACAGATTTATAAATAAGGTTTTAAATTGCAGTCAAACCGAAAAAACAGACTGCGATGGACCAGAAAAGTATTGATCTAACTACCATGTATTACAAATTCAAGCGGTTAAAAGAAGAAGAAAAATTCTCCACTCAACGCATAGCCGATCATTGTGGCTACAACTACCGGACAGTACGCAAATATCTGAAGATGAGCGAAGATGATTTTTTACATCAAGTCGAAACGATCAACAGACGTTCGTGCCTACTGGATCCATACAAGCAAAGTATCTATGATTACCTGATGCAGTATCAGGATACGCAGGCAGCAGTACTTCATTCCAAATTAAAAGAACAAGATCCCCATTTTCCAGAAGTACATCCCAAGACCTTTTTCAATTATGTGATGAGGATCCGCCAGGAGTTCAACATCCCGAAGATCCCCAGATCAGAACGGCAATACTCTCCGGTTCCGGAACTACCTATGGGCGAACAAGCGCAGGTCGATTTTGGAGAAAAGCGTTTACGTACCACCACCGGGGATTTTATTAAGGTGTACTTTTTTGTGATGCTCTTATGCTACAGTCGTTACAAGTATGTTTTATTCAGAGACAAGCCCTTTACATCGGAAGCTGCGGTAGAGGCGCATGAAAAAGCATTTGAATTTTTTGGTGGTATTCCCCGGGAAGTTGTCTATGATCAAGATGCGGTATTTATTGTAGATGAAAATCTGGGAGAATACAAATGCACTGATGTCTTTTCAAAATACCTTGCGTCAAGGACCTTCCGTCCCTATTTTTGCCGTAAAGCAGATCCTGAAAGCAAAGGGAAGGTAGAAAATGTAGTGAGGTATGTCAAATACAACTTTTTATACAACAGGGATTACGTTAATCTGGAAATATTGAATAATCAGGTTATCCGCTGGCTACATGTTACAGGCAATGCAATGGTCCATAACACTACTCGTAAAATACCCTGCCAGGAATACAACAAGGAGCAGCGATACCTTCAACCTTGGCACCCCATCTTTAACACTGAAAAGCACAAAGATTATAAGGTTGATAAGACCAATGTGATCAAATACCATGGAAACATCTACTCACTGCCTTATGGTACGTATCAAAACGAAGATACAACAGTCCGGTTAGAGGAGATCGACGATCGGCTGGTAATAAAAGATCATTGTGGTGGTGTTATTACTACTCATTTTATCCCTGCAGGTAAAGGCCAAAAAATCATTAACAATAATCATCGGAGAAACCCTTCTGTTAAAATCGATCAGCTTCGCAGTCAACTTCAGGAATTTTTTGGATACAGTACAGAAATAGACGTGTTTATAGAAAAGATCCAGGATCGTTATCCCCGATACCGCCGGGACCAATTTACACTTCTATTGAACTGTTGTGAAAAGTATGGAAGTGAAAAAGCAGAGAAAGCTCTTGAATATTGCATAAACAATCATGTTTTTAGTGCCACAGATTTTAAATATATCATAGAAAAGGAATCGGTAAGGGAGAAAAGCCGGATCAGGTTCCCGTTGATCAAACCACTGGGGGGCAGTAAAACACAACTCATGGCCCATATAGAACCGGAGCGTTCTGATATCCATATCTATGAATCATTCTTTCATCAACAGATAGAATCATGAGTCAATATATCCCTCAAATAAAACGTCACGCTACACGGCTGCGTCTATCTAGTATAGGGAGTAATATCACGACTCTTTTGGAAGCGGCAGCAGCGAATAATCCCAGTTATGATGAATTTATTTACCGTGTACTGTCTTATGAAGTAAAGGAGCGGGATATTAAACAGGAAATCATACGCCTGTCACTGGCCAAACTTCCTTTGGAGCACGATCTGGATCTTTATGATTACAGTTTTACTTCAGGAATAAATGCTACCCAATTACACCAATTGCGTGAACTGAACTGGTTGGATCATTGTTATAATCTAATGCTTAGTGGACCATCGGGAACAGGTAAAACCTATATCTCTGCCGGCTTGGGATATGATGCGATCAGGAAAGGCTATAAAGTGTACTTCCGTAATGTGAGCGATATCCTTTACACCCTTCGGCTAAAAGAAACCATCACTTCATCGGCTAAAGAATACAAACGGCTCACTGAATCGCAACTTATCATTATAGATGATGTGATGACCTTGCCTTTGAACAAAGAAGATGGCAACCGTTTTTTTGTGTTCATAAACCAGATTTACGAAACAACGTCTTTTATTATTACAACCAATAAGTCTCCGGCTGAATGGGCCAAATCGCTTGATGATGAAACTTTGGCCACAGCTCTTTTAGACAGACTTTTATACAAATGTCAGCTGATTTTACTGAAAGGAAACAGTTATCGGATGCAAAACCGAAAAACTATTTTTGAAACACTTAATGAGAACAATAAATAATAACTATTTTTACCTATGAGAACCTGCATTCTTGATGCCAAAAGCTCTGTGCCATTGATGCTAAAAACTATGTACTCCTAAATGCTGTTCTCAATTGGTCCGGTTAACCCAACGCATAGACTGGGAAAGTGTGGAACAAGATTTTGCCGGTTATTTTTCAGAAAATGGCCGACCCGGGGTTCCGGTACGCAAGATGGTCGGGCTGTTGTTGCTCAAGAGTCTGTATAATCTAAGCGATGAACGAGTGGTGGCTCAATGGGGAGAGAATCCGTATTTTCAATATTTTACGGGAGAGAAAGTGTTCCAGAAAGGCTATCCGTTCGAGCCCTCGGATTTTGTACACTTCCGCAAACGTATTGGGAAAGAAGGAGCGGAGAAACTCCTGGGTTTAAGCATACGATTGAACCTGGAGGAAGAAGGAAAAGTAACAAAGGGTAAAGTAAAAGAAGTTTTTATAGATACGACGGTCCAGGAGAAAAACATCACGTATCCCACAGATGGGAAGTTATACAAAAAAGTAATCAGGCAGTGCAGTCAAATCGCCGACCAGGAAGGGATCGTTTTACGCAGGAGTTACACCAGGGAGCTCAAAACGCTGAGCCTGAAGATGCGCTTTATGAACCATCTCAAGCGGAAGAAAGAAGGACAGAAAGCATTACGCAGGATTCGTACCATAGCCCGATCCCAGGTGAACGATCTGACACGTAAATTATCGGTAGTACAGCGGGAGCCCTACAAAGATCTTCTGCTACGCTTTTGTGCTGTAATCACCCAGGAGAGACAGGACAAGAACAAGATCTACAGTTTGCATGAACCGGATTTAGCATGTATCTCCAAGCGCAAAGAAGGCAAGCCATATGAATATGGGAATAAATCATCTATAGCAAAAACAGTCGATGGATTGTTAGTGGGAGCCATGGCCTTTGAGGGGAATCCTTATGACGGGCATACACTGGCAGATCAGCTGGAACAGATACAACGTATTACCGGGTACAGGCCAAAAGTAGCACTGGTAGACAGAGGATACCGAGGACAAAAATATGTTGAGAGCACAAAAATAGAGATCCCGGGAGCTGGGAAGAAAAAGCAAAGTTACTACCTGAAACAGAAGGCACGCAGGAAATTTCGACAACGTGCCGGGATAGAGCCGGTCATAGGAAATCTTAAAAAAGATCACCGTATGCTGCGGAACTATTTGAAAGGGACCCGTGGGGATGCCATCAATACGATGATGGCAGCAGCAGGCTACAACCTGCGTCATTGGATCATAAAACGGGAAGAGGAGCTTCTTTTAGCCCTTTTCTGTATCATCGAAAAATGGAATATGGTGGTTTCATTATTCAGAAGCAAGGACAGATGGCTGGTATTCCAGCCTATTCCTGTGAATCTTGAAAATTATGGGTTTTATAAGGATTGACTAAAGAGTGTCGGTTGTAACTAATTTATTGCATTTTTTATATGAATTACACTTAGAATAAACATTATGACTAAACACTGTGTTTTTTATCGTACTAATTTAAAATATGATGGTAGAGTATGTTCAATTATAAGATCTTTGGCGTTGGCTTATCCAAAAGAACACATCTTATTGTATGAATTTACTATCAATAATCAAATATATGATAGTTTTCCAGAAAATGTTACAATAATAAAACCAAAAATATTATTAAATAAATTTGAGAAATCACGAATACTTAAACTGTTAAAAGCTTTTGAGTATAACATAAAAAGTTTATTATTTTTATTAAAACATAAACCAAGAACAATACAAATTCATCATGAAATAGTTGCTCTTGGACCTCTCATATATAAAATAATTAGAAAACGAACTATACTTGTCTATGATGACAAAGAATTATACCATCCAAGAGATAAAAATATTCCTTCTCTCACTTATTGGATTGAATATTATCTGATAGAAAAAAGCGATTTAATAATTTCTTGTAATAAATATAGATTACGCGCTCTAATATATACACATCCAAAAAAAATAATTAAATATTTATTAATTGATAATTATGTATTTAATTATCATCACAACAATATTTCTTATGATTCATTGGCAAAAATCGAGTCAACAAAAAAAGAGCATGTAAAATTATTACTACATCAGGGAATTATTAATTGTAATAGAGGGGCACAAATTCTAAAAAAAATCACTGAAGAGATTAGTGATCAATGGAAATTATTATTTATTGGTATAAGTGATGATAATTTTTCTGATTTCATTCAAATAGTCGATAGCAATAAGAAAAACAAATGCATAAATATCGGATATATCGACTATGACGATCTACACATGTTCTATAATTACGTTGATGCATGCATTCTTATATATAATTCTAATACTTTTAACAATAACTATTGTGCCCCTAACAGATTGTACTTAGCTGCGAATAGTGGCAAGCCGATTATAATTAATGATGATAATACAACACTAAGGTCGTTTATTACCGAATATAAAAATGGCTTTGGATATAATCATGGAAAATCAATTAAGGAGTTTGAAAGTAACTATTCTTATTATTTAAAGAATTCAAGAAAGCTAATGGGCTTATATACTTTTAATGGATATATTCCATCTTTACTCAATTATTATAAACAAATATGATATCAATAGTTCGTTAAAAAAATAAAGGTTACCCGACGGCACGAACACCGTAGAATAATAGTTCTTTGAAATCAGTGTTATTTAAACGCAAGTTCGGAGGCGTTCCGAACATTGCAAAAAATCGATCCACCATGGCAGCATTGTGCAACAAGACTTTGGTCGCTCCAACGGAGAGGTTAAGTCCCTGCTGCCGGGCGAAGGCCCTTGCCAAGTTGACGGAAGTAAGAGATGCATTGAAAGCAAACGAAAGGGAAGCTTTGTTACGAGACTGGCAGTGGGTAAGCCCTGTGAACTGTTTCGCATCCCGGTATACAAATTCTATCTGGAAGCGAGTCCGATAGATGTCAAAAATATCCTGTGCTGACAGACTGAGGTCCGTTGAGAAGAACACCTTGCGTGTCTGACGCTTCTTGTCTGTGTCGATGTAATCGACAATGACCACCCGAACTTCACGTCCAAGGCTTACAGCCCAAAGGTCGGCAGTATAGAGTTTGTACGCTTGTTTGCCGTCAATGGCGTATTCCTGGTGGAAGGTATCCATATTAAGATCGTTTATGTCGACCTTGCCTGTAAACTTTTGAGGCCTGCCTTTTTTTCCGGTTTTAGGACCGTGATAGAGATACTTCAAATTGACATCATCGCGGAAACGGCTGATCAGATCAAAACCAAGGTGTTTCAACCCGGAAGCGAAACTCTCTTTGGAGAAGTATGCATCCGCAACAATAAGGTTGCAGACAGACAAGAGTTCTTTATGATGGCGCGTAAGCATCCTCAGGTACCATCCTGTAAGCGAATCGGGGTCTTTCATCCCTTCGGTGCACTTCGGTTTGCGGCCTCGCTGTTTATCCTTGAATGTCTGTTCTGCCTTGAGAAAGGTGGCCTCCTTGAGATCGGCATCTACAATGGAGATTCCGAGTATTTCCAGACCCCACTTCATCGAGGAGGCACATCCGGACCAGAACCAGTCTACTCCGGGTGTCTTCTTTCCGGACTTGGACAGGTAGCATGGATCGATGGCAATCGCAATGCGATGCCCCTTCGTCGTCTCAAGGAAGTATTTGTTGAAGCCAAACCAGTCAAATGGTTTCTTGAAATTCTGACGGAACCTGCTTTCACAGGACTTTCCACACCGTGCCATTTGGGTGAAATTTGTACGTCCTGTATTGGTTAGAAAAAGTTCCATGGTCTCGATGAAGAAAGTATGGAAAGGTTTGCTTAAATTTGTTTGGCCGGAGAGTGCTTTCGAAATCATCTCTCTGAGCTGGATAAGGGGCTTGATTTTCATAAAAGTAACTGGATTTGTTGTTACTTCTAAGTTACTGAAAATCAAGCACTTATCCAAATTATTTGAGCATTATTTTCCACTGTTTTTAACACTTTTTTCTGTATCTGTTTTATGCCGTTCAAGTGATGTCGCAAGATATTCTGATACGGGCTGTTGTATTGTAAGTATTTGAAAATTATTTAAATATTAAATTTTTAATGAATCGTTGTGATATATTATCAATTCCTATTAATTTTAGAATTTATTCAATTTCTATGAGGTATAACTTGGAAAATTTGTAATAACAAGTAATTCTACAAGATAATATTTATAATTTTGCACGTTTGTATATTTTGGTCGTCTTGTGAAAGAAAGAGATAGGGTAAAAACGAACAACATTATGGCCAAGCCTTTCTGTCAAATATCCGATATTATTCAAAAGGACTGGGTTTTTATTATCTTGTTCTCGATGAAATGTTATCAATGGTATAATAATAATTGTATAGTTTATGGAAACTAATAAGAGAATTTGTGTAATTGGTGGAGGACAATGGGGTAAAAATCATATAAAAACTCTTTATGAGTTGGGCTATCTATCTGCTATTGTTGACACTAATCTTACAAGGCTTAATGAACTACTGGAGATATATCATGTAAACGGTTATACTTCAGTAGATAGAGCCCTTGAAGATGGCTTTGATGGCTATACCTTAGCTACTCCGGCATCGCTTCATTTTGAGATTGCCAAGAAAATTTTAAAAACTGGTAAACCGGTAATGGTTGAAAAACCAATGACACTTTCATCGAATAGTTCTTTAGAGCTAGTAAAAATGGCAAAAGCAAACAATACCCAACTGATGGTCGGGCATGTCCTCTTGTTTCATCCTGCTGTAAGAAAGATTAAGGAATTAATAGAAAATGGTATGATTGGGGAATTATATTATCTCTATTCAACACGGTTAAATTTCGGGACTGTCCGAACAGAAGAGAATGTATTCTGGTCTTTTGCACCACACGATATTTCTGTAATTGATTATCTGGTAGGCAGCTTGTCCATTGAAATAGAATCCAAAGGCGCCAAATATCTTCAAAGGAATATTTATGACTATACCATGACTCAACTCACGTATCCAAATAATGTGAATGCTCATATATTTGTTTCCTGGCTACATCCATTCAAAGAGCAGCGCCTGGTAGTTGTTGGAAGTAAAGGTATGATTTCATTTGATGACTCTTCTGTAGAGAAGGAGATTAAGTTTTATGAGAAACGAATCACATTTGAAAATGGTTTTCCTGAGAAAGTCGAGAAACCAACCGAAATTATTCCTTATGAAAAGAAGCAACCACTAACTGAAGAATTAAAGTATTTTGTTGAAAACATGGATAAAAAGATTGAAATTGCAGATGGAAAATCCGGTTATGAGGTTATCAAAGTATTGGAAAAATCACAAGAATTGATTGACATTAGTTATAAATAATTGTAAAATGAAATCAGATTTATTTGTTCATGAAAGCAGTTACATTGATGAAAATGTAACTATAGGAAAAGGAACGAAAATATGGCATTTTTGTCATATTCAGAAGAACGCCTCATTAGGAGAAAATTGCTCATTAGGACAAAACGTAAATATTGCAAACAATGTTAAGATTGGCAAGGGGGTTCGCGTACAAAACAATGTGTCCTTATACGAGGGAGTAGAATTGGAGGATTATGTCTTTTGTGGTCCCTCATGTGTGTTTACCAATGTATTAATTCCACGATCACATTATCCTGTAGGTGGTATTTATAAGAAAACATTAGTTAAATGGGGTGCATCTATAGGGGCAAATTCAACAATAATTTGTGGTAACACTGTTGGTAGGTGTGCACTTATAGCAGCAGGTGCAGTTGTAACAAAAGATGTAAAAGATTACGCATTAATGGCTGGTGTTCCTGCCCGCCAGATTGGGTGGGTGTGTGAATGTGGAGAACGTCTTCAAAACTCTTTACAGTGTTTAAAATGTAGAAAGAGTTATAAGGAGAACGAAAGTGGTTTAATAGAAATAAAATAATAATACAACTATGCAATTCAGAGACTTAGTAAAACAATATCAGGTTCTGAAACCTGAAATCGATATCGCGATGACCAACACTGCTGCATCGGGTGGTTATATTATGGGTAAGGCTGTCAAAGAGCTAGAGGAAGCACTAGCAGAGTATGTGGGGGTTAAGCACTGCATTTCCTGTGCTAATGGCACAGATGCACTGACTTTGGCCTTGAAAGCCTGGAATATCAAGCCAGGTGATGCTGTTTTTGTTCCTGATTTCACTTTCTTTGCATCGGCAGAAGTAATTTCTGAAGAAGGGGGTACACCTGTCTTTGTGGATGTTTTGGATGACACTTTCAATATGGATCCTTCTAATCTTGAAAGAAAAATTCAAGAAATACTATCAAAGGGTGCTCTAACACCGAGGGCAATCATAACCGTAGATCTCTTCGGATTGCCTGCGGATTATTATGCCATCAACAAAATTGCCGCTAAATATGGCCTTCTGATTCTTGAGGATGCTGCGCAAGGATTCGGTGGTATGATAGATGACCGCAAAGCTTGCAGTCTTGGAGATATTTCAATTACATCTTTTTTTCCTGCCAAACCTTTAGGTTGCTATGGAGATGGTGGTGCGGTCTTTACTAACAATGATGAATGGGCTACGGCAATTAACTCTTTAAAGGTTCATGGGAAAGGTTCTGATAAATATGACAATGTCCAGATTGGAATGAATTCCAGGTTGGACACAATCCAGGCAGCAATATTACAAGTAAAATTTAAAGCATTTAGGGATTATGAATTAGCTGATATCAATAAAGCGGCAAACCTATATTCTGAAAGATTAAAGACTATAGTTAAAACACCAACCATTCCTTATGGATTCTATTCAAGCTGGGCACAATACACTATTATTCTTAAAGACAAAGAACAACGTGACGGACTGCAACAGTATATGAAAAAAAACACGATTCCGACCATGATTTATTATCCTAATCCAATGCATTTACAGACAGCCTATAAGGATTTAGGCTACTCAATAGATGATTATCCAGTTACAGAAAAATTGTGTGATACTGTTTTAGCTTTGCCTATACATCCTTATATTACCGAGATTGATGTTGAAAAGGTCTCAGTTAGTATACTAAATTATCTTAAATAATATGTGCGGAATATTTGGGACAATATTTTCTACTAACCTAGATAAATCTAAGCTTAATACTTTAGTAAAACACTCAAAGCAAAGAGGTACTGATTCAAGTGGCCTACTTTATTATGATGAGGTTAATTACAATATATATAGAGCTGATTATGAGATAGAAAGATTATTACAAAAAAATCGTCATTATGGATGCAGAATTGTGTTTGGACACTGCAGGCTAATAACAAATGGATTAACTGATAATCAACCAGTAGTAAGAGGAAACATTGCAGTTATTCATAATGGCATTATTCTCAATGAAGATGAAATTTGGAAAAAATTGACCGTGTCCCGTCATTTAAAAATTGATTCAGAGACAATTGTTGCAATCTCTGAGGAATTCCTTAAAAATAATGGAAACATTGAAGATCTTCCATCACACATACTTTCTCTATGTGAAGGAGTCGTTGCGTGTGCACTGATCTTACCTGTATTTGGTAAATTATTACTCTTCTCCAATAATGGAAGTTTATACATTGGGTCTAACGATGGTAATCTGTATTTTTCTTCAGAGAGATATGGATTAACTCTTATTAAATGCCAAAACATTCAACAAATAAAAGAAAAAGCGTTAGTAATAGATATACCTATATCTGATAAGGATTTTACAATAACAGACGAAAAGACCAGGACAGAAGACTTAATCCCTGCTTTAAAATTTTGTAAAACTGAAGATAAAATATTGGAATTTCACAATCATAACTTAAAAAGGTGTACAAAATGTATCTTACCTGAAACGATGCCTTTTATTAAGTTTGACGAAGAGGGTGTTTGTAATTATTGTAAAAGTTATAAGTTTACGAATAATCCAAAACCAAAAGAAGAATTATTTAAATTAGTAGAACCATACAGAAGGATAGGATCTGAATTGGATTGCATTGTTCCTTTTTCAGGTGGTAGGGATAGTTGTTATGGGCTTCATCTCATTGTTAACGAATTGAAGATGAAACCTGTCGCATATACTTACGATTGGGGAATGGTAACAGATTTGGGACGCAGAAATATCAGCCGAATGTGTTCACAGCTGGGTGTAGAAAATATTATTATTGCAGCTGACATATCTAAGAAAAGAAAGAATATAAAGATGAATTTGGAGGCATGGCTTAGATCGCCTCATTTGGGGATGATGGCCATGTTAACTGCAGGTGATAAACACTTTTTTAGATATATCGAAGATATTAAAAAACAAACAGGGATAAATCTTAATCTATGGGGTGTTAACCCTTTAGAGGTTACTCACTTTAAAGCTGGTTTTTTAGGAATTGAACCTGATTTTGAAGAAAGACGTGTTTATAGTCATGGTGCTATGAAACAATTAAAGTATCATACTAAAAGATTCCAAGCGATGATTCAAAGCCTAGGTTACTTCAATAGTTCACTTTGGGACACACTTTCTGGAGAGTACTACAGGAGCATTACCAAGAAAAAAGATTATTATCACATTTATGATTATTGGAGATGGGAAGAAGATTTAATAAATGATGTTTTGTTGAATAAGTATGGTTGGGAAAAAGCTTTAGATACCAACACAACATGGAGGATAGGTGATGGTACTGCTGCGTTCTACAATTATGTTTATTATACTGTTGCAGGATTTACGGAACACGATACTTTTAGGAGCAATCAAATTAGAGAAGGGCAAATAAGTAGAGATAAGGCACTAAAATTGGTTGAAGATGAGAACAGGCCTCGCTACCAGAACATAAAGTGGTATCTTGACACATTAGGGTTGGACTTTGAACGGGTAATAAAAATTGTAAATAATATTCCTAAACTTTACTGCACAGCTGAATAAATCAACTTTAGTCAAACCTGAATCTGAAAAGATAAATAATGAATATATTATTAAATCAATAAATCAATCAATATATAGTTAATAATCAAAAATAAGTAATACTATACAACGTATTAAAGACTGAAATTGCCAAGGCAATAATTGATACCGCCACATTCGGTTGTTAGATAAATGCTTATGCAATTAAGGAATTTGAAGTATTATTTGCTGAATAAGTTGGCATGATAAAAAATGTTACACTTGCAAATGAGAACAGCATTTAGGAGTACATAGTTTTTGGCAATTAAGCGTACATAGATTTCAGCGTAAGCATCCGATAAAACACATATTGTAGGAGTATCTAGGGCTTTTTACATTTGTTCCCAAACTAAAAAGCCATGACACTGGAAGATTATTATCAATTAGA
>ENA-UOOK01004655-UOOK01004655.1-fermentation-metagenome-genome-assembly--contig:-NODE-4655-length-14503-cov-34.449197_pt1 | contig 14503 bp, 15 predicted proteins | sample MGYA00245777_ERZ724023 | MGnify/ENA primary metagenome ERZ724023 (study PRJEB28704, sample SAMN03018312) | fermentation metagenome | biome: anthropogenic terrestrial biome; feature: soil...
AAAAAAGTCGGGGTGGGCGGACTCGAACCGTCGACCTCTGCGTCCCAAACGCAGCGCGCTAGCCGACTGCGCTACACCCCGGCGAAGTTGAAGTATATCGTATTTTGAGCAAATGCGTCAAGATTGTCGAGACCATTTTCTATGCTGACCTCGTATCTTAACACAAACCGTTCATACACTACTTTATTAATATTTCTAAGAATGATGTAAAATTAAAGAAATGGAACGATCAACAAACCCAATAAGCAGCTAAAGACACTCGAAAGGAAATTCCATGTATCAGAAACTCATCATCATCGGCAACCTGGGGCGAGACCCCGAAATGCGTTATACCCCCGAAGGCAACCCAGTCACCAGCTTTAGCGTCGCTACAAGCCGCCGCTACGGTGAAAAAGAGGAGACCACTTGGTTCCGGGTCACCGTTTGGGGAAAGCAAGCTGAAACAGCCAATCAATACCTGCACAAGGGTTCTAAAGTTTTGGTGGAAGGTCGCCTGCGCCCGGATACCAACGGGAATCCCACCGTTTTCCAGCGAAAAGATGGTTCCTGGGGTGCTAGCTACGAAATGACTGCCGAGACTGTGCGTTTTATGTCCCCCAAGGGCGAAGATACCTCTACCCAAAATTTCGGGCCGATGGACGAAGATGACGACATTCCCTTCTAGGAGGGAGCTATGGCAGAAATTAAACGAATCCAGGTTCAGATCCCCGAGGATCTCGAACCTCGCTATGTCAACCTTGCGTATATCTCACATACTGCAGCGGAATTTATTATGGATTTTGTGAGTATGCTGCCTGGCGTGACCAACCCCAAAGTCAACACCCGTCTGGTCCTTTCACCCCTGGCGATGAAATTGTTGCAGGGCGCCTTTAACGATAACGTGAAACGCTATGAAGATACTTTTGGAGAAATAAAAGTCCCTCATGGTACCAGCCTGGCTGACGAACTTTTTCGCGGCAACGACCCCAACAAACCCGAAGGCGGGAAGTAATGCAAGTACTGGATAATATCTGTGAAGATATCCGCAGTGATTTTGAGAATAAGACGGTAATTCGCGACGAAGCGCTGCGAAGCGCGCGACAATGCATCAAGCATGCCTCCCTGGCGATCCGGGCAATTCATCGCAATGAAGAAACCGAAGCCCGCGAGGAACTGCGCCAGGGTCGCGAGCTGGTCGATCAACTGCGCGCCAACCTGAAAGATGCGCACCCTGAGCTTTACTTCGCTGGTTATACGCAGGACGCAGTTAAAGAATATTGCGAAGCTGAACTGACGGTCGCCATGATCCTGGGACTGCTCTTGCCCACACCAGCAGACTTGAACGCAGAGAACCCGGCATATCTCAACGGTCTCACCGAAACTCTCGGTGAACTGCGCCGGCGCTGTCTTGATCTGCTGCGCCCAGGTTACAACAGCGAAGTGGAACGCCTGCTGGAGTTAATGGACGAGGTTTACACCCAATTGGTGACGATGGATTATCCGGATGCCATTACCGAAGGGCTGCGCCGCCGAACTGATCTGGCTCGGGGGATCATTGAACGGACGCGCGGCGACATCACCGTCGCTTACCGCGAAGATCAATTGGCGAAAAAGCTGGATCAACTTTCCGGGCGGCTCGACAACCACGAAGACTGATGCGCAAGATCAGCGCTTCTGAGCTGGGGTCCTTTCTCTACTGCCAGCGCTCCTGGTGGTATGCCCGGCAGGGCGAAAAATCCGAAAATCAGCCTGAAATGGATCTGGGCAGCCAGGTCCATTATTCTCATACCCGCGGGGTCAAGCATTCCTCGCTTTTACGATGGCTGGCATTAGCGCTTTTGTTTACCGGCGTGGTTCTGTTGATCTGGAGCCTGTTTTCGTGAGACCTTTATCCTGGGCGATTCTGCTGTTAATCCTGGGGGTAGTGTTTTGGCTGATCAGCCGCCGGCAGCGGAAAAGCAGCGGGCTGCCTGAAGGAGAACTGCTCTATACCGACAGCAGCTACTGGCAGACTTTGCCCAAGCCGCTTTATGATCCCGAACTGGAATTGGTTGGTAAACCTGACTACGTGGTCAAAGATGCGAGAGGATTGGTGATCCCGCTAGAACTGAAAAGTGGGGCTGCTCCTAACCGCCCCTGGGACTCGCACATCGTGCAGCTGGCTGCTTATTGCCGCCTGGTGGAGAAGAGTTTTGGTCAACGCCCACCCTACGGCATAATCCGTTACCAGAACAAGTCTTTTACGATCGACTATACCGATCAATTGGAAGCTCGACTAAAGGCTTTGATTCAAGAAATGCGCCGGGTGGAGAGCAGCCAAATTGTCAACCGATCCCATAATCAGCCTGCCCGCTGCCGTAGTTGCGGTTATTCTCAAATTTGTGATCAGCATTTGAACTAAACATGCCGAAATATAACCTCTGAGCTTTGAGTTGGGCTTATTTTATGTACAATTTAAAGAAAGCAAGGAGGAAATATGGCAGAAGTCGGTCCAGGACGAAGATTCAAAGATGCACTGATTTCAGTGCTGCTCGCTTTATTGGTTTTGATTGGTTTTTATGGTGTTTATCGCTTTCACCAGATTCTTTTCACGCTTTTTGTTGCCATCATTTTCGGCACAATGGCAAGGCTTGTTCATAACTGGCTGATCAACAGGGGAATAAACAAAAATCTTGCCAGTGTGCTTATGCTGGTTGGCATTTTAGTTTTGCTGACTGGATTCGTGCTCATCTTACTGCCTACACTCACCAGTCAGTACCAAACCTTGCTGTCTGCACTTCCCCGCTACTACACTTTGCTGCGCGATTGGCTGGTTGGCAGTCGGAACGAATTGATTTCCAGCCTAAGTCAGGATCTGCTGCCTGCCAAGCTTGATTTGGGGGCACAAGCCCCGGCCACAGGTCAGGACGCGCTAACGAATATACAAACCGCGATGCGTTTTATTGGGGTTGGTGTGGATAATATCTTTAACCTCGTGGTAGGTCTGTCGCTTGCCTACCACTGGATGATTTCCGGCTCTCAAATAATCACATCAAGCCTCTTCTTCCTCAAACCGGACCGACGTCAGAAGGTTGTCGAGATCGTACAGGACATCGAATCAAAACTCACTCAATACCTGGTTGGTCAGGGCGTACTCAGTCTCTCGATTTTCGGTATTTCGTTGATTGCCTTTCTGCTGTTGCGTCTTCCGAATGCCTTTTTACTGGCACTGATTGCCGGTTTGTTCGAAGCTGTGCCCATGGTTGGTCCAATTTTAGGTGCCATCCCTGCGATTTTGGTAGCTTTGTCAATGTCACCTACTACAGTGGTTTTGGTAGTGATTGCCGCAGTACTTATTCAACAGGCTGAGAACAACCTGCTTGTCCCAAGAGTGATGAATAAGGTTCTCGGTATCAACCCCTTCATTTCGATCTTATCAATCACAGCTTTCACCTCTCTATACGGAATTGGCGGTGCTTTCATGGCAATTCCGCTTGCCGCAGTGATCCAATTGATCTTAGATCGAACGCTCATGCAAAAAGAACCGGCAGTCGCTGTAATTCAAGGGGAACGCGATAAGCTGAATTTGCTCCGTTACAATACTCAGCAATTTGTTTCCGATATGCGCAACCAGTCCCGGCAGACACAACCAGGGGACACAGCGGCACGAGCAAAGATTGATACGGTGATGGAAGAAATGGAAATGGTCGCCCGCGACCTGGACCTCCTTCTAGCAGGGAAAGCTGAGGAGAAAAATGGACAATAAGCGCCTGATCACCTACGCTGCAGCTTTTTCGCTCATTGCACTGATCGTTTTTATCCTCTGGCAAGTCAAGGAAGTGGTAATTTACTTCCTGCTTTCCTTAGTTCTTGGTGCCATGATTCGACCTTTGGCTGATTTTTTGAAAGGAAAAACCTGGTATTTCAGACTTCTATCGATTTTTGGGACACTCCTGGTATTCGCAGGTATTGGTTACTCGCTTTACCTCGCATTCATGCGCATGTCACAGGAACTTAACCTGCTGACCAACACCGTCTCAAATCTCGACCGTTGGTTTTTGCCGCCCTGGTTGGAACGCCTGGGATTTGCGCGCACCTTGATCGAGTTGCTCCCTCCACCAGGAGAGCTCTTCAAGATTGCCACAAGCAACGGTGGAAACCTCATTTTGCCTGTCCTGCAGAATTTTTCTCTCAATCTTGTCAAAACCCTTAGTGGGCTGGTGATCATCATTTTCCTGAGCATCTATTGGACAGGTTCCCAGGATCGCTTCGAACGCTTGTGGCTTTCCTTGCTTTCAGTGGAACATCGTCAACGAGCCCGAACGATCTGGCGCGAAATTGATGACAACATGGGCGATTATGGGCGCTTCCTGCTCGCCAAATTCTTCATCTCCTGGATACTGATTTCGGTTGGCGTCTATTACATTCGCACCCCATACCCAGTTTTGCTCGGACTGTTGGTGGCATTAGCGAACCTGTTGCCTGTGATTGGAATTATTATTGCCTTGCTTTTCACCCTGGCGATCGGGCTCCTCTCCAGCATTCTTTTTTACCCATGGTTATTGGCTTTCGTTTTTGCCATGCTGGCTCTGCTTGATATCTTTGTCTGGCCAAAACTCTATCGTGATAAATGGGATGCACCGATTTTACGCCTCGTCATTTTGTTGATCCTTGGTGAAACCCTGGGTTTGACCTGGTTAGTGTTGGCACCGCCGCTGGCTGTAGCTGTTCAGATCATTTGGGACAGCATATCTGGCACCTTCCGGAGAACTTCCCGGCAGCCCGAAAGGATTGACTCGCTCAAAAATCATAAAAATGAGTTGATGCGTGCCATCAATGAACTCGAGAATGCTTCACCTGCCCTGGAAAATAACATTACTCGTTTGAGTGGATTGCTTGACGAAGCCCAGCAATATTTGGATGAAACCATTTGACAGCCACTCCTGTTTCTATTATCCTTAATTCTGCATTCGGGCGGGACCGGTGCGGCGGAGCCCTGCGAACCCCGTCAGGTCCGAGAGGAAGCAGCGGTAAGAAGGTATCTTCGGGTGTTACCGGTAAACCTGCCCGAATGTTTGATTAAAGATGACTACAAAACCAGGCAACACACCACCAGTTTGCTCTTATGAGGGCTCGGATTACCAGGCACGCTTCTGGGACAGCGCCAATCGCCGTTATGAAGACGCTGTCGAAACAATAGCGATTGAGCGTCTGTTCAACCAGGGCGGTCAACTGTTGCTCGAATTGGGCGCTGGTGCTGGCAGATTGACACAGCGTTACAAAGGATGGAACCGGATCGTCTTGCTGGATTATTCCCGAACGCAGCTTCAGCAAGCTCGCGAACGTCTGGGTGACAGCGACAACTACATCTATGTCGCTGCCGACATCTACAAACTGCCTTTTGTAAATGGGCTTTTCGACGGCGCCACCATGATCCGCACGCTGCATCATATGGCTGACACACCGCAAACACTGAGTTCTGTTCGCCGCGTCATGGCGGAAAACAGCCAGTTTTTACTCGAATTTGCCAATAAGCGCAATCTTAAATCGATCATGCGTTGGCTGCTGCGAAGGCAAACCTGGAGTCCCTTCTCGCCAGAGCAGGTTGAGTTTGTGGAACTTAATTACAACTTTCACCCCAAAACCATCATCAAAACTTTAGCGGAAACCGGTTTTGAAAATGAGAATGTCCTCGGCGTTTCCTTTTTTCGCTCCGATTGGTTAAAGAACCATATCAAACATGAGCGTCTGGTAAGTTGGGATGCCCGCCTGCAGCCTAGTCGGCTATTCAAAGGTTACACACCCAGCATTTTCACCCTCAATCGTGCCGAAGGTCCATCCGAAGTACCTGCGCAGGGCGATTTTTTTGCCTGCCCAATTTGCTCCCATCCTCTGGCTGAAGCTAAAAAGACCCAAATTTGCCCCGGGTGTTCGCATGAATGGCAGTATGACCAGGGAATTTATGAGTTCCGCATCAACCCGGAGAAATAATTCTACGAAAGCCAGACTCTCCAGGCTTTCTGTTTTGCTGATTTCCCTTTTACTATTTGCTCTCCTACTGCTCTCAGCCTGCAACTACCCCAAAGAAGATATTGCCGCTACAGCTGCGTATCTCTATTTTCAACAGACCCAGGTTGCGGGATCTTTTGCCACGCCTCCGTTGGACCTTGTTCAGCCTGTTCAAACCCTCTTGCCCACCCAGCCATTTGAGCAAAACCGACCCACACCGCAGCCAATAGAAACCGTGCAGCCCTTATGGCCGACACCTGTTGGCATCTGCCAGATGCAGCCCGAGCCGGGGAAACAACTGTATTGCACGCAATCGGGTGACCGTTTAGTCACAATTGCGCGTCATTTCCGAATCAGCACGTCCCAAATTCAAGGTGCGGGCGGTATCGACACCAGTGAAATTTTGCCAGTGAATACACCACTTGGGATTCCGGATCCAGACTTTGCTTACAGCTTCAGCCAGCCTGCCCTGCCGGACAACGCCATAATCTACGGACCCGATTCATCTTCTTCGGACATTGTTGCTTACGCGCAAAACGCGGGTGGTTTTTTAGCTGAATATCGGGAATACCTTTACGATAGCTGGTATAGCGGTCCTGAGATCATTCAGTTGGTCGCCCTCGAAACCTCCACCAACCCACGCTTATTACTCTCACTGGTTGAATACCAGTCCAACTGGCTTTACGGTCACCCTGCTAACGCCGCTGAAGACACCTCGCCGCTCAATTACAATGCCGTTGGAGTGGAAGGACTTTATGAAGAACTTCAGGTAGCTGCCCGCGAATTGAGCAGGGGTTTTTTTGGCTGGCGGGAAGGCACGCTGCAAACCCTGACCTTTCGGGATAAGCGCAGTGCCCAAATTGCCCCCCACCTCAATGCCGGGACCGTGGCAGTACAATTTCTCTTTGCGGGTCTTTATGATGAAGGTAATTTTTATGATCGTCTCTATGGTCCACAAGGTTACCTCGTCTTCCACACCAGCATGTTTGGTGACCCCTGGGCAAGAGCGGCTGCTGCAGGCGACCTGATGCCCGCCGGCTTGAGCCAACCGACTTTGAGTCTGCCGATTCCGCCTGGAGAAACCTGGGCTCTCACATCCGGTCCTCACATAACCTGGCAATACGGCACACCCCGCGGTGCTATTGACCTTGCACCGCTGGATGATCTGCCCGGCTGCATCGTCTCACCCAATTGGGCTGTCGCTGCCGCCCCTGGTCTGGTGGTTCGCAGCCAGCGTGGAGCGGTTGTGCTTGATCTGGATGGTGACGGTAATGAAGGCACAGGCTGGGTTTTGCTCTATATGCATCTCACCCCTGAAGGGCGCCCGCAAGTGGGTACCTGGCTGAACCAAGACGATCCTGTCGGTCATCCCTCCTGTGAAGGCGGCGTTTCAACAGGGACGCATCTGCATATCGCCCGTAAATACAACGGCGAATGGATTCCAACGGAGGGTCCCTTACCCTTTATCCTCGATGGTTGGAGAGCGGTTGCCCGACCCGGCAACTATGCCGGTTTACTGGTCAAAGATAATCAGCAGGTTTTGGTCGGTCCCAGTTCTGAAGAATATACCTGGATTACCCGCTGACGGCTGCTTTTTTCTGCCGGTCCGGTCGCCAAAACCAGATGTAATACATGGTAATCGCAATTGAATAAAGCACAATCGTAAGCATGAAGGACGGGCCAAATCCATATCTGACCTGCAAGTAACCACTGATGGTGGGGCTTAACGCCCAGCCAAAATTCGTAGCCATGCTGGTCAGGCTTGCCAGCATCCCGCGAGATTCGGGATCCACCTGCTCCATCACGTAAGTCGAATAAATCGGAGAGCTCATATTCATCAGCATGGTTCGTGCATAATAAGCAACTAAAACAATGCCAAACCAGGGGGCAAACCCAAGCATCACCAGGAATGGCACGGACAAAGCCTGGCTGATGACCACAACCTGGATCTTGCCAAAACGCTCTGCCAGCGCTGGCGCGATCATCAGCCCGATACCCATTGCGAGGCTGCCCCAAGCAAAAATCACACCAATCGATGTATCAGTCTGCATGTGAACGTTGCGGAAAAAGACGTTCATAAAAGGCATGATCAAGCCAGCTCCAATCGATGTGACCAGTGTTGGCAGGATCAGTTTCTGAAACTTGCCTGGATTTTTGCGAATAAAACTTAAAGGGGCAAAGGTTGAGCGCTCTGACATCTTATTTGTTCGGGTTGAAACAAGCAGCATGGGCAGCAAAGCCGCCAAACTCCCCAATGCTACGGTCCAAAGGGACAAGGAGTAAGCTTTTGTATCCATGGCGCTGATCGCCAAACGAAGTGCAAACCAGGTCGGTAAATATCCACCGATCCATTGCCCAATTGATGTGGCAGTCATGCGCATGCCTGAGGATATGCTGAAAAGGTAGGTGCGCTCTGTCTCTTCGCTGTTTTCCATCAGGTAAGGACCCATCGCCACGCCTGACAGAGACTGCGAAAGCCCCTGGACGATGTTTATTGCATACATCATCACAGTCGATGGGAAAAGCAGAATCAGAGCCACTGAAGCCGAATAACCGGCAATACTTAAAAGGATCGAGTTGCGTCTGCCAATCTTGTCGGTCAAAAAGCCACAAGGCAGCGCCATGATCAGGGCTGTCATACTCCTGGCTGCAACCATATTGCCTAACGCAGCTTCGTTGTAGCCCAGGCTGAGGGCATAGAAATTGAAAAGTAGCGCGAAAATACCCGTGGCTGTGCCATAAACTGCCTCACTCAGCAGGTAAAGCCTGGCATTACGGCTGAAGGCCTTGATCCGGCTGGCATAAGTAGCCAGAACAGAGGCTCTTTTCTTTTCTGAAATTATTTTTTCAGTATCCAAACTTATTCACCGCGGACGAATCGATTGAGCAGTTCCTGGGTGTCCTCAAAACCCTCGTACCTGGCAGCATATTTACGTTCACCATCAGCATCCAAAAAGATCTGGACCATTCCTGCAAGGCGAAGCTGGGTCAGATGATGGTTGACTGTCGGCGGTCGCAGGCGCAAAATTCGTGAAAGTTCAGATGCTGTCTGAGGTTCCTGGGCAAGGTAGCGCAAAATGCGCAAACGGGTTGAATCTGCCAAAGCCTTCATTCCTCGTAAAAGACCATCCGGGACCACATCCCCAGGGATGATCGACATTGTCCCGGGGCGTGCGCCAAAAAGCACAATCAGCTTCGATTCAGTCAGATGCTGAGAGAACATGAAAGGTGAACCCCAAAATGTTGGAGCCAGGATGATATCAGAAAGGTGCTCAAAATCACTGTATCGTACACCTGCGGTAATTTCCTCCAGCATGGCTGGCAAGGGTCGACTGCCGGCACGCATGCGCGCATAAGAAAGCTCCTGCTCTAAAACAGGAAGGATGCGTTGCTCCTCTTCCGCGAAAAACGTGGCTACATAGGCTTGCAGACCCGACACCAGTTTTTGACCGAATTCTTCGCGGGCAGACCAGATTTCATATAAGGTCTTCAGCAGGCGCTTGGTTTCTTTGTTATCTTCCAGATTCCATCTCTGGACCAAAAATTGTTTGTCTTCGTTTGTCCAGGGTTTGGCAGCATTGGTTGCCAGGAAAAAATCCCTCACATCATCCGGAGTATTCGGACGAATTGTAAGCGTTACCAGAATCTCAGATGCTGGAATACCCTTCAATTTAGTCAGTAACTGGTTGGAATTCTTGGGTTCGTTCAAGGAGTGAACAAAATGCAGCGGTACCAATCGAAGCGAGGTGGCCTGTTCCAAAACTTCGCGGTATTCAACCGGAACTCGCGATCGCACCCCTGCCGCCCATGATGCCCGAACCGCATATTTTTCAGGGTCGTGCAAGATTCTCAGGCTGATAAAAAGATCGTAAGCAGTTCCAATATCCCAATGAATTCTGGTTTTGACTTTCGAGTCCACATTTACCTCCTATAGACAATAACCTATTTTATTAGATAAACGTCTAATGTCAATGGTAAATTTTAACAATAAGAATTCTTTCAGATTGATGCCAGTCCCTGGCATTATGGGATAGAAAAGGATTAATTCTATCTTGACGGTCTGGAATCGTCAGACATCAACACTGTAAAGCGTAAGGATTGTTAATGCTGCTGAACTGTTTCACTTCCACTTTGAATGACAGTTTTTGTCTGCTGACCTTTTATTTGAACCAGGATCACAGCCGCCAGCATGAGCCCGCAACCCAGCCATTCTCTGCTGCTTAATCGCTCACCCAAGAAAACTGTGCCCCCAAGCAACGCGAAGACTGCTTCAAGGCTCAAAATAAGCGACGCCAGCGTTGGAGCAACCTTGTTTTGACCAATAACCTGCAGCGTAAAGCCGATGCCAACCGCTACCACGCCGGAATAGAAGAGCGGTCCCCAACCCGCAGAATCCGGAACCAGCGCCCCGTTCTCCGTAAGCAGGCTTACTGCCATCCCCAAAACGGCGGCTACTATAAACTGCCCAAAGGCAAGCTTCAGCGCGCTGGTTTTTGTGCTGTAATAGTCCAGCGCCAAAATTTGCAGTGCCCAAAACAACGCTCCGGCAATGAGTAACACGTCTCCCTGTTGAATTGTCATTTGCATGTCCACCGAGAGAAGGTAAACACCTGCCAGGGCTAAAACCACACCGATCCAAACCCAGCGGTTGGCTCCCTTGCCAATAAAGAGCCCCAGAATCGGAACCAGCACCAGGTACAGTGAGGTCAGAAAGCCGGCTTTGGACGCGCTGGTAGTCACGATTCCAAGCTGCTGCAAGCTGGTGCCGCCAAACAAAAACAGTCCGCAGACAACGCCTGGCAAAATCTGGTCTTTAAACGAAAATCTCTGGGTTTGCGGGTCATTCGATCTCTGCTTAAGTCTGTCTAATGTAATGGCGGGCAGCAGCACCAGTGCACCAAGAAAGAAACGTAGTGCAATGAAAGCGAAAGGCTGCATGCTCTCCATCGCCTTGCGCTGGGCGACGAAACCAGTGCCCCAAATCATCGCTGTCAGGAGCAACAGAGCCTCTCCAGGGACCTTCTCTATCCAACCCATATTTTTATTCATTGGCTGGATTATAGCCCGATACCACCGCCAATCACACATTTCAAGTAAAATTCTATTAACCAGGAGGTTTACATGTCAACTAATCAATCCAAGCCCAAATATCCTGACACCCTTTTTGGAAAGCTGGGGAAACTCTCCCGCAGGGCAAGTTACCAAACGGAGCATTTACTCGGTTTACACCACTTCGATCGTGTACAAACCACATACTCGGAAGGAAAAGCTGACCTGACCCTCACGGCAACCACTCAAAGCCAGCAATCTTTTCGTTCTGTCCACCTGGTTTTCACACTCGACGACTGGACTACCCGCCAGGAACTGGATTTTGAAAAAGGGGGACTCAACTGGGATACACTCACCTGGGGTTGGCTGAGAACCTGGAAAGCGGATCTGCATCTCAAAGAAGGCGACCTCCTGCGCTATTATGTTTACGCCAATTTGTCCGACGGTTCCACTCTCTACGCCGACAACCAGGCAACCTCTGAAGGGAATGCCACCCAATTTGCCCGCTGGCTCAACCCGAACAATGTAGCTCCAGAATGGTCAAAGACGGCTCGCATCTACCAGATTTTCGTTGACCGTTTTAACCCGGGCGAAAACCGCGAATGGCTGCAGACCGACAACCTGCTCAAACCCTTTGGCGGTACCTTGCGCGGTGTCATCGAAAAACTTGACCACATCCAGGCGCTTGGTTTCAACACCATCTGGCTCACCCCCATTTTTCGCAGCCCCACCCATCACGGCTATGACATCAGCGACTACACCCAGATCGAACCTCGTATTGGCACCCAGGCAGACCTGGCGGAATTGATCTCCCTCGTCCACAAGAAGGGTATGAGAATTTTGCTCGATTTTGTCGCTAACCACAGTTCAGACCAACACCCTGCCTTTCTGGCTGGGATGGCTGACCAGGATGTGGCAAACTCAGGTTGGTTCACCTGGACTAAATGGCCAAAGCGTTACCTGAGTTATTACAACGTCAGGACAATGCCTGAATTCAACTTACACTTTGATTCGCCAGCCCGCGCATACCTGCTCGATGCTGCCCAGAAATGGCTGCGGATGGGCGTCGATGGCTACCGCCTCGATTATGCGATTGGACCTGGACGCGATTTTTGGGTGGATTTCCAGCAAGCCTGTCTGCAGATCAACGCCGATTGCTGGACCTTTGGCGAAGTGGTCGCTTCGGCTGAGGAGCAAACCCAGTTAGCCGGAAGCATGCACGGCACGCTTGATTTTCTCACCTGCCAGGCGCTGCGGGAAACCTTTGCGACGCGCAACTGGGATGCCGCCCGGTTAGCTGGCTACCTCCAGTCCTTGCAAGACGCTTTTCCTCCTGGTTTCAGTCGCCCTGCTTTTATCGACAATCACGATATGAATCGTTTCATCTTCACTGCCGAAGGGAATCTGGATGCTGTACACGCCGCTCTGAGCCTGCTCTACCTGCTTCCGCAGCCGCCCATTGTCTACTACGGCACTGAATTCGACCTTAGCCAGCACCGCTCCATTCACGATCGGGGTGCTTCAGGATTCGACGAAGCCCGTCTTGCCATACCCTGGAAAACCGAATCCATGCCAGAAACCGCCCGTCTCCTTCGTGAGCTTTCCGATTTCAGGGAGGCAAACCCCTGGCTCACCCAGGCTACCTGGCAAGTGATTTCAGTTTCAGCAGACGCGCAGCAAGCAGAGATTCTCGTCACATCCGGCTCACACCAACTGAAAGTTTCGATCGACACCTCCATCGAAAATCCATCGGTTAATCATCAGCAGAAGAAACGCTAACCACCATGACTAACAACAGAACCAGGATAACAGCGTACAAAAAGTTGAGACTTGCTGCCTTTTCGATATAATAAAGCTATAAAATACAAACATTAATCGAAAGGGATATAACAAATAATGAGTAAAAAATTAGATATCTACGTAGCAAACCTGGCAGTCAATTACATCAAACTCCACAACCTCCATTGGAACGTGGTCGGAAGAGCTTTCAAGCAAGTCCATGAATACCTGGAATCACTGTACGACGAAACCACCGAGAGCCTCGATGCTGTTGCTGAATACCAGAAAATGGTTGGCGAATACCCCAAAGCCTCCCTCGAAGAATATTTGAAAATTACCACCATCAAAGAGTTGGAAAGCAAGGATTACAGCATCGAGGATGCCCTGAAAATCGCTGTTGAAGATCAGAAACTCCTGCGCAAACTGGCGACAGAGATCCGCAACGAAGCTGACGAAAAAGGTGATTTCACCCTTGTCGCCCTGATGGAAGGCGAAGTTGCAGCTCAAAACAAGCGCATCTGGTTTATCGAATCAATGCTTAAGTAGACACTCACTTTACTTTCAAAGCAAGAACTCAAACAACGGACATATCATGTCCGTTGTTTTTTTAACACTCGCGTTATTTGTATACGATAATTATTGGGGTTGACATGTTTCTCAAAAAGTTGTACTATATTGATAGGAGGACACATAATCGCTTCTTATACAGGGAGGTATAAGTGAATAAAAGAATATTTGGTCTGATTTTAGCAATGATGGTCTTTCCAATTACTATCGCCCCGGTCTTTGCGCAACAATCGCCCCCAATTAATGGTTCAGTTCCTCCAAATTATACATTCCCGCGTGTTGATAATCCCGCATATCAACGAAAATTAAATCAAGTGAAGCCGGCCCAAATTAACGCCGAACCTATCCTCAAAAAGACCCTCAATGTTGGCACTAATAATCAGTTTAAAGAACCGGAAAACTGGGCATATGTAAACTATTGCGGTCCTGCTTCAACACAGGTGGCTCTGCGAGCCAGAATCACCAATATTCCGAGTTTAGATTCCATAGGTCAATGTTAGTATATAGACGCAAACTGGGGTGTATATATGTCAAATATCACACCGTGCCTAAATAGCTATCTTAACACGAGTTTTTATTGGACAGACTATGCACCAGACTCGGCCACATTGGCAAGCAGGTTAAAAAACGATATTGATCAGGGTTATGCAATGCTTACTGGAGTTTACACATCGGGTATGGGAGGTTGGAGTTTTGGAACTTACCATATCATCACACTGTTTGGATATGATAATACTTCGTCTACTAATAAGAAGGTGGATTATGTGGACACAGCATCGTCAATAGCCGGTTACAACGGGCTTTACTTCAACTTTGTGTCTTTGGATAATCTATGGTGGAATATCTCTCAAAACAACGTCCAAGCTTGGTAGCTATTATATAGCTTTTGTCTAAACCAGAAAAATTGTTAAATGTGTCTTCCAAATTTCTAAAAGGAAACTATATGCGAAAAATCCAACAGCTTTCTTCAATTTTGTTATCAGTTATCTTTCTATTGAATGGTTGTGTCCCCCATCTCGTTAAAATCGAAAATACGCCAGTATTAACAGAACACGAAGAAATCAATAACCCTACTGAAGTCTTGCCATCACTTCCTCTAAGCACCCAGACATCAGTACCACAAGAAGCAACAGAAATCACA